>Ga0265797_10006903_pt1 | contig 15813 bp, 13 predicted proteins | sample P2T30metagenome_FD_192433 | JGI IMG/M metagenome (GOLD analysis project Ga0265797, IMG submission 192433) | Plant litter microbial communities from East Loma Ridge, Irvine, California - P2 T30 | ecosystem: Environmental > Terrestrial > Plant litter > Unclassified | place: USA: California... | reverse complement strand
CAACCTCCACTGCCACCATCTCCATGTGATTGTGGCCCTAGACTATCGCCTGTGCCAGCAGTCGACACTTGTCCCACCGGCCCCATAAACTTGACGTGCGCGCCAGCAGAGTCCCCAAAGCTACGCTTGAAATCTTGCATGTACTGCTCGTGGATGGCGGAGTCGTTGTTTCTGTACGCGAAGAGGTTGAGGAGACTTACGGGCTTTTGCCGGACTTGTTCTGGGAGGGCGGTCGAGAGGAAATTGGCCATCGGGTGGTCTAGTTTGAGGGTTCCGGGGGGTGGGTTGGGGGTTGTTTGGGCGGTGATGTGCTGTTTGGGTATGTGCAGATCTCTCGTGGACTACTCAGTCCATTCTGAGGGTTGATGAGGTATGTCTTGAGGAGCTTTTGAGCTCGTGTTTACTAGTTGGTTCCACTGTTCTTTTGGGATGGTGACGTTGATTTTGACGTGTGCTTCTACCTCTGGATTGAGTTGCAGAGGGGCTGAAGACGCTGCCGTCAAAACGAAGAGATGCCACTCGTGGGACAAGAGCTCCTTGATATTGAGCTTGTGAGGTTTGTGTACACAGCCATGAGGTATTCCAACAATCAAGATATTCTGGTTTGCGTTTGCTTTCAACTTTGATACAACTGTGTCGGGAGTCATGCTAGGATTCAATGAGAGGAGATGGATTGTGCAATTGGCCATTGTTATCGAACAGCCCACTTTTCAGCTGAAGGAACCACTTTTATGTCGATTGTCGTATTGAGATAGCAAGAAGTCCGCGAGTCATTGGTGGTATCACGTCTTTCAGTATATGTAGACGGGTTGATTACTGTGGCATCTTCCAATACTATTACCGCGGCTACAGGAAAGTCAAAATCATCACGAGAAGCCCAAGGTAGGCAGTCCACCCGACAGTATAACAACCGGCTCTCTAACACGCCTTTCCTCCTCAAATAGGTGATCGAACGAGCACTCTAACAGCACATGGAAGCCGCGGACCAAGGAACGTGCCCTCTTGGACTCCACCCAGCCCCAGCTTCCCCACGTTCCTGCACGCGCTCTATCGCTGTCTCTTATCATGTCATGGGCCGAAAGCTACAGCGAGAGCCGAGAGTAGGCGTGGGCCGATCATCCATATCTCTTGCCGGCCATGAACACGAACATGCTCACTCTTCCTCCTGCATTCCACTCTGGTGGTTGACACGATTGCTCAGCGTTCTTCGCTAACCAACATGCTGCCACCGTTCGACTACTTCGAGCACCGCTCGGCATGGTATGTAAGCCTTACAGTAGTAGCTGGGCGATCATGTGTATAGCTAGCTAGCTACCTTCTACAACATGCTTTACGCCCTGCGAGCCAATGTTTCCCACACAGCGATAAACTCATCCTACTCTTCCATTGACCATAAGCTAACCTTCTTCCCTCAAACACAGCCAACGCAAACAATCTGACCGCGCCGCCCGCCTCGCAAACCTGCCATCACCCTACCACAGCCCACTCTCCGCCGACGAAAAGACAATCCTCAACGAGCCCATAGACAAGCTGGTGCAAGATGTGCAAGAGAAAAAGAAACCCGCCCTCGACGTGCTGCGCGCCTACGGCAAAGCAGCTTCTCTCGCGCACGACAAGACCAACTGCCTCACCGAGGTCATGATCAAGGAAGCCGAAGGCTGGCTGCAGGACGGCTCGATCAACTTGCAGGGCCCTCTGGCTGGCATCCCCATAAGTTTGAAAGACAGCATTGCGGTTGGCGGCTTTGATGTTAGTGTTGGGTATAGCGTCAACACGGGCAAACCGTACGCTGCCGATGGCAGTATTGTCCGACTGCTCAAGTCTGGAGGCGCTGTGCCTTTCGTCAAGACCGCTCTTCCGATTACGCTCTTGAGTTTCGAGTCGTTCAACGATGTCTGGGGGCGATGTCTCAACCCGCACAACCCAAAGTACTCTCCCGGTGGCAGCACCGGTGGTGAAGGCGCTCTGTTGGCCTTCGGCGGCAGCAGGATAGGTATTGGATCCGACGTGGCAGGCTCAGTCCGCGCGCCTGCCCACTTCTCCGGCTGCTACAGCTTGCGCTGCTCGACCGGTCGATGGCCCAAGCAAGGCGTCAATACCTCCATGCCAGGCCAAGAAGGCATCCCCTCCGTCTTCTCCCCCATGACCCGCACCCTTCTCGACCTCTCCTACTTCACGCGCTCTTTCATCCAGCTCGAGCCCTGGAAATTCGACCACTCCGTCCACCCGCTCGCCTGGCGTCAAGACACCTACAACGCCTTCGCCACCGAGAAGAAGCGCCTACGCATCGGCGTGCTGCGCACAGATGGCGTCGTCGACCCCTCCCCAGCCTGTGCCCGCGCCCTCAACACCTCCGTCGCCGCCCTGCAAGCCGCCGGCCACGAGATCATCCCCATCGACCCTCCCTCGCCCTACCGCGCGCTCGTAATCGCTTCCAATCTCCTCAACGCCGACGGCACCAAGACTTTCCGCTCCTACTTCCGCACCGGCGAGACCGACGACCCCGGCGCCGCGGCCTTCGGCTCGTACATGCGCCTGCCCAAGCTGTTCAAGTGGTTCTACTGGGCCTGGACAAAGTACATCGTCCGCGACGACGTCTATGCGGGTCTGCTGCAGTTCTGGCACGCCAAATCCGCCGCCGAGCAGTGGACGTGGGTGGCGAAGCGCGAAGCGTACAAAGCAGAGTGGTTCGACTGGTGGAACTCGTTCGCGCACCCCGACACGCCCTCCGTGCAAGACGGCACAGGTCTAGACGTGATATTGGCTCCGCCGAACGCTCTACCTGCCACGCCGCACGGCGCGATGAAAACCGCGGCGGCGGCGTGCGGGTACACGTTCCTGTTCAATTTGCTCGACTACTCGGTCGGAGTGCTGCCGGTCACGCACGTCGATCCGTCGAAAGACATGACGACGCCGGCTGAGGTGAAGACCGCAAGGGGCAAGAACGGCGTGGCGAATGGCGTGTGGAAGTATTACGATGCTGTGAAGATGGCCGGACTGCCTGTTGGCGTGCAGGTCATTGGACGCAGGCTGGAGGAGGAGAAGGTGCTGGGTGTGATGCAGCGGTTGGAGGATGCGTTGGAGAGCAGGGGGGAGAAGTACAAGCTTTTGGAGGGGTACAATGCCTGATATTCTTTTTTGAGGAGTGCTGTGGTAGTCGTTGGGGTGGGCCGCGACCTCCGAGCGTTGATGAAAAGCCTCCATGATGTGAGTTGTTTGTTCTGCCATTGATGCGGGCTTGATCAATACGTACGTGATGCACATTCGCTTCTTCGCATATCGGTTTTTTTTTGTTGTGTGCAGATCCCGTGAGGTTGTGCTGAACTTGGGCATGTGGCAAGTGTAGCATGTCTTCTCTTCGAGAACGACAATAATTGTGAGCTCGAGGAAACGCGCAAGAAATTGGAGGGGCACGTAATCACATTTCACTCATTTCGACAATTATTTCGTCCTTGCCTTTCTTCGCGTCTTTTCTTCCCTCCCGCCATCGTCTTTGTTGGATATATCTCTCCCTCCCTCTATAGCATAGCGCAGCGAGACCAGCTTCGCTCATTTCTCCGCATGCCCGCTATCCTGCCTCCGCTCGTCCTCGACCCTTTCCCGTTTCCAATCTGCCTTCTTCTGGCTGATCGGGCTGGTGCTAGCGCTCATCTGCAGGCCTTCCTCGTGATCGACGTCGGGCGGCTCTGCGAGCATGGCTCTGCTGGGACGGTCTGTGACGGCCTCGCTGCTGTTGCCCGAATCGATGTCTTCTTCGCGTTCCCGTCTGGACATGGCGGATTGCGTGCTTTCGTCCACGAGCTCCTCGCTCTCGTCGAGCTCTGCGCCGTCTTCGTCGATGAAAGCTCCCCTTTCCGCGTCCCAGGCTTCGATCTCCCGCACCAGGCGTACGTACTCTTCCGGCACGAGACCTTGTTCTCCTGTCGCGGGGTCTTCTGCCACGAGCCAGCCTTGTCCGTGTCGGTAGGATACTAGAATAATTTGGCCCTCATGTAATCGCAGCTCGTTTGGGTTTAAAGGTTCGAAAGCATAGAGCGCGAGGCTCTCGCCTGCGAACAATTCATCGTCAGGTCCCATGCTTGCGCGCTGCGGCGATTGCGCATGCGTCGAGTTCTCGGAGTCGAGAGGAATAACATCCTCGTCCTCGCCAGGTCTACGGCCGGTCGATTCGCCAGAGTTCTGGTCTGCCGTATGGAAAGCTCTTGAGGAGAGCGTGGCAGCAAAGTGCGAGTCTCGTTTGTGGAAGCCGCGACTGTGGCGGAGGCTTTCACTCCCCGCGGGATCGAATTGCGAGCTGCCGCCAAAGTGGAACATGTTGTCGCTGCTTTCACGTCGGCGCCCGCGAAGATCCCAGTCTGGAACATCATTGTAACTCCTGCTTCTCCTGTGTTGCCGCTCTCCGTCGTCGCCTACATCGCCGAAACTGGTGCTGGGCAGAGGTTCCACACTACCGCCGGCACCCCATGCGCCGGCGCGACTGCTACTCCAGGAGCCGTCCTGCGGTTCTGATAGTCGACGGCTTTGGCTCCATTCTGAGCCTGGGGTTGTGGCGCCGGACGGAGGCTCGGGCGGTGGACCGTAGTGCATGGGGTGGAAGGCGGGATATGCGAAGTCGCGAACCATTGCATATTGCAGACTGCTGTGGAAGGCTGGGAAGACGGAGCTTTGTGGCCTCGAGCGGGAGGCCTGGATGGAGATGGCTGACATGCGACTTCTGTTGAAGCTGGGCAGGCGCTCTCGCTCGCGCGGTGCTCGGGGTCGTGGTGGTGCGCCGTCCATGGTCTCGGGAGAGGTGGTGTATGGAATGGGATTGGGAGAGGTGACGGCTGTCGGGGTCAGCACTTCGGCCATTGCTGAAGCGTCGGTTGGTTGTGTCGAGTCCGTCATGCGCAATAGAGTTAGAGGCTAGGGTGGAAGTGAGGGTGACCAGCAAGGTCGGGACGACTCGGCGGGTAAGAAGTCGGGATGGCAGCAGAAGTCAAGCGGGTAGTTGGATGTGTGCGACAGTGATAGTGGCAGCGACAGTGGCAGCAGCAGCAGCGACACCACCCTCCGGCCGTGGGCGTATGGGCAATGGCAAAGCTAAAGACGACACGCGGATATAATGGGCGTAGCAGAGAGAGAGTGCGACGCGAGCTAGGGCCGAGGGTTCGTGAGTCGCGCCGGGTTTGGTGGGTGGGTGAGACTCGGCGGCTGGTAGTGGGAGTGAGTGAGTGGTGTGGCAGGATGCGATGCGATGCGTGGGGAGAGGAGGGGAGGCAGGCTAGGCAGGCTCTGACTAGCGCACGTGGCCGTGTGAGAGAGTGAGCCTGTGGGAGAGGGTTGTCGAGGGGGTGGTGGTGGTGGGCAGCAGCAGCAGCAGCAGCAGCAGCAGTAGTGGTAGTGGGAGCAGTAGTCAGTGTTTCTGCTGGTGTATGGTGGCGGGCGGTGATGTTGGTGCGATTTGGCTGCTGCTGGCTTGCTTCGCTAAAGTGGCGGGCGTATTTTTAGAGCGACTCCACCCGGCGTTTCAGCTGCAGCGCGGGTAGAAGCAGTGCGTGTGAGAAGAGAGCGAGGAGAGAGGGACACAGCAGCTGGGAGTTACATGTGTCCGTGTTTCAGCGGTGTTTGATGAGTGAACACATTAAGGTAATGTTTGTGAATGTTTTGCCTCTCTGACTGTCTCGTCACATGACTGTGACTGTGATTATGACTATCCCTCTCATCATTATTCCCCTCACCTGTCTTTTCTTCTTCCTCACATACAACACTGACGGGGATAACCTTGGGCGAGCTAAAAGCCGCGCGCGAGAGATCTGCATGTCACTGCAGGGTGTGAGCGTTTCAACTGGCCATCGCACGCGCCGCATGGCTGCCACGCTCGCCTGCCATAAGTTTGAGTCCGACTTCACTCTTCACTCTTCACTCTTCTCTATCTTCACGAAACATTCAAGTTAATCGAGTAACTGGGAGTGCGTCTGGAATGAACGCTATGTTCATGTCTTGTTAGTTATACCACCCTATAACACTGGTGATACCACCCACCCATAATCCCTCCATCACAAACCCAGCCCTAAAGTCCATCCACCACTTTTGCCAACACCTCATCTCCTGAAACGCGAAAAAAAGGCCCCACCACAGCCAACGCAAGACCCGTCTACCTGGCAGGATCCATCTCGCCTCCTCTCCCTCCACCAAACAATCTTACCACAGAAGATTAGCTGCGGCCCCCCCTTCCCACCTCGGTAATCTCAGTCACAAGCAGCGGCCAGGTGTTCGTCAGCCAGCGTTCGTCGCAATGATGGCGTAATCTCATGCAGTACTGTAACCACCTCGGTCTGGCAGTGTGGCGCCGCCATATATGGAAATTGGGCTGTTTTGTGCTTGTCGATATCACTGCCTGATGTGGACATGTTCGTTGCTGATTTACTGCCAATTCAACCCCGAGTGTCTTTGGACGCTACTACCATTCAGTCATAGAAGACTTAGCGGCTTTGCGTGCCATTGAGATGCCGCTATACCATCGTTCAGCTCATTGCTAGAGATACTGACCATTCAGCCTGAGGATCTCGATAGCTAGCACGAACAGTTGACTTGAATACCTGGCTGAAGCTGCTCGAGATGACTTTCCTTTCCGCCGAGATGATTCTAAAGTCCTTCGTATGATCGATCACCCCTATGATATCTCCGCCAGCAACGAATGTGATATCGGTTTCGCTTGTCCGTTGAGATGGACATCGACACAAGCATGTATCGCATATCCAACACAACGAAGTTGTCAGCCACAAGTAGCTCATTAGTGCGGCTCGCGATGGAAGATGATAATATATATACCTAGTGAACTTTTTTTTTTCCTTTTCCAGTGTAGACTTCTATCCACCAACCTACAAATGCCCAAGAATCCCCATCCCCATCACCATCACTTCAACACCTCTACCCCTCATCCGCCTCCCTCTCCAACCTCTCCCTCTTAGTCCTCAGCATCTCCTCAGCAGGCCCCTGCTCCAACACCTTGCCCTTGCCAAGCACAAGGCAATAGTCCGCTCCACTGACAGCTTCCAATCGATGAGCAATAGTGATCACCGTACTCTCCTTCATCTCCTCATGCAGAACCTGCTGGATCTGCATAGCAGTCTCCATATCAATACTCGCCGTAGCTTCGTCAAGAATAATGATCGAACTGCGGCGTAGAACGGCTCTAGCAAGCCCTACAAGCTGGCGCTGACCTTGGCTGAGGTTACGTCCGCCGCCATCGATCGGCGTATCAAGCGTCCAACCCTGTCTTTCACAAACCCGCTGCAACACACCAATACACGCCTCATCCGTATGCTCCTCCAGCGGATCCAGATTCATCCTCATAGTCCCCGGAAACAGCACCGGATCCTGCGCCAGGAACGTAATCCGCGTCCGCAGAATCTGCTTGTCTACCTCCGCAAGATCGATATTATCCACGACGATACTCCCCTTCGAAGGGAGGATCGTAGCCAGCAGCGTCAACGCCAGAGTCGACTTCCCACTCCCTGTGCGGCCGATGACAGCGGTCTTCGAACCGCCTTTGATGGTGAATGATACTCCCGCGAGGGCGGGGTCCATATGCGGAGCGTATTTGACTTCGACGTTGCTGAAGACGATGTCGCCGCTAAGAGAGGGCCACCAGGCGGGCGGGGAGATCTTGCCTTCGGGTTCTTGCTCGATGTGCAGGAGTTCGACTACGCGCTCGACGCTGACGAATTCCATCTGCAGTTGTCCGTATGTGCGGCAAAGGTAGTGCGTGCTGTTCACGAACTTCTGCGCAGAATTGAGGAGGAAAGCGGTTAGGCCAGGCGAGACGCCTGTGACGAGGGCTAGCAGCGTCAGCAGGAACGTCGAGACCGCTGAGAGGGCATCGTAGCGGTACATCAGCCATGCTTGCAGTGACCAGTAGAAGTGATCCATTTTCTGGAAAGTGTCGACTACCCGTATCACTCGGTCTTGGAATCGTTCTTGCGCTTTGAAGGCGCGGACAGTCACCAGGCCGTTCAACAGCTCGCCGAAATTGGACATGAGCGGCGTCAGGCTGACCATTTCGAGTCTCCGGAGGCTCTGCGATGTCGGTAGGAAGCGGCGGAAGATGAGGATGAAAGCTGCTGTGAGAGCCACTGAGAACAGGAGGAAGACCGGCGTCACTGTTGCAATGACTGCAACGGCAGATATCCATGAGATGGTGAGCCAGGTGACGATGTTGAATTGCTCAGAAATGTTGCCATCGAGAACCGCAACGTCGGACGTCATCCTGTTCATGAGTCTTCCGACCGGAGTCACGTCGTAGAAGCGGAAATTGGCATGCGCGACCTTCACCATGATGTCCCCGAACATCTGCTTTCCCGCTGTGTAGATGATCAGGATCATGATCGCCCGTGATATGCTCCACACGACAGTCCGACCCAAGCCGATGAGGAAGAACGCAAGAACCCATGGCTTTATGTTCTCACTGGGAGGAGGTAACCGATCAAAGAGCCCAAGCTCGTGTACAGTGCCTTCTTGTTGGCTGAGGACACTCAATAGCGCTGATTCCGTCTTGTAGGCCTCGCCCCAAGACTTCAGTAGCCAGGCTCCGGAAAGAGCAAGAAGACGATAAAGTACCAGTGTGATGACAAGCAGGACCCACCAACGTAGTTTGCCAGCCCTGATGTATTCCCAATAGACCGAAGCCTTCACGCCACCCTTTGCGCGATATTCATCCTCGACGAATTTCGCTGGGACTGCAGCTTCTTTACGCTGCTTTAGCATCTTCTGGTCGGTCTCTTCCGCGGAGACGGCCGATGTTGTACGTTGCAGAAACTCTGCAGGAGGTTCATCATTGTCCATAATGGTAGCAACTCCATTTTGCATCTCGACCAACTGCGCAGCCATGCCAAGGACTAGGTCAACACGGTGAGTGACGAGGACAATGGTACGTCCTTTCATCAGGGGACCAGCGAAGAGCTTTTGAACGATCGACTCCGCAGTTTGTTGATCTAATGCAGACAAGGGGTCATCGAGAAGCAAGATCTTCGAGCGACTGTATGCAGCACGCGCCAAGGCCACTCGTGCTTTTTGGCCACCAGATAGACCGATGCCGTTCTCACCAATGAATGATAAATCGCCAGCCTTGAACTCGATCAAATCCGGAGTGAGAGCACAGGCATCCAAAACATCTCGGTAACGCTCGTCTTCGTACTTCGCAGAAAAGAGAATGTTCTCACGAATACTCATGCTCTGTAACCAGGGGGTCTGACTACAGTAGCCCACAGGCTCACGGGGAACGGTGAGTTTGCCCTCCAGCATATCAAGCTCGCCAAGCAGCGCCTGTAACAGGGCAGTTTTGCCGGACGCCACTTCACCGCATATGACACTCAGTCCCTCAGGAAAAGAAACGGTGACATCGCGCAGCACGGACTTCGGGGTCCCCGGCCATGCAAAGGTCGCGTTAGCAACAGCAAGGCTGTCGCCTTGTTCCGCTGGTCTGCTGTCTTCGTCCTTGTCTGGCTCCGCCATGAAATCTTCAATACGTCCGACAGCAACGTACGCGTTGAGCAGCACCGTGATCAAGTTTGGAAGATCCTGTAAGCTGTTGGTGAGGAGGTTAAAAAGAGTCAACGCAGGAAATGCGATGTCCACCGTAAGCGGCTTCTTTCCAAGGACAGTAAATGCGAAAAAGCCTATTGATGGCGAGAGGTCCAGCGCCAAAGAGTTGATAAAACTGATGAGTAGGCCCCAAAGGCTGGTGACGATGCGCCAATTCAGCTCCTTCTGGCGGGCAGACATGATTTGGGACAGCCACGCTTTCTGCCAACCGTACCATCTCAAATGGCGGATGGCCTCCACAAACTGCGAGACAATCTGGAGTTTGCCATCCGTTGCTTTCCTCCGATGTGTCTCAAACATGACCAAAAATCGCACAAGAATTGCATTTGTGATCTGCGCCGTGACCATGACGATCACAGCTAACATGGCCGGCCACCCCAGGAAATTAACCACCAGTGTTAGCGAGAAAACAACGCTGAGAGGCTTCGTGATCAAGCTCTGGAACTCCCAGAATCGTTGTGCAACTTCGTAGACATCGTTGCGCATCAAATTTAAGATCTTGCCCATTGAAGCAGGCTCTTTATCGACATCCTTCTTCTTGGTGCGTCTCAATTTCGCAAAGAGACTCCTGAGCCAAGGCATACGCTGCTCCACCTGTTTTGCGTGTCCGTTGCCATTGAGAGCGTCGCCGTTCTCTTCCTCGCCTTCAGCCTCGGTCTTCGACTTTGGTGGATTGAAACTGATTTTACGGCCGAGAGTCTTCTCGTACAACATGGTGATCATCTCGCCTCTGGACCTCTCATAGCATCTTCTACCAAACCACAAGCTGAAGACCCCAGATTGGCATTTGACCAATTGAACGCCCATGGTCATCGCTGCATACGTGATGGCAGCGCTCCTTGGTGCATCTGGGTCCTGCATAGAGCTCAAAATCTTTTGTAAAAGGACAGGGATTGTAAATCCTAGGACTGTCTCCAGTATCCCGAGAGCCGTGATGATGACAAGGTCAATGCCGTTTGCGGTGAGTAGTCTTTGCATTACGGTGCCCTTCAGTCGCCTGAAATTGGCATGGAGGCCCCTATGCTGAAACTCGTAACCCAATTGCCATACATCGGCGTCATCCAGCTGCCTCTTGAACCCGGTTCGAATTAGTGGGGTCATCCACGAGACGGTCATGAATTGCCAAAGGTTCAAGTTGTCTTCGGGGCTGCGTAAGGAAGCAGTGGCTTCGGTGAAGGGTTTACTGATCGACGCGTGAGGAAGGGATGGGTCGCGCAGAGGCATCAGGAGTATGATGCCCACTGCAAGAATACTCAGAATCAAAGCTGTGATGTCGAGACCCATGTCCGTCTTGGACCATTGGTTATGGCTCGCCATTACCACGCTCTGGCACAGGACAGACGAGCAAAGAATGATCAGCGCAGAGATAGGCGCCGTTCGCGGCCTCTGTATCACGAGTAGACCGATAGCAAGGAACCAAGGTGCGCATTGCAACATGGCCTCGATGGCAGGCCACGCGAGGACAGCCTGTGCTAGCCTGGTAAGGCACCCCGCGCCCACAAGAAACCATAGAAGCAATAGGTAGCCGCTTGTCTTGCTGATGGCGGCAAGCAGTAGATCGTCGAGATATGGGTCGGGCTCATCTGTGCTGAAAGGTAGAGTCCAGCGTGGTCTCCAAGGAATGGCGATGCGGAGAGCCTGCCAGATTACAACGGCGGCAGCGATGATTGCAGGGAGTGCAGCGACAGCAGGGACAAAGCATAACTCAAATCTGGCTTGTCTGATATTCCATGGATGGTGCCAACAGATTTGTGTTTCGAAAAATGGCGTGTGATAGAGTGAAGTCGCGTTCTCGTAGACATTGAGAGGCGTCGTCCCTCCAAGAACGATTTGAGCCATTGTGGTGACCACGGGCAATCTAGTCTAGACGGCAGTTTGCAGATACAGTCATTTCTGTTTTGCTACCTGATATCGAGTCGAGGGCTGTCGCCTGATTGACGCAAGGCAACTTTCGAGACACCGACCACCGGTGGCGAGTTTAGGTCGAGTCGGTCTGGAAAGTTAACTTGACTGTTGCCTAAGGCATATGCCTATCCCCTCGTCGGCTCAATAATTAGGTAGTGACAAGACACAGCCACGTGACCGTGAAACAATTGATGAGGCTGCTTTGTGTCGCGTAGTTAGTGGTAGTGTGGCATCGGTCATTGAAGGTGGCTGGTGGCTGCCGACCGACTGGGCAGGAAATCCCGAGCCAGCCGAGGCTTAGGTTGCGAGAGTTCAGGGCCCATCTGTCGCGTCGTTACTTTGAGTCGAAGGTCGTTCACTACTCTCTCCGAGTGCTTCAATTGCAGCATCTCAACTACACACCAGACATGCGACCGTCATGACCGACTTCGCCGCCGCGCAACAGCGTATCCACGCCCGGCGTGCCGCGTCTGCTGCCCAACAACGCTCTCTGGCTCTCCAACATGAAAGCGAGCGCAATCAACGTCTACACCGGCTTCCACCCTCTCTCAGAACTGCCGCTTTTGGAGTGACAAATGTTTGGGATCTCATAAAATCACCTTTCGGTACTCGTCCAGCCTTTCGCGTTGGGCAAGTCGACGCAGAGCTTCTAGATGAGGAACTTCTGGATCTCTTGAAGACACAGGCTGGGGAAGGCCTGAAACTGTTGGGTGCACATTTGAAAGACGACTGGGGAGCGGAGATCAGTGCTGTCCTGCGTGCGGCGTTATGGAAGCTCTCGATTTGGGATCACGGTGCCAGCTACGGTGCTTCGTTGCAGGGATTGAGATACGTGGACGCAAGATCGGATGACACTGCGGTACAAGAAGCAACAAAATGGCAGCGCGCAGCATATGGATTAATAACAGTTGGCGGAAGATATGGATGGTCGCGTTGGGAGGAACGGCTAGCCAGTCTGGAGAATGGCTATGATGAGCCCTCAACTATGATACAACGTCTAAGCCGCCTCACAACGCTGGCCACGAATACACACAACATCGCTGCTTTCTTCTCGTTCATGATCTTCCTCTACAATGGAAGGTACCGGACCTTGACTGATCGCATCCTCCGGTTGCGACTTGTCCCTTCAACAAATCAGACGAACAGGGAAGTCAGTTTTGAGTATCTCAATCGACAACTGGTCTGGCATGCTTTCACCGAGTTCCTGCTCTTCCTATTGCCTTTAGTCGGCATCAGCAGATGGCGCAGATGGCTTGCGAAGGCATGGAAGAACGTCGGCCGTACAGTCACAAAACTGGTGTCTGGCTCCTCGAAAGCAGATGACGAGGACGATTTGCAACAGGGTGAGCTTGCGTTCTTGCCCGAGCGAACCTGTGCCATCTGCTACCAGGATCAGAATCCAGCTGGAGGGCAGAGTGAGCAGGAGGTCATTAGTGCAGGAGGAAGCAGCGGCGTCATTGGCAGTGCCGCAACCGACATCACCAACCCATATGAAGCGATACCTTGCGGATGCATCTATTGCTACGTTTGTCTGGCCCAGCGCATCGAAGCTGAAGAGGGCGAAGGCTTCACATGCCTACGATGTGGTGAGACGGCAGTCAAGTACTGCAGGCCATGGAGTGGAGACGTTCTCATGCCGAAGACAATTAGATCTAGCCATGGAAGCGAACACGAACGACCTTCAAGGAGGAAGAGTGTGGCATTCGCAGACGATTTCGAGAACGATCGGGTTGACTCTGCCAACGAGATGAACGAAACACCCCTCAGCAACGTCGACCCAATGCCTGTGGAGGAGGTCGATGATGAGGCTGACTGGGGTCGGCTAGGTAATTATTCTAATGAGACCGACAACTGAACAGTCTGTCAGTTCGTGGTAGCCTCCCGAGCCTCCATGGACATGGCAGCTGCGGGCATGACTTCACGGATTTCGGTCCGAATTTCTTCGAGACAAGACGTCACAGTGATTTGACCCCGCCTCACCAATCGACATCGCCACGGGAAGCACCGCATCGATGCCGCATCATGAGCATGATGTGTGATCTACGTTCGTAGGATAAAACTTCCCGCGGCTGGCATGCTTTACATCAGCATATTATTGTAATTTCTGACACAACACTTTTTCCTCTTTCTCAACACACAAAAAAGCAACAATTAGAAACCCTCTGGATCCGCGTTGATCTGTACAGCTTTTGAACGACAACATGGCTCCTACTCTGGATGTGAAGAAGATCGCCATGATCGGGTGTGGTTCGATGGGCGGTGGCATGGCGCAGCTTTTTGCAGAGAACGGCATGACCGTTGGTCTACAGGATCCATCAACAGAGGCAATGGACAACCTCATTCAGCAAGCGAAGAAGGACAATGTTCCTAACGAATTGAAACGCTTCGACGACTATGGCAGCTTATGCGCCTGGCTAGACACTCCAAAGGTCTTCGTGTGGAGTTTGCCTCATGGATTTGTTGGCGACAAAGTTCTCGAAGGTCTAATGCCGCATCTGGCGAAGGGCGATATTATCATCGATGCAGCAAATGAGCATTGGACCAACACTGAGAGGCGAATGGGAATTGCTACGACCAAGGGTATTCGCTATGTTGGCATGGGCGTCAGTGGAGGATATCAAGCTGCGTAAGTAAAACCTCCGAATCACAAGGCGAAATCTTGCTAATAATCTCAGACGTCGCGGTCCATCCATGTGTCCCGGCTCAGACGACGAGACTCTCGACATGGTCATGCCACTACTGGAGAAGGTTGCTGCGAAGGGACCAAATGGAAAGCCTTGCGTGGGCCGTGCAGGTACAGGTGGCGCGGGCCACTACGTGAAGATGATTCACAACGGCATCGAACATGGAATGATGAGCGCCATCTCAGAAGCTTGGGGTAATTTTGTTGTATCCCATCACCCTGACCATCCACTAACGTTATCCAGGCTTCATGCTCAAGGGGCTTGGCATGAACAACGATGAGATCGGCGACGAATTCCAGCGATGGAATGAGAGCGGAGAGCTCAAAGGGACGTTCCTCATCGACATCAGCGCCAAGATCTGCAAGACGATAGACCCCAAGACCGGAGAAAGGGTACTCGACACTGTGGAGGACAAGGTTGTCCAAGACGTCTCCGGCGAGGAGGGCACCGGCGTCTGGTCGAACGAAGAGGCCATTGCTCAGCACATCCCTGCCCCTACGCTTACCGTGGCGCACTACTTGCGACTCGCGTCTTCTGACCTGGCACAGCGTCGCAAGGTCAACAAAATCTTCGGCGGTGATATTCCACCACAAAAGGTCGAAGGCGTCGAGCGGAAGGATTTCTTGGAGAGCCTGCGTCTGGCGACATACACTGCTTGCCTCGCGTCTTACGTGCAGGGTATGATCATCATCGAGCGTGCAGACCAAGAAAAGCACTTCAACATCAACTACAACGACGTCCTGCAAATATGGTCAGCTGGATGTATAATTCAGGCGGATTACATCACGGAGAACCTGCTCCATCCAATCTACAAGGACTACGCCTCGAAGGAATCGCTCAACCCACTCTACGAGCCCGCAGTTGCAGAGGAGTTCAAGAAGGGCTTACCTTCGCTGAAGAAGGTCTGTTTGAAGGCAATGGAAGGCGACCACAACATCCCCGCCTTGAGCGCTTCTCTGGAGTGGCTCAAGATTATGACAAGCGTGGACCTACCTACGAGCTTCTACGAGGCGCAGTTAGACTACTTCGGCAACCACATGTTCGACAAGCGCGGCGATGACCCTGAGGGTTTGGCGGTCACAGGCAAACATAGCTACGAGTGGAAGTCCGCGTAAAGCCATGAACGCTGGCCGTGCGGCTGAAACGATTGTGTAAAAACAGAATTAATCCTTCCTTTTGAAGTCAGAAGCTGGAGTCGCATACTGCATGCTGCACGTCTCGCTGTCGTGTTACTGTTTAGGGCTGGGCCGGTCATCTCCGATCCTTGAGCTCCCGAGTCGGGACTTTGAGGCCATAATTTTTCTTCAAGCTTCCGGTGCTTCGATGGCAGGTGCATGACGAACAGCCACGTTCACTTGAGCCGGATGCTGCACTGAACAACAAACATTTGGCTTATATATGTAATTCAATACCTTTTGATCAAAATATGCATTTTACCCTAACCCTGCCGACAACTGCAGGCTGACTGTGCTGAATTTCAAGCCTTCAACATGACGGCGTGCTGTTGTCTTTACATTTCCGTGGAGAAAGGTATTTTATCATACAGTCTGTTCATTCCATGAAGCCTCGTGCAGGGAAGTATGTCAGCAGAATAACACGAGCTGTGCATCGTGCCCAAACGTTTGTAATATCGCTTCCG
>Ga0265797_10006902_pt1 | contig 15817 bp, 6 predicted proteins | sample P2T30metagenome_FD_192433 | JGI IMG/M metagenome (GOLD analysis project Ga0265797, IMG submission 192433) | Plant litter microbial communities from East Loma Ridge, Irvine, California - P2 T30 | ecosystem: Environmental > Terrestrial > Plant litter > Unclassified | place: USA: California... | reverse complement strand
CAGGGCGCAAAAGAGCAACAAATGTTTTGGCGGGTTGGTGTTGGTGTTTGTCTACGCTAGTGGGGTCGGAGCTTGGTTGGCGTCGGGCAGGGGTCTGGTAGGTACCCCAGACGATGATTTTCACCTACAGCCGAATTCAAGATACGACGACATGCTGGCCTGCCTGCCTTCTTCCCGCCAGCACGTCACCACTCCGACTCCTCCCTCCCAGCCGCCCCCCTACTCCCCAATCCCGCGATCCGCTTGCGACAGCAAATGGGCACCGACAGCCCCGCCCCGCCCTGTCCCCCCGCCCGTCCCTCTGCCCAGCATCCATGGTAGACTCGATGCGCCTGCGCCACTCGTATAACTTTCTCTCTCCCATCTGGCCGCTGTCTGCGGTACCACCAGCACCGCCGTCCATACTCTCTGAACAGCCTCCCCTCTGCCGCTCCACCGAGACGCATGTCTCCGCCGTCTGACCATGTCCCCCGCACGCCCGACCGCCGCTCCTCCACCCAGGCAATCTTCACGGCCTTTCGCTCCCTGACGGGTGGGCGTCTGAAGAGCCCCACGCCACCGCCCTCGGTCTCGTCTGCCACGTCGACGCCTGCGCGCACCCCGTCGCTGAGCACGCTGCGTGCAGGCTCTACGCCGAGCCCGCACTCAGCCGACGCTACCCTCCAGCGCATCAGCCAGGTCACAGGCCAGCAGCGGACGGGCAGGCCAGTGACGGGCGGTCCACCAGAACTAGAGGACCTCATTGCCCAGCTTGAGCGCAGCCGGCCATTTTCAGAGCGCGCAGCTGCCGTTGACAAGATCTGCGCCATTCTCGACGAGTATCCGCTACAGAATGTACTGGCCCTGTGGTCAGTAGCGAGCGACCTGCTCCTTCCTGAGCAGTCAGACGAGGTAGCCGAGGCCGGGTACAAGCTCCTCATAAGCTGTGCGTCGCTACCCAATCTAGCCAGCATCGAGCGCACCGTCTTCTTCGACGCCGCCTGTCTGCGCAAGAACGACCGCTACTTTGACAAGAGACTGCAGGTCGTCACCACCCTCACCAACCATGGACGGGACATTGAGTCGTGCGAGTCGGGCATGGTATCCTTCATCTTGACCTCCTTGGACACGTGCTTCCCCGCGAGTCGAGATGCTCTGAACAAGGCCAAAGCAAATGGCAAGAAAAGCCTTGCCTCTCTCCCCCCGGAGGTCGCCAATATGTTCTTCGCCTTCCAGTATACCATTGACATATGTAAATTCAACGCAAAAGTCTTCACAAATGACGATTTGGACCTCTTGCTAAGGCGCACAGTCGCCATCTGCAAGGCCACAAGTTACAGACCCGACTTAGAAAGCGGCATAAAACTCTTCGACACCATAATCACCTATGTCCATGTGCCCACAAAGTCGCTTCGCTACTGCCTCGAGGTCTTGTGCGAGATCCACATGCGCATCGCTGAAGTCCGGAGCCAGGCGTGGAATACTCTGACCAACCTCTTCAAATCCCACGTTGGTCAGGCCGCCATATCTGAACTGTTGCACATTCTCCTTGATCTCCCCACCCCAGAGACGTTAGAGGACCCAAAGGCCGGGAAAAGGCTTGGCACTATGTACATAGGTACGACCATGGTGCTCCGCCTCCTCCTAGTGGACGATGGCCGCAATGAGCTGCCCAAGGTCCCCATGTCCCTGCTCTTTCCCGCACTGAAAGCCTCCATCAGGGTGCCCAACATCGGGCAAGAGAGGACCGTCATCGAGCTATTGGACACAATATTGTCACAAGAAAGTCTGAGGGAACTTCTTCTTGCCGAGAGTGACTTGGGAGACATGCTGGAAATCATCCGCCTTTGTGCCGAGCGTGACGATGACCGTGCCCGCCCCAAGAGAACTAAATCGACAGACAGTTCCAACACTGTGGAGAAAAACACCATCTCTAGGCAGTCGTCCCCTCATGAAGACGGTTCGACGAACATACGTCGGGTAGAACAAGATCACGACATTGCACCACATGCTGAGAATCCTCTGTTATATCAAGAGTTTCATAGACGTGATCCGACGAATGGCATATTCCGAATATTGGTCAAATTGGATCACCTGAGCGATGCGCTTGATTTCGTTCAACGAGAAGCTACTATGGAACTCTTCTTGCACCTCTCACATTGCGTGAGCGATGCAACTGCAGAAAGGGCGATAGACTATTTTGCCAAGGAGCGCTATCTTAACCCATCGAATAGCGACTGGCTAAACCTTTGCCGTCGTTTAGTCGCCGGGATTTTCAACGATCATACAAGACCGCGCTCGCTCCGAATTCAGGTCATACAGGTATTGCGGGAAACATACGTCGCCGTTGAGTTGTTGTGCGCGAGCGAAGTCGTCTTGCACTGCGAAGAACTTCTTCTCACACCTATTGAGTCTGAAGACGATATAGAAGTCCTACAAGAGCTTGTAGACTTTGCGACCAATGTCGCTGATCAAGCAACAGCCGCTAGGTTCTCAGACATTATTCTTGTCTTGAAACGACGTTTGGACCGTCAGCAACATGTAAACACATCTGCTATGCCACCATGGCAATCTCCCTCATTCCAGACTAGGGAGGATGGCCGTTCTCCATGCAACGTAATCGCCACAGCCTTTGTACGTTTATTCACGCGAAGCGTTACACATTCGGCGCGGAAGACACGCATTCTGTACGAATCGTTGCGCGACGTTGCTGGATGTGACAAGTACCCGCATGATGCGCGCCTAACTGCCCTCAAACTATTGTTTCGTTTACGCGCCGATGCTCGCCATGCTCTAATCGTCAGTTCTTCCTCGGAAGGCCAGAGGATTGCAGCAGAGCTGTGTCGTACGGTGGAGACAGCGGTTTCACCTGAGAGAAACGACGAGAATGTATCACCAGATCAGGTGAGGCTTGAAGACACCTCCTCATGGCGCGATAGTCGCAAAACCTCAGGTTCAAGCCCTCATTCTTCTCTTAACCGCCACACAGGTCGCTCCGCTGCTTCGTTAGGTCGCATATCAAAGCCTATACCTCCGCTATGGATGTACCCAGGACCCAAAGGCCTGCCCGAAGAGCCCTCATCAGAGTCCAGCCGAGTCGTATTCTCACATATTGACGCAGCCAAGTACCCCCTCAGTGAGGACGTCTTGGATATGGAAATCACACTATGGCTGGAGTTGATCATCTCTTTGCTTCAGAGACCGCCGGATTGGGAGATCTACAGCTATGTGCTCGTTCATCTTGGCCCTCAACTGTCGAACCAAGCACTGGTTCGCAGTTGTGTTGTTCAGCTTCGAATGCTGAGAAATGTTCTGTGTGAACAAGTACGAAATGCGAGCTTCCACGAGCCTCCCCCGCACACGCTTCTAAAGAAGGCCGATGTTGCCGTCTGTCTATTCCATACACTGACTGTCATCATCAGTTACCACGAGTATTTTGAGAAGAGTGAAGAGGATGACCTTGTCAAAGCATTTCTACAGGGCATTGTGCAATGGGACCGGACATCAAAGTGGTGCATCCATGCGCTATCAGTTTGCTGCTTTGAGATTCCACTCTCGGTTAGCAAGTCCCTTGATACCATTGTCCAGAAAATGTCGCAGATCATCACGAAGCCAGCCACAGCGATACATATTCTCGAATTCTTGACCTCCATGGCACGACTTCCAGAGCTTTTCAAAAACTTCCGTGAAGATGAATTCAAATTGGTCTTTGGAGTGTGCTTCCGATATCTGCAACACATACGGGACCAGCAGGATCGATCGGCAAATGGAAACATGCTACAGAATGGTCATCGAACTCTGCGACACAGTGGTCCGTCTAGGGATTTTGCATTACCTCCAGACCCAAGGGCAGGCAAGACAGCAAGTGTCGAAGATGATCAATCTGAGTATCTGAACTCTTTGGCCTACCACGTGATTACCTTTTGGTTCATGGCCCTGAAGATGGAGGACCGCCCAAAGCAGATACCATGGATCACTAGAAACCTGTATCACACCGACAGCTCCGGCAAACAAGTCATGGAAGAACAGGGACAGGTCATTCTGGACATTATGAACATGGTCGCGTATACAGATCGTGATGAGACAACGCGCGACGAGATCCTTTCTAAGCCCGGCGATGGTGAAGTTTGGAAAAAGACTTGGATCGTTGGCAATGCTCTCGTAACGATAGAGACAGCTGCAAGAACTGGCGCATCCATCGTGACAACTCGTCGACCAGTAAGCCGTTCCCTACAATTGAGCATCATTTACGTTTACTCACTTTTGACAGTGTGGCACTCGTTTTATCAAAGTGCGGCCCCTACTTACGTCTCCCCCAAGACACCAGGTGCCCATCACTATTGGCCTTGCTTCCGAAGCATTTTATTCTGATACATACGTTGGTATTCTACCAGACGATATCTTCCAGTCGTTCTACGCACCTCTTGGCCTCAGCAATCCACCTATACCCCTGCCGGAAGACGAACCGACACGCCGTGCGATTGCTACATTCGATCGGATTGCAACAGTCGATAACTACAAAGTAGGGGTGATATATATTGGGGAAGGCCAGACCAACGAAAGAGATATTTTCATGAATGACATGGGATCTCCAGCATATACTTCGTTCATTAGCGACCTTGGCACGCTTTGCCGACTGAAGGGCGCCAAGTTCAACACCGGCGGCCTGGATACACGCGAAGACATGGACGGCGAGTTCACATACTGTTGGCGCGACCGATGCATGGAGCTTGTTTTCCACATCCCTACTATGATGCCCACAAATCGCGAGGACGACATGACGTACGCCAACAAAAAGCGCCATATCGGCAACGACTTTGTCAACATCATCTTCAACGACTCCGGTCTACCCTACAACTTCGACACGTTTCCATCACAGTTCAACTATGTACATATTGTCATTACACCCGAGTCACGGGCCAGTTTTGTTGACCGTCGACTGGACACCGACCCAACCGGTAGGAATCGTTACTACAAAGTCCAGGCGATTTCCAAGCCTGGATTTCCCGACATATCGCCAGCAGTGGAGACCAAGATCATCTGCGGAAAGTATCTTGCCGACTACTGTCGCCTTATCGCCATCAACGCAGTCGTCTTTTCTAGCGTATGGTTCATCCGGGCAGGAGGCGAATCGTCATCATCGTGGCGCAATCGCCTCCGCGAGATCAAGCGTCTCCGAGAACGTTATGGCGCAAACGATGCTCAGCCAAGCCATCCACCTCCAGTATCTCCAGCGGGAAGTCAGGGCCTGTCAAGCCCACCATCTCGGGAGCAAAATCTCGTCTCGCCCTTTCAACGCATGAGCATCGCAACCCACATCACTGACGGGACGAGTCGAAGCTCTATCAGCAGCTCTTCGCACGATGTATAATTTATCCAGCCTACCCCCACGAACAACGTGTTTTCTGGTAAATTGGCATCAGGTTTCTTCCAAACGTATATAGATACCCCAAGGTTTTTGTTTGTTTGAGTAACGCTAAAAAGTTCATTGGTTTTCTTCTCCCTTTCTCAACTGAATATGGTGGGCAATAGTGGTGTCCTAAAACGGTATTTGGTGGCATCGTCTCTTATGTTCAAGGTCAGCTATCCAGATGAGAAGTTCTGTGTTTGGCTCTTCTCGATGACTTGTCTCGTGAGGCACAAAAGCGGTTCAGCGCCATGTTCTACATCTCAACTCCGATTAGATGGTTTATAACCATGAATGTTGATACCTGGGATCAGCAGTTCAAATCCGTCGTATACCCCGCTCCATCCTAACAATTTCTAGGTTTTCTTGCCTCTCTTGCCTCTTCTTTGTTCTTGATTCCCCCAGTTAGGATCTCGTCGGTGTGCTCTTCTGCAGCGAAACGAAATGAATCACGTCTCCCCTTTGCTGATTGGTATATATTGGTATCCTCCTGTCAATTTTGATAGAAGTGAATACGAAGATCTTCTTTAAACTGGTGTGTACGACCAGAAGTCTTGATTTAGATTGTGCATGTTATGTACCAGGAGATTTGTGGATAAGGTATGATAGGGTAGGGCGAGCTGGGGGAGGAAAGGGGAACGATATCTCGAAACATCAGCTCCTCCTCCTTCCGCACCGTATTACTGTAACTGCAAAAAATGCATGGGTGAGCGCAGTGAACAGCTAATTGTGACACGGAGAAACTGGCCAAAGTTGTAGCACACTCATTCATATGTTGTGAAAAGTACAAAGTGACTTCGTATTAAACTACACTCTTAGTATGGATTGCACCTCTCCCCTCTAAGATTAAACACACCAGTCTCCTAATAAACAATCTCATCCCCATTATCCTCTCTCACCATCTCCGCTCCTTTCTCCGCCACCATGTAAATACTCGCCACGATATTCGCATCTGGTAAGATGGGCACAATACTACAGTCAATCACCCTCAGCCCATCAACTCCATAAACCCTCAACCTACTATCCACCACACCGCCCTGGTCCTGGGGCAACATGCGATTTGTGCCAGTGGCATGCCAATTAGGAATGGTATTCGCCTTGATATACTTGAGGATAGCTTCGTCGTCGTCGTCAGCGACGGCAGCGCCCGGGCTAACTTCGCCAGAGTTTGGGCCGATGGTGTAGCGCGACAGGGCCGGGTGGCGAAGCATGGCGCGCAGGTACTTGAAGGAGGCGATGCCAATTGCGGCGTCGGTGGGGTTGGCGTAGTAGTTGCTGTTGACAAGCGGATAGTCGGACATTGAGCTTGTGCGCAGTGTGACGGTACCGCGTGAGAGCTGCACCATGCTCGAGGCGGTAATGGAGATGTAGGATTCGTTGCCTAGGGGTGCCCAGAAGGGCGTGGGGATCCATGGGTACCACACACTTTCGAAGAGGTACTCGACGTGTGTTTGGTTGACAAGGTCGGCGTCGATGATGGCCGAGGCATTGATGGCGCGGAGTTGGTCTTCGGTGAACTTTTGGAATCCGTTGGTTACGCCAGAAGGCGCCGTGTATTGGCCGGTCAGGTTGGTGTAGAAGAGGTTCTGGGCGGCACGTAGGCTGGTGGCGTTGCGCGACATGTCGGTGGTTGAGGCGCTGTCTTGGGCCCGGGCCATTATGCTGAAGACGGAGTGGTCGTTCAGGTGCTGGCCAATGTTTTCATTGACGACAATGGGTGTGATGCCAACTTTCTCGAGCTCGGCTTTGGGGCCAATGCCGGACGTCATGAGCAGCTGGGGCGAGTGGAAAGCACCCAAGCTAACAATCACCTCTTTGCGAGCTCGAGCTCGATTGACCAAGGCGGTGCGCTGGTTGATGTAGTTGACGCCGATGGCACGAGGCCTATTGCCGGTAGTGTCCATGATAAGCCCGGAAACAGGTGCATCATGCAGGACTTTAAGATTGGTCCGATTAGCAGCTTGCTTGTAGAAGCTGTCGTAGCTCGAGCTTCTCCTGAGTCTACTGTCCATTGTTGTCGTACCGTGCTTGACGCCATGACTGTTGCCAAGGTTTAGATCTTGCACAATAGGGATGCCTGCAGCTTCAGAGCATGCAGTGATAAAACCCTCAGTAGAGGGTGGAACATAACCTTGGAAACCGAGCTGGAGGGGCCCGTCTCCATAAGCACTCGCATCATAGGTCTTGAAGTTCTGCGTGAATGCAGAGAGCTCTGGAGTGGAGTTTGGCGGATTGAGCTTTGTACTCTTCTTGAAGAGACGATATATATCGTGCCAAGCCCATCCAGTGTTTCCATGCTTAGCCCAGGAGTCGTACACGCTGGCTGAACCGCGGGCGTAGTAGAGACCATTGGTCGTGCTAGAGCCACCGAGGCCCCGTCCACGAAGGTACTGTAGAGTACGGTTGCTCAAGTGCTCTTGCGGAGCGGTGATAAAGCCCCAGTCAATCAAGCTGCCTTTGAGAAACTGGTTGCCTCCTGGTGACTCGTACGCTAGGACTTGTTCAGGGTTGGGCCCGGCTTCCAGTACTAGTACTGTGAACTTTCCGGACTCTGTCAGGCGATTTGCCAAAACCAAACCGGCTGTTCCTCCTGCATATCGTTAGTCCAAAGGCCTTGAGTTCAAAATAAAGACTTTTAGAGTATATTTCAAGGTTAATCAGAATAGTGCCCGCCGAGTAAATAGCGTGTAACTGTGGTAAGAAAGTCCAACTTACCACCTGTAACGATGAAGTCGTATTCCTCATCAAACTCGCCATTTTGACGCTTTACAAAGTGCGAACCATCAGCCTCACTTGTTGGCAATGTTAATGTCAAGGAGAGTAGCGAGGAAAGCGAGAGCAATATGCAAGTAGATGTCTGACTGGTAAAGTACCGCATCTTGAACTCAATTCAGACCGCACCTGTTTACTACAAGTGCCAAGAAGGAATAGAAGAACCCTATGGAAATTTATGTTCGGGGATCGCGGAGCCTTTGAGTGACAGCACGGCAAATGACGTTGATGACAGTAGACACGGTATAAAAATGATATTAGACATCCATGCTGGTACCGAGTGCAAAGCCGCCGGACGAGTAGCCAAGGCATACTCTTGGTGTACAAAACGGTGCTGACGGTCCAAGGCAGACTCATTATGATCCCTGCCGGCCTTCCCGGGGGGCGCGCTGCCAAGGCCTAATGGGGCTTTTATCCTCACAGTAGGCCCCACATGAACATCTTGAACTCTAAGCAAGAGGCTCGATAGGTTCCGGTGAGGGTTATCTTGAGGCGCCCGTGAGGAAGTAAGTGCAGCAGATCGAGGTCAGCAGAGAGACTTCGCAAGCATGTTCTTGAGTTGACTGGTAATCACCCCGGAGAGCTTCGGAGTCATATTAAGTGGGTCGTATACTTAGTAACGCAGTATGATAACTGTAAGATCCTGCCTTGTGGAATAGTACACTAGACCAAGCCATCATCGTCACTACCAAGCCTGGTATTATGCGAGATCGTCGTAGCGGATTGGTGTCCGTATCGGGCAAGACAAGTAAGCTTACCCAGCGCAGTGGACCGGTATTTGCTCACGTACATAAAATTCTCCAACACAGATCGGTACCAATGGCAGGGGCCATGGCCGCGACAGACGAAGAAGGTTTTTCTAGAGATGCGGGGAAGCCAAGCATTCGAAAATGACGCGCAATATGGTACCGCCGTATAAGCATCGGCGCAGGCATGAAGTCATGTTGGAAACTAATCGACTGTACCGGAATGACCACCGAACAAACCTTATTGAAAGTTTTGCATGGGCTCCCAGGACAAGGAGAGGGCCCCTCTGTGGCTCAGACGGTAATCCCCTCGATACCTATGTGCACACCTGTATTACTCCAACATATCCTTCTGACCAATCGTAGTTGTAGTAAAATATGCGGTCATTCTCTCGAGGCATCTTTTCGCTGTTTCCAAAAACGGAGAATCTCTGTATTTTTTCGTTTCGTTCTCGTGTCACCTGGTCTATTGTTTCACCTTATGTGATTCCACTCTTGTGAAGAAGATAGGAGTCTGAGTCAGGCTGCGATAGGGTCACTTCTCTAGAACTGTTCGACTCCGATAGATAGCCCACGAACCGGACAAAAGCAACAGTAATAATAGAGTGTGAGCTGGCTCGTTTGTCGATCATAACGACATGTCAGCGCGTATTTGTATAGCGTCAGCCTTTTCATGGCTTGAATAGCCGATGAGTAGAACTATTGAATAGAATCACCAAATACTTTCATGTACCTTTAGGATGGCTGCAGTATGCAATTGTTCCTGACTCGGCAGTCAACTGTTCGTCAAGTCCCCTGTGAAGCATCAAATATCCCAGAATTCTCCGGCCGGCTTTCGAGTTCGGGTTGAGTTGAGTACAAGACACGTTCCTGGAGGTAAGTTGCGAGTGGAGTCTTGTATCCGGGAGTGTCGGATCTGGCTGATGTAAGCTGTCTCACTGAGTGTACTTCTCGGCCCTTCAACTATTGATCAGTGTACCGGGTAAAGCCACCCATGTTTTTGTTGAGAAACGAGTCAAGGACAATAAAACGTACGTACGTTGGATAATTCGGCTCATCTGAGATTGGTCCAGGTGGCTTTGTCGGATCCTCACACGCCTAATCGGCTATCCATGAGAGATGTGCAGGTTTTTAAGACGTGCTTTTGACCAAAATGCGCCCGTGGCATTTCTTTCTTGCGAGTTTCCGAAGCATGCATTAAATTCTGACAATCCCCCTTTTCAATGATTAAGACGGCATAGGTTGGCAAATAAGATCGAGTGTGGTGTGCCTGGGCCCCTTTCATGTGAAGGTAAGATGCTCGACGTCAGTTGCCTGTGCGCGAGATGGCATCGACAGAAGATGAGATTTTCGGTAAACTTGGAGAAGGAAGTGTGCGTAGTAGTACCAGTAGCGAACCGGCGATCGAGAAAGCAGAAGGCAAGACGATGTTGAGGTTCGGGGCCGCGACTATTCTCTGCTGACGTAATGATCAGCTTTACGGCGGCTTCACCTGACAGTTGCTTGAGCTGCAAATCGACCGATCCATTGATGTGTGTCAGAAGTATGCATGCTGAAGGGGCTTGCCGGGTACAGATTGCAATCATGGTATGGCCTGGCAAGCATCATCTCGTGCGATGGGTACGTTGGATTTGTCATGTAAGTAGGAACATGCCTGGAGCACCTATTGAGCTCCTGTAGAATTACCGGGATATGCAGTTCGTGGCGAAGCAAAGTGAGTGTTATGAGCACTAGCAGAAATGCGCTTGTTTATGTACGCATTAATTTTTCAAGTCGCTTCCATCTCGAACGAGGGGTACCTGACTGTTGGAGCTGGTTTCTGCTATGATGTCATCGCGTGTTATGCACGCGACAGCACCTAACTATTTGCATAAATCTCCAACGCGCCGTCCTGCTCAGACTACTTGGGCACGATCGTCAGTTCTCTTCAACCCCTTTCTGTTTCCAACTTTGTTGATGCTGTGTCTTGGATGCTACGAGAAGACATAGTTTCTCAATACTTTCGCTCCTGATAATCTCAAACACTGCGATCTGAGCCTTGAACTCTTTCAAGAACCAATAGCGAATCTCCACTGCGACCAAGGAATCAACACCATATGCGTAGACCGGCTTCTCCAATTCGATATCGGCTACAGGCATGTTCAGGGCTGCGGATAGCTTCCTTACAAGGGCGAGCGCGATAACATGTCCAGCATCTTCCTGAGATGTTGCTTGCTCGACTTGTGCTCGGTAATTTGCACCCTCTTCCTTGACAGTTGTTGACGTGGAGAATTGTCTATCCATTTGGCGGAGACCTTGGAAGATGGGCTTAGACATCCAGAAGATTTCGCCGAGCCCCTTGGAGGCTAGCGACTCTGGCGTTGCAACGCCAGTCACAATTTGTGTGTCGGCTGGGTCTTGAAGTGGCAGGTCTGGGTTGCAGAAGTGATCTAACATCGCATGGAACTCAATTTCGTGGATACCTTCATACCCTACGGTGCGCAGTGAATCGGTAATGTGTTGCCTTTCTGCGGCAAATCCGACGGAGAGCATTAGACCAAGATCGAGCGAAATGCATTTCTCTCCGAGAGACACGCGATACTTGGCAAATGCATCTTGATATGTGCTTCCAGCTGCGTAGTTGCTCTGACCACGGCTACCGAAAACACCACCAGTCGAGGAAAGAAGGACGAAAAAGTCCATTCCACTTGGGAGCACGTTGTGTAAATTCCAGGTACCGTGTACTTTCGGTCGTAAGGCGGCGTGGAAGTTGTCGTGCGACATGTTCTCGAAAAGTCCGTCCTACGTGATAGGTCAGTAACATATATGGGCAAGTGTAAGCCGCCCTAATTACCCTTAATACCATGGACCCTTGGATGCATCCTTTTATCGGTGGTGTTTGGTCTTGCAAGTCGCGAATGACGGTATCTAAAGCATGCGCATCGCTAACGTCGCATGATGGCGCAATGACTGTAACACCGTCTTGCTGGAGCTCTCGAATAAGTTCAGTGACCTGAGGAGAGCCTGAACCAGATCGTGATAGGAGCAGGATGTGCTTCGCTCCATGCGTGGCCATGTATCGTGCCATGCTTCTTCCCAGTCCACCACTTCCACCAGCAATAACATATGTAGCATCCGAGGCAAACGACCACCCTGGTCTCGAACTTGGCACGATTGGAACCAGGTCCTCGGCATTGAATTCTATCACTGCCTTTCCAGAGTTGCGGCCACTTTGTAAAGACCGGAATGCTTCTTCTAGTTGAGAGCCAGAGAAGACCGTCACGGGCTGAGGAGGCTGCATCTTGGTCTTTTGGTCGGTGAAATATCCCAATGACCGATTCAGTATCTCTTTCATCAGTGGCTTCGCTTTATCAGCGATCACGCCCAAATCGACAGCCAGGAACGATATACTTTGCAAGAATGGCGACATGGACATCTGTGAGCGAAGGTACATATCCTTCTTTCCGATCTCAACAAAGCGACCTAGTGGAGCCACGCAGTCCACGGAGGCTTTTAGAAACTCCCCTGAAAGTGAGTTGAGCACGACGTTCACTCCGCGACCTTTTGTCATGCGCTTTACGCCCTGGGCAAAGGAGATGTGGCGACTAGAGAAGATGTTGTCAGCAGGGATGTCATATAGTTCCATTAGCAACCGCTTCTTCTCATTGCTGCCAACGGTGACATATATCTCCGCCGATGCCGCCTTCGCAAGCTGTATTGCAGCCTGGCCAACACCTCCTGCTGCCGCATGGATCAAGACAGATTCACCTGCTTGGAGACGACCCAGATAAACCAGCGAATACCATGCAGTGCAGAAGGCGACTGGTACCGCAGCGGCAGTGGCAAAAGACATCTCGTCCGGGATCTTCGAGACTGCGGATCTATGCGCTCGGGCGAAATTCCTGAACGCGTCTCGAGTTAAGCAACAGACGCGGTCTCCAACGCAGAATTCACTACTCGGTACTGCAGCGCCGACAGCAGTCACTACTCCGGAACATTCTTGGCCTAGGGAGGTGTCGGGTATCTGTCCCAACGCAACCATTACGTTCTTGAAATTGATTCCCACTGCTTTCACAGCAACCTCGATTCCGTCAGACTCTAGCTCCGATTTGAAGGGGCTGTCAATGAATTGTAGAGCAGAGAGCAACCCTGGCGATGCCGTGCTTAGGGTGAGAGGCCGGTGTTGGTTAGCTCCGAAAGGACTTAGCTCGGACTTTTGTGGAATAGCTCGCTTGTGAATGACATTGTTGATGTCATTGGACTCAATGATACGGTTGATGTGGAGCAAGCCAGCGTCTTCGCGGTATTCCTGCTCGCATCGACCATCGGGCGATATGACGGATGACCGCGCTACTTTCAAGACGTTCGAGACCACATCTTCTGTCCTGGACAGATCCCCGAGCGCCAGTGAGATGAAATCGAGGGTATCATTTTCGGAACACATGGACCTAGCGAAGCCAGTAGAAACGCCCATACGGGGGTCCTGTGTGGGATCGCCGGTCACCCACAGGACGTACCTAAAATTCTTGACGAGATGTTGAAGACTGGCATATCCTTCATTGTCCACTTGCCATAAGTAAGGCGCTCCCATTTCCAAAAGGGATATACAAAAGTAGCCTTCGATACCCGAAGTGGCAATATCTTGCAGCGACACAATTGTGCAGTCTAAGCCCGCCATCGCTTGGGAGGAAGCTTGGAGACCTTTTGCTACCACAATTTGCATTTGCGAGCTAGCATCGATAATGATGGTACTTTTGCGTGGTGAAGTGCCATTTGCTCGTGCGGAACCCGTCTTAGTGGACACCATTACGCTGAATGTGTGTTGTTGGCCCTCTTGGTCGCGCAGGCAAAGATCTGTACCAGAAAAGCCACACTTGCGCAAAGATTCGTCCCATTGTTCGTCTCTTAGTAGCGGACCCCAGCGACGGTGTTGCTCCTTCGAAAGCCACCAGCCTGGCAGCAGACCAAACACAAAGGACAGCCGCGCGCATGATAGCTGACAGGGCTCAAAGAGTAGGAGCTTTCCTCCGGGCTTCAAAAGAAACCGTGTGTGTTGTAGCGTCTGTTGAATGTCGGCTGTAGCATGCAAGACACAGGATGCGACAATCAGATCGTACTTTGCCTCCTCGAAGCCCTGTGCTCGCGGTTCTTTCTCAATATCCAAAGTCCTGAAGGCTAGCCTATTTGCATGACCCTTGAACCGGACTTTGGCTTCCTCGAAGAAGCCAGCCGATATATCCGTGTAGGTGTATTCCTGGAATCGCGGGGTGCTGTGTTTGTCGCTTGGGCTTGATGGTCCAAGTGCTTGCAAGACAGCGGCACTTGCACCACCCGTCCCCGCGCCTATCTCCAGCACAGACATATTGGCGTCTTTATGAGCCAAGAGATCAACATAAGCTCGCATTCGCTCATAGTTGGCGGTAAACGCTTTCCCACTGTAAAATTGTTGCAAGAGGCCCCCTCCAAACAGCAGTTCAAGGACGTCGACTTCGCCATGGAGCACGGTGGAAAGCATTTTGCCGATGGTAACATAGACTTTACCCTCTGGGCCGCTGGCTTCCAGCTGGGATATAACAGATTTGGCGTATGACTGATCATCCAGCATTCGTTGCATCTTCTCGCAACTCGACACATCCTGTGCGCAGTCTTCCTGCAAATAGTGTCTGATCCAGTCTACGTACTTTTGCAGATGGGGCTGGGACACTTTAAGAGTGCACCCGTTTTCGACTGTCTGACGCATAAAGTAGATGCAGACCAGTTCAGCGTCGTCAACGGATGCTTGAGAGTGCACCTCCACAGAATTCGCGGCACTGTTGCAGTACCGCGAGACTACTTCGTTGTCTGCTGTGGCCATGTCCAACTTCCACTCCGGCTTGAAGCACAGTCTTCGCCAAGAAGATAATCCTGGAGCATTCATGTCGACGGAGCTGATCGCTGTAGCACGATACTGACTAGCGGTAATGACAAGGTCTCCACTCCGATCATCAACAGCGGTCATGTTGAAATCAGCATCCCTGAGACCGTGTGATAGTGACTCGGAGCAAATCTGAAGTGATGTTGTATCTGGATCATGTAGTAGTTTGCTTGAAATACAGAGCTCCTGGAGATACGTCGGTACCATGGTTGGCATAGGTTTCCAACCACCTCTGGAAATAGCGGTGACCGTGAGGTGGAATATAGCGTCCAAAGCCGTAGGATGGATGATGTGACTCTGGATCTTAGAGGCGATAGAGGGTACCTTGGTCTGCCATTCACGTGTGTCGATATAGGCAGAGGCGTAGCCCTGCTCACTGAAGCCGATGTTCTTCAGGGTTTGGAAAGTCGGTCCGAACTCGAAGCCAAATGTAGCCAGGTTCTCATACATCTGTTTCGAAGAGATGCTTGATCTACAGCTGGATAAGGTACGCGCGTGGCTTTGCAGCATCGAGCGACGCAGTTCGGCTGCCTCCCGGCCTCCATCGACTTCTACAACCTCTTCTTCCGTCTCAATGATGACCGTGCCTCGGCAATTCTCCACCCAGCCCTCTTCATCGCTGAGGGAACATAGGCGGAAATCGAATCGTTCGCCAAAAGCATCCCGAGCGGCTTCCTGGGGGCGTAAGTAGAAGTGCGTCTCGATAATCTCATCTTTCTCGGACAGAACTAAAGCTTTGACGAATGAGACGTCCTTTATACGGAAGCCGGTTATCGTGCGCTCATCGCTCTTGGTTACCTGCTTGGCAGCCTCGATAGCCATGATGATCATACCAGCCGCGGGATAGATCTGTGATCCGTTGAAGCCGTGGTCTCTGATCCATGGGTTTTCCTTGGCGTCGATGATATGCCGCCATTTCGCTTCCAAGGGGTTCCAGTCCATTGCTTGAGTGCCGAGAAGTTCGTGGCTCGCATGTTTTCGGAACCGAAAGTTCTTGCTGATCCTGCTTTCGTACCAATA
>Ga0265797_10006901_pt1 | contig 15819 bp, 12 predicted proteins | sample P2T30metagenome_FD_192433 | JGI IMG/M metagenome (GOLD analysis project Ga0265797, IMG submission 192433) | Plant litter microbial communities from East Loma Ridge, Irvine, California - P2 T30 | ecosystem: Environmental > Terrestrial > Plant litter > Unclassified | place: USA: California... | reverse complement strand
TAACGTCACCGCGGCGTTGACCGCGACCTTGAGGTCGTCGGTCGCGACATAGCTCTGCGTGCCTTCGAAGCGCTTCATGCCCATTCCCGTCAGAATCGAATTCCCGGTACGGATAGAAGCTGTTGGGCATCCGACGCAACCCGGACGATGACGACACCGACAGCGATCGGGGTTCGTGGCAAGGCCCGGACGGTGTACGGAACGATCGCGCAGCGAAACGGCGCGGCTGGAGGAGGCATCACGATCATCATGCTGAACAGGCGGGCTCTCCTGTCAGGCGTTTCCGCAACGCTCGTCACGCGTCCGGCCTTCGCACGCTGCGAGGCGCCTCCGCCCGGCGTCGCGGCCTACGAGGCCGCGAGCGGCGGCCATGTCGGGCTCTACGCGCGCAACCTGACGACGGGGAGGGCGATCGCCTGGCGTGCCGATGAGCGGTTCGTCATGTGCAGCACGTTCAAGGCCTCGCTCGCCGCCTGCGTGCTCGACGGGGTCGATCGCGGCCGCTTCAGGCTTGCGGACGAGATCGCGCTCGTCCCCGCCGACTTGCAAGACTGGCACGCGCCCGTCGCCCGGCAGAATCTGGCTCGGGGCGAGATGTCGCTTGGCGAGATGTGCCAAGCGGCGGTCGAGCAGAGCGACAATAGCTGCGCCAACATCTTGTTGCAGCGGATCGGCGGTCCTGCGGCGCTAACCGCCTATTGGCGGGGTCTCGGCGACGATGTCAGTCGGCTGGACGATATCGAGCCGTTCCTGAACCGTACGCCGCCGGGTGGGTTGCGCAACACGACGACGCCGAGGGCGATGGCGTCGACGATCGGACGGCTGACACGTGGTCCGGTATTGGCGCCCTCGTCGCGCGCGCTGCTCATGCTGTGGCTCCGGCAATGCCGGACCGGTGCCGCGCGGTTGCGGGCCGGTTTGCCGCAGGGGTGGGTGATCGGCAACAAGACGGGGAACAACGGCAAGGACGCGGCCGGCGACGTCGGGGTGTTGTGGCGCGATCCCGACACGCCGATCATCATCAGTGTCTACACACGCGGCGGCACGCCCACCGAGGCGCAGTTCAAGACGTTGTTTTCGGAGGTTGCCCGGGGAGTTGCTACGATACTGGCCTAGGCTGCGTGTGCAATCCGATCAGAGATCGCCGCGCGCGCTGGCGCGGGCTTCGAGCAGCGACCAGAGGCCGCGATGCTGGGCGTAGAGCTGCTGCGCCCCGAACGTGATGGCGCGCCGCGTACCGGGCGTCGCACCCAGCGTCGCCAGCGCCTTGGCGCTGACGTCAGCGGGCGGGAGCGCGCGCGGCGGCGCGACGATGCCGAAGCGGGTTGCGGCAAGGTCGAGCACATCGCGCGTCACCGCCCAGTCGTGGAGCAGCGCGGCCACCGCCCCCGTGGCGCAACCGGCGCGCTCCGAACCGGACAGGATCTCCAGCGCGTTGCGCACGCCGGCGAGGGCGGCCTCGGTCGCCGCCTGACCCGGTGTCGAGGGCAACGGCCCTACGGCTGCGGTCAGCTGAGCGAGATAGCCGCGTTCGATCGCGAACCCGGTCGCTGCGGTTTCGAGCCAGGGCAGCGAACCCAACTGTGCGCCACGCAGCAAGGCGTCGTCGATCATCCCGGGATGCCGTCCATAGACGTCGCAGAACGCGTGCACCGCATCCGACAGGTTGCGCTGGGCGGGGGCGGATTGGATCAGTCGCGTCGCGTGAGGGTGCGCGACAGCACCGTCGACGGCGCCAAGGCGCGCGACGACGTCCCAGGCGCCGGGCCGTGTTTCGTCAATGGATGCCGTCGTCGAAGCCATTAGTCCCCGGTCATGTCTGGGATGCCCGCGCGCCATATGCGTGCGGACGTCCGGCCACAGGTCCTCGCACGCGACCTGTAAAGACGGCGTGCACATGACGTTAACCGCCTGCTAACCATCCGCCGGCAGGTCCGGTCGGCCTGGGCGTGACGCCTTGGCCGTGGGCAAGCGCGTGACGCGGGGTTTACGGCTTTACGGGGGCGGGACGCGCCGCGATAACGCGCGCGGCACCGGCGCCGCGCTGGAGCCCGTCCATCGGAGACTATAGGATGCGTACATGGTTGCTTGGGCTTGCACTTGCTTCGGTCGGAACCGCCGCGATGGCTGCTGACGGCGCGTCCGCGCAAACGGCAGGCGGCGCCGACGGCGTTGCCAAGCCGAGCGATCCGGCAGCGGCTCCCATGGCAGCTGTAGCCCCGGCCGGCGATCTGACGCTGGCGCGGGTGTTCGGCAATCCCGACCTGTCGGGCCCGCAGCCGCGCGCGGTACGGCTCTCGCCCGACGGCGCGCTGTTGACTTCGCTGCGCAACCGGGCGGACGAGAAGGAGCGGTTCGACCTGTGGGCGGTCGACACCGCCACGGGCCAGGAGCGGATGCTCGTCGATTCGAAGAGCGTCGGCAGCGGCGCCGAGCTGAGCGAAGCCGAGAAGATGCAGCGCGAGCGCGCGCGGATCGCCGGGTCGAAGGGCATCGTGGCCTATGACTGGGCGCCCGATGGCAAGTCGATCCTCGTGCCGCTCGACGGCGACCTGTACATTGCGACGCTCGACGGCAAGGTCCGGCGGCTGACTGATACACCGGGTGGCCAGCTGAACCCCGTGATCAGCCCCAAGGGCGGGTTCGTGTCCTATGTCCGCGACCAGAATCTCGTCGTCCAGCCGCTCGCGGGTGGCGAGGCGCGCGCGGTCACCAAGGGCGGCGGCGGCACCGTCCATTTCGGCGAGGCGGAGTTCGTCGCGCAGGAGGAAATGGATCGCCGCACGGGCTATTGGTGGTCGCCCGACGAGCGTTATGTCGCGGTCGAGCGCTTCGACGAGGCACCGGTGCGGATCTTCACGCGTGCGTCGATCGGCGCGACCGGGACCAAGGTCTATGATCAGCGCTATCCCGCCGCGGGCACGCCCAATGCACTGGTCGACCTGTACGTGATGAAGCCCGACGGGTCGGGCCAGGTGAAGGTCGATCTGGGCACCAATCCCGACATCTATCTGGCGCGGGTCGACTGGACGCCCGATGGGACGATGTTGCTCGTCCAGCGCCAGAGCCGCGACCAGAAGCTGCTCGAGATGCTGCGCGTCGACCCGGCAACGGGCAAGTCGACGATCCTGTTCACCGAGAAGTCGGGGGTGAAGAGCTGGCTGAACCTGTCGGACGCCTACCGCGTGCTGAAGGACGGCAGCCTCATCTGGCGGTCGGAGCGCAGCGGCTATGGCCATCTCTACCGGTTCGCGGCAGGGCGCTGGACGCAGCTGACCAAGGGCGACTGGGTCGTGACCGGGCTGGTCGGCGTCGACCAGGCCAAGGGGCGGTTGTTCTTCACGGGCAACAAGGACGACGTGCTCGAGCAGCAGCTCTATTCGGTCGATATCGCCAAGCCGAACGCGATCACCAAGCTGACCGAGAGCGGCTGGTGGAACAGCGCGTCGATGGACGGTGCCGGCACGCGGTTCATCGTCTCGCGATCGAACCCGTCACAGCCGACCCAGGTCTATCTGGCGGATGCGACCGGCAAGCGGATCTCGTGGATCAACGAGAATGCGGTGAAGGAGGGGCATCCCTATTACCCCTATGCCGCCAGCCATCAGCAGACCAAGTTCGGTACGCTGAAGGCCAAGGACGGCACGACACTTTATTACGAGATGATCACCCCGCCGATCGAGCCGGGCAAGAAATACCCCGTCTTCTTCCAGCATTATGGCGGCCCGGGCACCGGCCAGCAGGTCACGCGCGGCTGGCAGGGGCCGCTGCCGCAATATCTGGTCGACCAGGGCTGGATCTTTTTCCAGATCGACAATCGCGGCTCCTACAACCGCGGCAAGAAGTTCGAGGACGCGATCTATCATGCGATGGGCACGGTCGAGGTCGAGGACCAGCTGAGCGGGGCGGAGTATCTGAAGACGCTGCCGTTCGTCGAGCCGAGCAAGATTGCGACCTATGGCTGGTCCTATGGCGGGTACATGTCGCTGAAGATGCTGGAGAAGACGCCGGGGGTCTATGCCGCCGCCGTCTCGGGCGCGCCGGTTACCGACTGGCAGCTCTACGACACGCATTATACCGAGCGGTATCTGGGCGATCCCAAGACCGATCCGGCGAGCTATGCCACGTCGGCCGCGGTCGAGGATGCGGCGCTGATCAAGGATCCGCTTCTGCTGATCCACGGCATGGCGGACGATAACGTGTTCCTCGACAATTCGACCAAGGTCGCGGCCAAGATGCAGGCGACTGCGACGCCGTTCGAGATGATGTTCTACCCGGGCTATACGCACCGCGTCGCCGGGCCGGGGATCAGCGAGCATGTCTGGGGGACGATCCTGAACTTCCTCGACCGGACGGTGAAGGACAAATCGGTTCCCGGCGAAGGGACGAGCTTGCCCGCGACGAAATAAAGTTATCTGGCAGGGCGCGTCGGAGACGTATACGGACGCGCCCGGATGAAAATCAGCAATGTCGCGATCGTTTCGCGGCGGCATCAAGGGACGACATAATGGGTTATCGGATCGTGGTCGCAGGGGCGACCGGCAATGTCGGGCGCGAAATGCTCAACATCCTGGCGGAGCGTGAATTTCCGGCGGACGAGATTGCCTGCGTCGCATCGTCGCGCAGCCAGGGCGAGATGGTCGATTTCGGTGACACCGGCAAGCAGATCAAATGTCAGAATATCGAGAATTTTGACCCCACCGGCTGGGACATGGCGCTGTTCGCGATCGGGTCGGAGGCGACCGCGGTCTATGCGCCGAAGTTCGCCGCGGCGGGCTGCACCGTGATCGACAATTCGTCGCTGTACCGGATGGATCCGGACGTGCCGCTGATCGTGCCCGAAGTGAATGCGGACGCGATCGACGGCTACAAGGTCCGCAACATCATCGCCAACCCGAACTGCTCGACCGCGCAGATGGTCGTCGCGCTCAAGCCGCTGCATGACGCCGCCAAGATCAAGCGCGTCGTCGTCGCGACCTATCAGTCGGTGTCGGGCGCGGGCAAGCAGGGCATGGACGAGCTGTTCGAGCAGAGCCGCAACATCTTCGTCGGCGACCCGGCCGAGGCCAAGAAGTTCACCAAGCAGATCGCGTTCAACGTGATCCCGCACATCGACAGCTTCCTCGACGACGGGTCGACCAAGGAAGAGTGGAAGATGGTGGTCGAGACCAAGAAGATCCTCGACCCGAAGATCAAGGTCACCGCGACCTGCGTCCGCGTGCCGGTGTTCGTCGGCCACTCGGAAGCGATCAACATCGAGTTCGAGAACGAGATCTCGGCCGAGGAGGCGCAGAACATCCTGCGCGAGGCGCCCGGGGTCATGCTGATCGATAAGCGCGAGGATGGCGGCTACATCACGCCGATCGAATGCGTCGGCGAGTTCGCGACCTTCATCAGTCGCGTGCGCGAGGATTCGACCGTCGAGAACGGCATCAACCTGTGGTGCGTGTCGGACAATCTGCGCAAGGGTGCGGCGCTGAACGCGGTGCAGATCGCCGAGCTCCTGGGTCGTCGGCATCTGAAGAAGGACGCGTAAGCGGGGGAGCGGGAGGGGGAGCCTCCTTCCGCTTATCCGACGTCGAGCGCGGGATGACGTATCGCGGGCGTCATCCTGCGTGGGCGGACACGGGCAAAGCCCGTGTCGTCGACCGGCGCTGAGTGCGCCGTCGGCCGATCTTGCCTATGCGATCCTGCTTCGCTGGATCGTCTTATGGCTGCGATCAGTGACCGATATACCGTCCCGGCCTATGCCAGGCGATCAGGATCAGGCTGATCGCGGCCGCGCTTAGGACTGACCAGCCGACCTGACCCGCGCTGACGACAGGGATCGCGGCGGCTAGGATTACCACGTCGAGTGCGATCTGCGTGCGGCCCGCATTCCATCCCCGCGTGCGCTGCAGCCACAGCGTCACGACCCCGGTGCCGCCGACCCCGGCCTGATGCCGCGCGAGGACGAGGATGCCGAGCCCGATCACCGTGCCGCCTACGATCGCGGCGAAGAACGGGTGCATCTGATCGACGTGCATCGATCCGCCCGCGAAGGTCGAGAAGGCGGCGATCCCGGCATTCACCAGCATCGTCTTGATCGCGAAGCGGCGGCCCATCGCGTAATGCGCGAACAGGAAGAAGGGCAGGTTGATCAGCGTGAACAGCACGCCGGTCGGCAAGGGCACCAGATAGGACAGGAGCAGCGCGATCCCGGCGATCCCGCCGGTGACGAGCCCCGCCGCCTTCAGGAAGACCAGCCCGATCACCAGCAGGATACAGCCGATGACGAGCGCGTAGAAATCCTCCGCGATGCTGTGCGGGCGTCCCAGGGGAAGGGTGGCTGAGGGGAGGGTGGCGTCGGCAGATGGCGGCATTGCGGGTCCTTGGTCGGGCCCTTCGCGCATCCTCAATGGATCGTCCGACGCGATCCTTGCGCCATAGCTAGAGGAGTTTGCGTGTCACACTACCCCTTTTTGTGATGGCGTCGTGCGTTGCGGGGTTTAGCGCCGGTCCCGGTGGCGGTTGACAGCACGGTGTCGTGTGTCGGACGGGGGCGGCAACATCCTAGGATTATAGGGATCTGGATCAGTGGCATATTCCCCGACCGAGACGCAGTATTTCGAGAGCTTCGACGGCACGCGGATCGCGTGGCGCGAGGTCGGCGAGGGGCGGCCGGTGGTGCTGATCCACGGCTATTTCTCCGACGCGAAGACCAACTGGATCCGCTACGGCCATGCCGCCAAGATCGCGGCCAAGGGGTTCCGCGTGATCATGCCCGACCTGCGCGCGCACGGCGAGAGCGGCAAGCCGCATGGGCTGGAATTCTACCCCGCGGATGCGCTGACGCTCGACGGCCATGCGCTGGTCGATCATCTCGGGCTCACCGATTATGATCTCGGCGGCTATTCGCTGGGCGCGCGAACGACGTCGCGGATGCTGGCGACGGGCGCGACCCCCAGGCGGGTGATCTTTTCGGGAATGGGCCTCGCCGGGCTGACCGAGACGTCGCGGCGCGCGGGGCATTTCCGCAATATCCTCACCAATCTGGGCAAGCATGTTCAGGGCACGCCCGAGTGGCTGGCCGAGGCGTTCCTGAAGACTACGGGCGGCGATCCGGTCGCACTGCTCGGGATCCTCGAGACGTTCGCCGACACGCCGATCGAGGCGGTAAAGGCGATCGAGCAGCCGGCGCTGGTGGTGTGCGGTGGTGAGGACGAGGATAACGGGTCGGCACCGGACCTCGCCGCAGTCCTGCCGCACGGTCGTTATGTCGCGACGCCGGGCGGGCATATGAGCGCGGTGGTGAAGCCCGAGCTTGGCCAGGCGATCGCGGACTTTCTTGCTGAATAGCCCCCGTCATCCTGACGAACGTCAGGACCCGCAGCCAAGCAGCGCCGTCCCCGGTAACCCTGGGTCCTGACTTTCGTCACGATGACGGGAGGGCGTGGCTAGCGGGTTGACCATCCGGCGGCGGATCATCCATCAGGGCCTCACGATAAGGGGATGATGATGGTTCGGTTCAGCGTTTCGATGTTTGCTCTCGCCGGCGCGCTGTGCGCCGTGCCGTCGGTGGCCGGTGCTCAGGCCACCGCTGCTGTGCCCAGCCCGACCGCCGCGCAGGCGGATGCGTTCGTCGCCGAGGCGGAAAAGGTCTTTGCCGCCAAGTCGGTCGACGCCTCGCGCGTGGCGTGGGTGAACGCGACCTACATCACCGACGATACCGATGCGCTGGCGGCGAAGTCGGGCGCGGAGATGACCGATCTCGGCGTGAAATATGCGCTGGGCGCGGCGAAATACGCCAATGTCCCGGGCCTGTCGGTCGACACCAAGCGCAAGCTCGACCTGCTCCGCGGGGGGCTGACGCTGCCCGCCCCGACGCGGCCGGGCGCATCGGACGAACTGTCGATGCTGACGACGAAGATGTCGTCGTCCTACGGCAAGGGCATGGGGACGCTCGACGGCAAGCCGATCAACGGCTCCGACATCGAAGCGGCGATGGGCGAGAGCCGTGATCCCGCCAAGCTGCAGGAGATGTGGACGAGCTGGAACGACGCGGTCGGCGCACCGATGCGCGGCGACTATGCCAAGATGACCGCGATCTCGAACGAGGGCGCGCGCGAGCTCGGTTACAAGGATGTGGGCGCGCTCTGGCGGTCGGGCTACGACATGAGCCCCGAGCAGTTCGCCGCGCTGACCGACAAGATCTGGAAAGAGGTCGAGCCGCTCTACATGGCGCTCCACACCTATACGCGGTGGAAGCTCAACGAGAAATATGGCGATGCGGTCCAGGCGAAGACCGGGCCGATCCGCAGCGATCTGCTCGGCAATATGTGGGCGCAGGAATGGGGCAATATCTATGACATCGTCGCCCCCAAGGGGGCTGGCGATCTCGGCTTCGACACGGGCGAGCTGCTGAAGGCCAAGGGCTATGACGCGGTAAAGATGGTGAAGCAGGGTGAAGGCTTCTACTCGTCGCTGGGCTTTGCGCCGCTCCCCGAGACCTTCTGGAAGCGGTCGCAGATCACCAAGCCCGCGGACCGCGACGTGATCTGCCATGCCTCGGCGTGGGATATCGACAACCAGGACGATATCCGCATCAAGATGTGCACCAAGGTGAATGCGGACGACTTCGTCACCATCCACCATGAGCTCGGCCACAATTACTATCAGCGTGCCTACAAGGCGCAGCCGATGCTGTACAAGAACGGCGCGAACGACGGCTTCCATGAGGCGATCGGGGATACCGTCGCGCTGTCGATCACGCCGGATTATCTGGTGAAGATCGGACTTCTCGACCAGGCGCGCGTGCCGAGCGCGGACAAGGATATCGGCCTGTTGCTGCGTCAGGCGATGGACAAGGTCGCGTTCCTGCCGTTCGGGCTGCTGATCGACAAATGGCGCTGGGGCGTGTTCTCGGGACAGATCCCGACGACCGGCTATCAGGCGGCGTGGGACCAGATGCGGCTGCAATATCAGGGGATCAAGCCGCCGGTCGCGCGCGACGAGACGAAGTTCGACGCGGGCGCGAAATACCATATCCCGGCGGCGGTGCCCTACACGCGCTACTTCCTCGCGCGCGTGCTGCAGTTCCAGTTCTACAAGGCGGCGTGCGAGCAGTCGGGGTGGAAGGGGCCGCTCCATCGCTGCTCGTTCTACGGCAACAAGGCGGTCGGCACGAAGCTGAACGCGATGCTGAGCATGGGCCAGTCCAAGCCTTGGCCCGACGCGTTGCAGGTGTTCACGGGCAGCCGCGAGATGTCGGGCGCGGCGCTGGTCGAGTATTTCAAGCCGCTCAAGTCGTGGCTGGACGTGCAGAACAAGGGCAAGCCGACCGGCTGGTGAGGCAAGGCTGTCATTTAACCGCCCCACTTCCCCGCGAAAGCGGGGATCCAAGGCCGCGAGCACGTTTCGGGTTTTAGCTGGGCCCCCGCGTCGGCGGGGGAACAGTCCCGCACCTCCCCGGTCTTAGTCGGGGGGTGGAACCGGTCGGACGGTCCCAGGGACGATTATTCCGGGATCGTCCCTTCGTCGGCAATCCCTGCCTCGAACGACTTTGAGGAATCCGTACCGTCCGCCTGATGCGCGTGCTTGCCAGCGGGTTTGGGCGGCTTCGGCGTGCTGCCACGCAACGTCAGCAGCGCTGCGGCGGCACCGAGTGCTGCGACGCCGCCCGCGATCGCGGCGGCACCCCATTTGCCGCCGACCTTGTCGATCGGCTTGGCAACGGGCGGCGGCGTCTTGCGCGCCGATATCGGTCGCGGCGTGCTGCGCTTGGTCGAGCGGGGCTTGGGGGCGGGCTTGGGCTTGCGCGAGACGGGGACCGCCTTTTCGGATGCCGACTTGTCGAGCGCCGGCGCGGCCGGCGCAACCACGGGCTTGGCAGGCTTGGGTGCACTGGCCTTGCGCGGCGCGCGGCGGCGCGTGACGACGGGCTTCTTGGCGTCCGTTTCAGGCGGGTCGGTGTCGGCCACGGCTATGCTCCCTCACAAATGATCCCGCGGGCGTAACGCATCGGCATCCGATGCGCTCCGAAAATCGCGCGGCAGGCCTTACCGGAACGGCGGCTCGTCGAACGCCCGCAGTTTGCGGCTGTGGAGCTTGGCACCCTCCTGGCGAAGCTGCTCACAGGTTTCTATCCCGATCCGCAGATGCTCGCTGATCGCGCGTTCGTAGAAGCGGTTGGCCTGACCCGGCAGTTTCAGCTCGCCGTGGAGCGGCTTGTCCGAGACGCAGAGCAACGTGCCGTAGGGAACGCGGAAGCGATAGCCCTGCGCCGCGATCGTCGCCGATTCCATGTCGATGCCGACCGCGCGCGACAGCGAGAACCGCAGCGCCGATTTCGAATAGCGCAGCTCCCAGTTGCGGTCGTCGGTGGTGACGATCGTGCCCGTCCGCAGCCGGCGCTTCAGGTCCTCGCCCGACTGGCCCGACACGATTTCGGCGGCCTTGGCCATCGCCACCTGGACTTCGGCGATCGCGGGGACGGGAATCTCGGGCGGAAGCACGTCGTCGAGCACATGGTCGTCACGCAGATAGGCATGCGCGAGCACATAGTCGCCGATGCGCTGGCTGGGACGCAGGCCGCCGCAGTGACCGATCATCAGCCAGGCCTCGGGACGCAGCACCGCAAGATGGTCGCAGATCGTCTTGGCGTTGGACGGGCCGACGCCGATGTTGACGAGCGTGATCCCGGTGCGGTCGTCCGCCATCAGGTGATAAGCGGGCATCTGATGCCGCCGCCATGCGCTGTCCGAGATGATCTTGTCGATATCGTCCCCTGACGTGATCGTGATCCCGCCTGCGCCCGACAGCGTCGTGAAGCGGCTGCCTTCGCCAAGCTGGGTACCCGCCCAGCGAACGAATTCATCGACATAGCGGTGATAGTTCGTAAACAATACGAAGCGCTGCGCGTGTTCGGCGGGTGTGCCCATGTAATGGCGCAGCCGCGCGAGACTGAAATCGGTGCGCAAGCCATCGAACAGCGCGAGCGGACGGGTGTCGTCCTGCGCCACCCACAGCCCGTCAGCGATCTCGTCACCGATATGCGCGAGCTCGGTGGCGGGAAAGAATCGTGCGAGCTCGGTCGCGGAGACTTCGTCGAGGCTCAGCGCGTGGCCGGGATCGATGACGTACGGGAAGGGGATCTCCTGCCGCCCTTCGACGGCTTCGACCTCGACGTCATAGTCCTCGATCAGCAGGGTGAGCTGTTCGGTCAGATAGTCGGCGAAGATCGCGGGCTTGGTCACGCTGATCCGGTATTCTCCGGGATTCACCATCCGCCCGAACGAGCGGAGCGGCGTGGGGCGGTCAATGCCGCCTTTGTAGATCAGCCGGATTTCAGGATAGGCGAACGAGCCATCGCTGCGGCTTGCCGGATCGGGCACGGTGCCGTCGGCGATATAGGCGCTCATGGCGGACTGAAGCCGCGCAACGGAGGCGCGGTAGAGGCGGTCGAGTTCAGCGACCAGATCGGATGCGATTGTCATCGCCCAGTGTTACGCGGGCGAGATTACGGAGGCAAGACTAGCGCGCGTGCCACGCCAGCTCCGTCATTCCCACGTGCGCGAGGATGACGGAGCGCGACGTTCAATCAGGCACGCGACGCGATCAGATCTCGCTGAGCAGATGCTCGGCGGAGCTGACCTTGAACTCGCCGGGGGCTTCGACATTGAGCTGCTCGACGACGCCGTCATTGACGATCATCGAATAACGCTGGCTGCGCGTGCCCATGCCGAAGCCCGAGCCGTCCATCGTCAGTCCGACCGCCTTGGCGAAATCGCCATTGCCGTCCGCGAGCAACGTGATGTCGCCGGCGCCAGCCGACTTGCCCCAGGCATCCATCACGAACGCGTCATTGACCGAAGTGCAGGCGACCTCGTCGATGCCCTTGGCCTTCAGTGCGGCTTTCTTTTCGACGAAGCCCGGCAGGTGCTTGGCCGAGCAGGTCGGGGTGAAGGCGCCGGGGACCGCGAAGAGCGCGACCCTGCGGCCTGCGAAGAAGGTCTCGGACTCGACCTGATCGGGGCCGTCCGCGGTGGCCTTGACGAGAGTGGTGTTGGGTAGCCGGTCGCCGACGCTGATCGTCATGGAAATTCTCCTGTCGCCGCGAGATCGTCCCGGGCGGACGGTACCTCGTATGGGAGGCGCGCGATTTCAAGCGTGGCGGCGGGGCCGTCGCGACGCTATGGTCTAGGGCATGGACAAGACGGCTTTTCTTTCCGGGCAACTCCTTCTGGCAATGCCGGGGATGAGCGATCCGCGGTTCGCCCGCGCGGTCATCGCAATGTGCAGCCACGACGAAAACGGCGCGCTCGGGATTGGTCTCGGCGCCGCCGTGGACGGTCTCGGCTTTCACGACCTGCTCGAACAGTTCGAGATCGCACCCGGTGATGCGCCCAATGCCCCGGTGCATTTCGGCGGGCCGGTCGAACCCCGTCGCGGCTTCGTCATCCATTCGTGCGACTGGGGCGGGCAGGACACGATCGAGGTTGCAGGCCTCTGGGCCTTGTCGAGCACGATCGACGTGCTCCGCGCGATCGCGGAGGGGAAGGGACCGTCGCAATGGGTCGTCGCGCTCGGCTATGCCGGATGGGACAGCGGGCAGATCGAGGGCGAACTCGCACGCCCCGGCTGGTTCAACGTCGCCGGCGCTGCCGATCTGGTGTTCGACACCAACGCGGATGAGCGCTGGAGCAGGGCGTTCGAGCGGGCCGGCGTCGACCCGCGGCTGCTGGTGGCGGATACCGGTACGGCGTGATCATCGCCGCACGCATCCGCGGGTCAAGATGACATTTTAGCGCGGCGGAGACCGCTCCGGGCATCATATAAAGATATCTTTATATTTGATTTGGGCGGCCCGTTCCTCTATGCGCCCCTGCATCCGGCACGGGCATGAGGCCCGCCGATCAAAGATTTCCAGGAGATATCCTCGTGGCCACCACGCTCGCGCCCCAGAAGACGGACGGCAAGACCGATTACGTCGTCGCCGACATCAGCCTTGCCGATTTCGGCCGCGCCGAGATCAACATCGCCGAAACCGAGATGCCGGGCCTGATGTCGCTCCGCGAGGAATTCGGCGCAGCGCAGCCGCTCAAGGGCGCGCGCATCACCGGTTCGCTGCACATGACGATCCAGACCGCGGTGCTGATCGAGACGCTGACCGCACTCGGCGCCGACGTCCGCTGGGCGACGTGCAACATTTTCTCGACGCAGGACCATGCCGCCGCCGCGATCGCCGCGTCGGGCGTGCCGGTGTTCGCGATCAAGGGCGAGACGCTCGCCGACTATTGGAACTATGTCGGCGACATCTTCTCGTGGGATCGCGACGTCGAGGGCCAGACCGCCAACATCATCCTCGATGACGGTGGCGACGCGACGATGTTCGCACTCTGGGGTGCGAAGCTCGAAGCCGGCCACACGATGCCCGAGCCCGAGAACGAGGAAGAGGTCGAGATGCAGCGTGCGCTGAAGGCGTATGTCGCAAAGAACCCCGGCTATCTGACCGAGACCGTCAAGAACCTGAAGGGCGTTTCGGAAGAGACGACGACCGGTGTTCACCGCCTGTACGAGATCGCCAAGAAGGGCGAGCTGCCGTTCCCCGCGATCAACGTCAACGACTCGGTCACCAAGTCGAAGTTCGACAATCTCTACGGCTGCAAGGAATCGCTGGTCGACGCGATCCGTCGCGCGACCGACGTCATGCTCGCCGGCAAGGTCGCCTGCGTCGCCGGTTTCGGTGACGTCGGCAAGGGTTCGGCGCAGTCGCTCCGCAACGGCGGCGCACGCGTGATGGTCACCGAAGTCGATCCGATCTGCGCACTGCAGGCGGCGATGGAGGGCTTCGAGGTCGTGACGATGGAAGACGCCGTGAAGCGTGCGGACATCTTCTGCACCGCGACCGGCAATGCCGACGTCATCACCGCCGATCACATGAAGGCGATGAAGCCGATGTCGATCGTCTGCAACATCGGTCACTTCGATTCGGAGATCCAGATCGCCGCTCTGTCCAACTATGACTGGACCGAAGTGAAGCCCGGCACCGACCTGGTGAAGTTCCCGGACGGCAAGCAGATCATCATCCTGGCGAAGGGTCGCCTCGTGAACCTGGGTTGCGCCACCGGCCACCCGTCGTTCGTGATGTCGGCCTCGTTCACAAACCAGACGCTCGCGCAGATCGAGCTCTGGACCAAGGGCGAGAACTACAAGAACGAAGTCTATGTCCTGCCGAAGCATCTCGACGAGAAGGTCGCAGCGCTGCACCTCGAGAAGCTGGGCGTGAAGCTGTCGCAGCTGACCCCGAAGCAGGCCGGTTACATCGGCGTGCCCGTCGAAGGCCCGTTCAAGCCGGATCACTATCGCTACTGATCGCCCACGCGATCTGAAGCGGAAAAAGGCCGCGTCTACCGAAGGGTGGACGCGGCCTTTTTCTTTTGGATCTGACTGTTGCGCGGCGACTGGTATGCCAGTCTTTCCGTTACATCTCGGTCGCTTGCGGTGCTTTCCTGACGTCCGGCTTCAACGCCGGGGCTGTGGCCGCCGCTGGCGTGGCGGGCGTCTTGCGCCGCACACCGTCGAGCTCCTGTGGCGCATCCGCCGGGGGTGCTGCCTTGTCCGCCGCCGCGGGGGCCGCGCGCAGCGTCTGTCGCGGGCGCATGCATTGCGATGGATCGGGTCGGCGGACCTGCTGGCAGTTCCACAACGCCTTTTCGTAATCGGCCGAGCGATCGCGCAGGTAGCTGAACGTGATTGCCGCGCTCTGCACCGGCGTCAGCGGCGTGGACGTTGCGGCCTTGGTTTTGTCGGCCCATGCCATGAACCGGCAAAAGGCACGGTCGCCGCAGGCGATCGTCGCGAGCGTCGGGTAGGCGTTGGGGAGAACGCCCGGCGAGAAGGTCATCAGCACGGTATCGCCTTCGGCCGTCGCGAAGGGCGTCGAGGCGGCGTTCGCGAGGTCACCGGCGACCGCGTCATCGCCCAAAACAAAGCCGAGCGCGGCGGATGCCTCGGCAATCGCGGCATCGGCTTCTGACAGCGCGGCGGCGGTGCGGTGCGCATCCGAAATAGGCGCGAGCTGCGCTATGACCGGTTCGCCCTGCTCGGGCGCACGTCGGAAGGCCGGGGGTGTGCCCCACCAGCCCGACCAGCGGAAGAACAGGTGCGATCCGACCGCGACGATCTTGTCGAGGCTCGACTGCCAATAGGGGACGACCCAGTCGGTGTGGTAATGCGTGGCATAGCCGACCGGTCGATAGACATTGCCCGACAATGCGGCGGTCGCGACGCTGCGCGCCCGGCGCCAGGCGTCCTCGGAGGGCTTCCATCGAAGCAGCGCGCCGTCGCAGCTGAAGCTGAACTGGCATCCCGTCGCGCGCGTCTCGCCCTCGAACACGACCCCGCAGACGGTCTTCGGAAAGGCGGGATGACGCAGGCGGTTCAGCACGACCTGCGCGACGGCGCGCTCGCCGACCGTGTCGTCCCCCGCCTCGTACAGCGTGCCGGCCGCGAGGCAGTCGGTTGCGCGTGCAAGGTCGTCTGCGGTACCGGCGAAGCGGAACGGCCGGGCAGCGGGGTTCGGATCGGTCGAGAACGGCACCGTGGCGTTGAACGCCCGCGCATCCTCGGGCGCGAGGTCGACAAACCGGACCGGCTCGACGGGGGGCAACTCCGCCTGCGGCACGACGCGCTGCTTCGGCATCGCGGCGCGGGCCGGGTGCGGTAGCGCCGGGGGATTGGTCACGACGAGCGTCGGCCCGACGATCGCCGCGGCCGCGATCGCGAGTACCGACACGCGCAGATAAACGGCGCCACGCGCATCGGTCATCGTCGTCACTG
>Ga0265797_10006900_pt1 | contig 15820 bp, 15 predicted proteins | sample P2T30metagenome_FD_192433 | JGI IMG/M metagenome (GOLD analysis project Ga0265797, IMG submission 192433) | Plant litter microbial communities from East Loma Ridge, Irvine, California - P2 T30 | ecosystem: Environmental > Terrestrial > Plant litter > Unclassified | place: USA: California... | reverse complement strand
TTGGATTCAGCGCACCTGCTCTTGACAGGACGAACTTTACGATTGAGACTTTTTCCGGTGTTTGAAGTGGTTGTTTTTAGCTTAATGTACAACTTCTGTTCAAATGAGTTTTCTTCAAACCACCGTGAACTAGCACATGACATTGACGCGTCTCAACTGAGAATTCACCAACATCATCAGGCTGCAAAATTCTGCTATAGGCCTCTTTTCGTTGCCACTGCACCAATCGAATGGAGTTCCCGTTCTTCCCTCAATCCATGTCATCCTTCGTTCAACAATTCCACCTCGCTGACCAGCAGAATGCACGTGTCTTCCAGCCCGCGCACCTTGTCTTTGTTCAATTCCTGGTAGACATCCGTGGAAAGCATATAAGCATAGTGAAATATGCTGTCGTAATGCGTCAGGTTGGCTTCCTGCCACGAACCACCATTGTTTCCGTGCTGCTGGCGCTGGGTGTCGCTTGTGTCGTTGACAAGAGGTCCCACCGGTCCCATAAATTTCACATAAGCGCCAGCAGAGTCGCCAAAGCAGCGTTTGAAATCTTGCATGTACTGCTCGTGGATGGCGGAGTCGTTGTTTTTGTATTTGAAGAGGTTGAAGAGGGTAACGGGTTTTTGCCTGACTGGTTTTGGGAGAGCGGTTGAGAGGAAATCTGCCATTGGGGAGTCTAGTTTGAGGGTTCCGGGTGCTGGGTTGGGGGTTGTTTGGGGGTTGATGTGATGTTTGGGTATGTGTAAGGCTCTGGTGGACTGTGAGAGCCATTCTGAGGGTAGCTGGGGGATGTCTTGAGGCGTCTTTGAGGTTGGGTTCACTAGTTGATTCCATTGTTGTTCTGGGATGGTAACGTTGATATTGATGTGGGCTTCGACATCTGAACTGAGTTGCAAAGGCTCTGAAGACGCGGTCGTCAAGACGAAGAGATGCCACTCGTAGGATAGAAGCTCGTTGGTGTTTAGCTTGTGAGGTTTGTGGACCCAGCCATGAGGTACTCCAGTAATCAAGATCTTCTGGTTCGCGTTTGCTCTCAACTGTGATGCCACTTTGTTGGGTGCAACGCCGGACGTCAGCGAGAGGAGATGGATTGTGCATTCGGCCATCGTTATCGAATAGCCGCTCTTGCTACCTGAATAAACCAATAATATGTCGATTATGGTATCTAGATAGCAAGAAGTCCGCGAGTCATTGGCAGGATCACGTCTCTCAGTACAGAGGAGTTGTTAACCATGACATTGATCCAGTAGTCTTACCGCGGCTATGTGAAAGTCAATACTAACACGAGAAGCTCAAGCTAGGCATTCCATCCGATAGTATGGCTCTTCCACACGCCTTTCCTTCTTAAGCAGCTGGTCGAACGAGCACTCTTACGGCGCATGGGTGCCGCGGAACGAACAAGGAAGGGGCTCCACCCAGCCCCAGCTTCCCCACGTTCCTGCACGCGTTCTATCGCTCAAGGGAGCTGTCTCTTATCATGTCATGGGCCGAAAGCTACAAGAAGAGCCGAAGGTAGGCGTGGGCCGATCATATCTCTTGCCGGCCACGAACACGAACATGCTCACTGTTCCTCCTGCACTCTACTCTGGGGGCTGGCACCATTGCTGAGAGCACTCTACGCGACCCAAGATGTTCCCTCCGTTCGACTACTTCGAGCACCGCTCGGCATGGTAAGTAGACATCGACTGGGCGACCTTGTTCATAGCTAGCTATCTTAAGCTTCACTGCTGGCAAACATGCTTACGCCCTGCGAGCCAATGTTTCCATGAAATTATAAACTTATGCTGCTTTAACCATATTGACCACAAGCTAACCTGCTCTCCTCCATCACAGCCAACGCAAACAATCGGACCGCGCAGCCCGCCTCGCGAACCTGCCAGCGCCCTACCACAGCCCTCTCTCCGCCAACGAAAAGACAATCCTCAACGAGCCCATAGACAAGCTAGTGCAAGATGTGCAAGAGAAGAAGAAACCCGCAATCGACGTGCTGCGCGCCTACGGCAAAGCCGCTTCTCTCGCGCACGACAAGACGAACTGCCTCACCGAGGTCATGATCAAAGAAGCCGAAGGCTGGCTGCAGGACGGCTCGATCAACTTGCAAGGCCCTCTGGCTGGTATCCCTGTGAGTTTGAAGGACAGTATTGCGGTCGGCGGCTTCGACGTCAGTGTTGGGTACAGTGTCAACACTGGCAAACCATACCCTGTTGATGGAAGTCTGGTCCGATTGCTCAAGTCTGCGGGAGCTGTGCCTTTTGTCAAGACCGCTCTTCCGATCACTCTCTTGAGCTTCGAGTCGTTCAACGATGTCTGGGGGCGATGTCTCAACCCGCACAACCCAAAGTACTCTCCCGGCGGCAGCACCGGTGGTGAAGGCGCTCTGTTAGCCTTCGGCGGCAGCAGAATAGGCATTGGATCCGACGTGGCAGGCTCAGTCCGCGCACCTGCCCACTTCTCCGGCTGCTACAGCTTACGCTGCTCAACCGGTCGATGGCCCAAGCAAGGCGTAAACACCTCAATGCCAGGCCAAGAAGGCATCCCATCCGTCTTCTCCCCCATGACCCGCACCCTTCTCGACCTGTCCTACTTCACGCGCTCCTTCATCCAACTCGAGCCCTGGAAATTCGACCACTCCGTTCATCCGCTCTCCTGGCGTCAAGACACCTTCGACGACTTCGCCACAGAGAAGAAACGCCTACGCATCGGCGTCCTCCGCACCGACGGTGTCGTCGACCCATCCCCAGCCTGTGCCCGCGCCCTCAACACCTCTGTTCTAGCCCTCCAAGCCGCCGGCCACGAGATCATCCCCATCGACCCTCCATCCCCCTACCGCGCCCTAGTAATCGCTTCCAACCTGCTCAACTCCGACGGCACCAAGACCTTCCGCTCGTACTTCCGCACCGGCGAATCCGACGACCCCGGCGCCGCGGCTTTTGGTTCCTACATGCGCCTTCCCAAACTATTCAAGTGGTTCTACTGGGCCTGGACAAAGTACATCGTCCGCGACGAAGTCTACGCGGGCCTGCTGCAGTTCTGGCACGCCAAATCCGCCGCCGAGCAGTGGACGTGGGTGGCGAAGCGCGAAGCGTACAAGGCCGAGTGGTTCGACTGGTGGAACTCGTTCGCGCACCCAGATACTCCGGACGTGCAAGACGGAACAGGTCTAGACATCATCTTAGCGCCACCGCACGCCCTCCCCGCCACACCTCACGGAGCAATGAAGTACGCCGCCGCGGCGTGCGGCTACACCTTCCTATTCAACCTGCTTGACTACTCCGTCGGCGTTCTTCCTGTAACGCACGTCGATCCCTCGAAAGACATGACGACGCCCGCCGAAGTGAAGTCCGCCATGGGCAAGAACGGCGTGGCGAAGGGCGTGTGGCAGTACTACGATGCTGTGAAGATGGCGGGCTTGCCAGTCGGCGTGCAAGTCATTGGGCGTAGGTTGGAAGAGGAGAAGGTGCTGGGTGTGATGCAGCGGTTGGAGGCTGCGTTGGAGAGCAGGGGGGAGAAGTATAAGCTTTTGGAAGGGTATGCTTGATTTAGCAATCAATGTAGTTGTTGGGGGGCGTGGGTAATGAAACTTCCATGCACGATGTTCTTCTCGCAATTTTTGTGTGCTTAAGGTTGCTGCCGGGTAGGTCGTGTGTGAGCTTTTGTGATGTCTTTTGTGGGAACTCCTCTTGTTCGACGTTCAGGGCCCTCGAAGACTGTACTTGGATCGATGTCACTGCATCCTCCAAACCGCAGGGAAGACCTGAGCATTTGAGGGCCTCCCGAATCAACCGTCGTTGTGATAATTAACCGCAGCAACAACCCAAAATCTTCTTTTAATAAAGGAACGACAGTGGTAAGTTCAGATGCGCAGAATTGGAGGGCACGTAAACACATTTCACTCATTTCGACAATTATTTCGTCCTTTCCTTCCTCGCCTCCTGCCTTAGTCTTTGTTGGATATATCTCTCTCCCTGTAAAGCAAGACCCAGCCTCGCTCACTTCTCCGCATGCCCACTATCCTGCCTCCGCTCGTCCTCGACCTTTTCCCGTTTCCAATCTGCTTTCTTCTGGCTGATAGGGCTGTTACTCGCGCTCATCTGCAGGCCTTCCTCGTGATCAACATCGGGTGGCTCTGCGAGCATTGCTCTGCTGGGACGATCTGTGATGGCCTCGCTGCTGTTGCCCGAGTCGATGTCTTCTTCTTGTTCCCGTCTGGACATGGCGGATTGCGTGCTTTCGTCTGCGAGCTCTTCGGTCTCGTCGAGTTCTGCGCCGTCTTCGTCGATGAAAGCTCCTCTCTCTGCATCCCAGGCTTCGATCTCCCGAACTAAGCGTACGTACTCTTCCGGCACGAGACCTTGTTCTCCTGTCGCGGGGTCTTCTGCCACGAGCCAGCCTTGTCCGTGTCGGTAGGATACTAGGATGATCTGGCCTTCGTGCAGTCGCAGTTCGTTTGGGTTCAGAGGTTCGAAAGCATAAAGTGCAAGGCTCTCACCTGCGAATAGTTCATCGTCGGGTCCCATGCTTGCGCGCTGCGGCGATTGCGCATGCGTTGAGTTCTCAGAGTCAAGAGGAATGACATCTTCGTCCTCGCCGGGTCTACGGCCGGTCGATTCGCCAGGATTCTGATCTGCCGTATGGAAAGCTCTTGAGGAGAGTGTGGCAGCAAAGTGCGAGTCTCGTTTGTGGAAGCCGCGACTATGGCGAAGGCTTTCACTTCCCGCTGGATCAAATTGCGAGCTGCCGCCGAAGTGGAACATGTTGTCGCTGCTCTCGCGTCGGCGCCCGCGAAGATCCCAGTCTGGAACATCATTATAACTCCTGCTTCTCCTGTGCTGATTCGACCGTAGCTCTCCATCATCGCCTACATCGCCGAAGCTGGTGCTTGGTAGAGGTTCCACACTGCCACCGCCACCCCATGCGCCAGCGCGACTGCTGCTCCAGGAGCCGTCCTGCGGTTCTGATAGTCGGCGACTTTGGCTCCATTCTGAGCCTGGGGTTGTGGCGCCTGAAGGCGGCTCGGGCGGTGGACCGTAGTGCATGGGGTGAAAGGCGGGATATGCGAAGTCGCGAACCATTGCGTATTGCAGACTGCTGTGGAAGGCTGGGAAGACGGAGCTTTGTGGTCTTGAGCGAGAAGCCTGCAGCGAGGCGATTGACATGCGACTTCTGTTGAAGCTGGGCAGGCGCTCTCGCTCACGCGGTGCTCGGGGTCGAGGAGGTACGCCGTCCATGGTCTCCGGGGAGGTGGTGTATGGAATGGGATTGGGAGAGGTGACAGTCGTCGGGGTCAACACTTCGGCCATTGCTGAAGCGTCGGTTGATTGTGCTGCGTCCGGCATGCGCAATAGAGTTGCAGGCTAGTGTGGAAGTGAGGTTCGCCAGCAATGTCGGGATGACTCGGCGGGTAATGAGTCGGGTGGGTAGCAGAAGTCAAGCGGGTAGTTCGATGTGTGGAACGGTAGTGGCAGCAGCAGTAGCAGCAACACCACGCTCCGGCGGTCAGGTGTGGGCAATGGCAAAGCTAAAGACGACACGCGGTTTAGTTGGATAGTTGGATGCGTGTAGCAGAGTGCGACGCGAGCTAGGGCCGAGGGTTCGTGAGTCGCGCCGGGTTAGGTGTGGGTGAGACTCGGCGGCTGGCGGGCAGGAGGAAGTACAGTAGTGGGTGAGTGGTGTAGTGGCAGGATGCGATGCGTGGGGAGAGGAGAGGGAAGGGGAAGGCTCTGGCTAGCGCACGTGGCCGTGTGAGGTCGAGAGCGTTGCAGAGGGGGGTGGGCGGTGGCAGTAGCAGCGGTGGTGGGAGTGTTTCTGCTTGTATGGAGGCGGCGGTGGTGTTGGGCGTGCGATTTGGACCTTCGGTGCTTCGCTAAAGTGGCGGGGCTTATTTTTAGAGCAAGAAGGCGCGCGCGCGACTCCACCCTGAGTTTCAGCTGCAGCGCGGGTAGACGCAGTGCAGCGTGAGCGTGTGTCTGTGAGGAGAGGACAGCAGAGAGTTACATGTGTCCGTGTTTCAGCGCTGTTTCTGAGGTAGTCATCATTGTCTTGCTTGCTGTCTCGTCACATGACTGTGATTATGACTATCACTCATCTCTCCCCTCATCTGTCTTTCCTTCAACTCTTTACTTCACTCACACGCTGACGGGGATAACCTAGGACGTGCTAAAAGCCGCGCGCGAGATCTGCATCGCTGCAAAGTTGCAGGGTGTGAGCGTTTCAACTGGCGATCGCACGCGCCGCATGGCTGCCACGCTCGTCTGTCAGAAGTCTTCGTCCGATATCACTCCATGTATCTATCTTCTCTTACCAAACATTGAGCCTGATCGAGTAATTGGGAGTACATTTGCTTGCTACAATAAACTCGCCATGTATGCCTTCTTAGTCCTGCTATGTTACAACGTTACCTCCACTCGTGATACCACCACACACAGCCCTAAGCATATCCACCACTTTTGCCAACACCTCATCTCCTGAAACGCAAAAAAAGCCCCACCACACCACGCAAACCCGCCTACCTGGCCATCTCCATCTCGCCTCCTCCTCCTCCACCAAACCAATCTCAATCTCACTACAGAAAATTGGCAGACCCCCCGCCCTCCACCTCGGTCATCTCAGCAAAGCAGCGGCCAGGTGTTCGTGCAGCATTCCCGATGGCGTAATGCAGTGTAGTAATCAAATGCAGTAGTGGCGTTATGAAAGGAAATTACTTGCTCTGCTTATCGATAGAGGTGTTGTTGCTGGTGGGGACAGTTGTGTTCATTACTGAGATACAGTGCCTCTTACTGGCAATTCAGCTTAGTGGACTGTCTCGATGGCTAGTATGGATAGTCGCGTTGCGTACTTGGCTGAAGCTGCTTGAGAGAGCTTTATCTTTCGCTGAGGTGATGCCGAAGTTCTTGGTGTGATCAAGTAACCTCTATGCTAATACCATCAGCTACGAATGTGATATCGGTTTTACTTGCCACTGAGATGGCGGTATTGCAAAGACTTATCGCATGTTCAAAGTAATGATATCGTCGACTACAAGTATGGAATAATTCAAGCTCGTCCTGCGAGGGATAGTCTATGTGCAAGGGAATTTTTGTGTGTAGACTTTTATCTAACAACTACACTTTCCAAGAAGCGCTGACGATCTCCATCACTTCAACTTCTACTCCTCGTCCGCCTCGTCCGCCTCCCTCTCCAGCCTCTCCCTTTTCGTCCTCAGCAGCTCCTCAGCAGGTCCCTGCTCTACGACCTTGCCCTTGCCAAGCACGAGACAGTAGTCTGCTCCCCTAACAGCTTCTAATCTATGAGCAATAGTTATAACCGTACTTTCTTTCATCTCCTCGTGCAAGACCTGCTGGATCTGCATAGCAGTCTCCATATCGATACTAGCCGTGGCTTCGTCGAGGATGAGAATGGAACTGCGCCGTAAGACAGCTCTAGCAAGACCAACAAGCTGACGCTGGCCCTGACTGAGGTTACGTCCACCGCCGTCGATCGGCGTATCGAGGGACCATCCTTGTCTGTCGCAGACACGCTGTAGCACGCCAATACACGCTTCGTCTGTGTGTTCTTCCAGAGGATCGAGGTTCATTCGCATAGTGCCGGGGAACAGCACCGGGTCCTGCGCGAGGAAAGTAATGCGTGTGCGCAAGATCTGCTTGTCAACCTCCGCCAGGTTGATGTTGTCGACGACGATGCTTCCATTTGAGGGAAGAATGGTGGCAAGCAGCGTCAAAGCGAGAGTTGACTTGCCACTTCCTGTGCGGCCGATGACGGCTGTCTTTGAACCGCCTTTGATAGTGAACGATACCCCGGCGAGAGCTGGATCCATGTGGGGAGCGTATTTCACTTCCACGTTGTCGAACACAATGTCGCCGCTGAGAGAGGGCCACCAGGCTGGTGGGGAAATCTTGCCTTCCGCCTCCTGTTCGATGTGCAGCAGTTCGACTACACGCTCGACACTGACGAATTCCATCTGTAATTGACCGTACGTACGGCAAAGATAGTGTGTGCTGTTCACAAACTTCTGCGCAGAGTTGAGGAGGAAAGCTGTCAAGCCAGGCGAAACGCCGGTGAGGAGAGCAAGCAGCGTCAGCAAGAAAGTCGACACCGCCGAGAGAGCATCGTAGCGGTACATCAGCCACGCTTGCAGCGACCAGTAGAAGTGGTCCATCTTCTGGAAAGTGTCGACCACGCGAATGACTCTGTCTTGGAATCGTTCTTGCGCTTTGAAGGCGCGGACGGTCACCAAGCCGTTCAGAAGCTCGCCGAAGTTGGACATGAGCGGCGTTAAGCTGACCATTTCGAGTCTCCGGAGGCTCTGCGACGTCGGCAGGAAGCGGCGGAAGATGAGGATGAATGCTGCTGTGAGGGCCACTGAGAAGAGCAAGAAGACCGGCGTCACTGTTGCGATGACTGCGACGGCAGATATCCATGAGATGGCGAGCCAGGTGGCAACGTTGAATTGTTCGGAGATGTTGCCATCGAGAACGCCCACATCGGATGTCATCCTGTTCATCAATCTTCCGACTGGTGTTACATCGTAGAAGCGGAAGTTGGCGTGGGCGACTTTCACCATGATATCGCCAAACATCTGTTTTCCTGCTGTGTAGATGATCAATATCATGACCGCTCTTGAAATGCTCCATACGACAGTTCGACTGAGACCAATGAGGAAGAAAGCCAGAACCCACGGCTTGATGTTCTCGTCGGGAGGGGGTAGACGGTCGAATAGGCTGGCGCTGTTGATAGTACCCTCTTGTTGGCTGAGAACACTGAACAGCTCTGATTTCGTCTGGTAGGCTTCGCCCCAAGATTTGAGAAGCCAGGCGCCGGATAATGCGAGTAGGCGATAGAGCACCAGTGTGACCACAAGCAGGAACCACCAACGTAGTTTACCAGCCTTGATGTACTCCCAGTAGACCGAAGCTTTCACGCCACCTTGTGCGCGATGCTCATCCTCGATAAATTTCGCTGGAACTGCAGCTTCTTTACGCTGCTTCAGCACCTTCTGGTCGGTCTCTTCCGCGGAGACAGCAGATACGGTACGCTGCAGGAACTCGGCGGGTGGCTCATCGTTGTCCATCACTGTAGCAACTCCATTTTGCAACTCTATCAATTGCGCAGCCATGCCAAGGACCAGGTCAACACGGTGAGTGACAAGCACTACCGTACGGCCTTTCATCAGCGGGCCCGCGAAAAGCTTCTGAACGATCGACTCGGCGGTCTGTTGGTCAAGCGCCGAAAGGGGATCATCGAGGAGGAGGATTTTCGAGCGACTGTATGCAGCACGAGCTAGAGCGACTCGCGCCTTCTGACCGCCCGACAAACCGATACCGTTCTCTCCAATGAATGACAAATCGCCAGCCTTGAACTCGATCAAATCCGGCGTAAGGGCACAGGCGTCGAGTACAGCTCGGTAACGCTCGTCTTCGTAGCTCGCAGAGAAGAGGATATTCTCACGGATGCTCATGCTCTGTAACCACGGGGTCTGACTACAGTACCCGACAGGCTCGCGTGGGACGGAGAGCGTACCATCGAGCATGTCCAACTCGCCAAGCAACGCCTGTAGCAAAGCAGTCTTTCCGGACGCTACTTCGCCGCAGATTACACTCAAGCCTTCAGGGAAGGAGAGAGATACGTCGCGGAGCACAGGTTTTGGCGTTCCAGGCCAGGCAAATGTCGCGTTTGTCACAGCGAGACTATCACCTTGTTGCGCTGGTCTGCCGGCCTCGTCCTTGTCTGGCTCTGCCATGAAGTCCTCAATACGGCCTACGGCGACGTACGCGTTGAGCAGCACCGTGATCAGATTCGGCAGATCTTGCAAGCTATTGGTAAGGAGGTTGAACAGCGTTAAGGCAGGAAACGCGATGTCCACCGTAAGCGGCTTCTTGCCTAAAACAGTAAATGCATAGAACCCAATCGATGGCGAGAGATCCAGCGCCAGAGAGTTGATGAAACTGATCAGAAGTCCCCAAAGGCTGGTTACAATTCGCCAGTTGAGCTCCTTCTGTCGAGCAGACATGATTTGTTCCAGCCATTTAGCATGCCAGCCGTACCATCTCAGATGGCGAATGGCCTCAACAAACTGTGAGACGATATGCAATTTGCCGTCGGTAGCCTTCCTCCGGTGCGTCTCGAACATGACCAAGAACCGCACAAGAATTGCATTTGTGATCTGCGCAGTGATCATAACGATGACAGCAAGCATGGCGGGCCATCCCAGAAAGTTCACCACCAATGTCAAGGAGAATACAACGCTGAGAGGCTTCGTAATCAAGCTCTGAAACTCCCAGAATCGCTGTGCAACTTCGTAGACATCGTTGCGCATCAAGTTCAAGATCTTGCCCATAGAAGCAGGCTCTTTGCTGTCTTCCTTCTTCTTGGAGCGTCTCAGTTTCTCGAAGAAGCTCCTGAGCCACGGCATACGACGCTCGTTCTGTCTCGCATGGCCGTTGCCATTAAGAGCATCACCGTTCTCTTCTTGGCCTTCAGCCTCGGTCTTCGACTTCGGTGGGTTGAAGCTGATCTTACGGCCGAGAGTCTTTTCATACAACATGGTGATCATCTCGCCTCTGGACCGTTCGTAGCATCTTCGACCAAACCACAAGCTGAAAACGCCAGACTGACATTTGATCAATTGGACGCCCATGGTCATCGCTGCATACGTGATGGCAGCACTTCTCGGCGCATCTGTGTCTTGCATGGAGCTCAGAATCTTTTGCAAGAGCACTGGGACTGTGAAACCCAGAACGGTCTCGAGTATCCCAAGAGCCGTGATGATGACGAGATCGATGCCGTTTGCGGTGAGCAGTCTTTGCATGACAGTTCCCTTGAGACGTCTGAAATTGGCGTGGAGGCCCCGGTGTTGGAACTCGTAGCCCAATTGCCATACATCGGTGTCTTCCAGTTGTCTCTTGTACCCCGTCTGGATAAGTGGCGTCATCCACGAGACGGTCATGAATTGCCAAAGGTTCAAGTTGTCTTCAGGGCTACGCAAAGACGCAGTAGCTTCAGTGAAGGGTTTGCTGATCGAGGCGTGAGGAAGAGAGGGGTCGCGCAGGGGCATCATCAATATGACACCCACTGCAAGGGCACTCAGAACCAAAGCTGTGATGTCGAGGCCCATGTCTGTCTTGGACCATTGGTTGTGATTCGCCATCACCACACTCTGGCACAAAACAGAAGAGCAAAGAATTATCAGCACAGAGATAGGAGTTGTTCGTGGCCTCTGGATCACGAGCAAACCGATGGCCAGAAACCAAGGCGCACATTGCAGCATGGGGTCGATCGCAGGCCAGGCGAGGACGGCTTGTGCTAGCCTGGTGAGGCATCCTGCGCCAACAAGAAACCATAGGAGTAGCAGGTACCCGCTTGTCTTACTGATGGCGGCAAGCAGTAGATCGTCGAGATATGGGTCGGGCCCATCTGTGCTGAATGGCCGAGTCCAACGTGGTCTCCAAGGAATGGCGATGCGGATAGCCTGCCAAATCACAACAAGGGCAGCGATGATTGCAGGCAGTGCAGCGACAGCTGGGACGAAGCATGGCTCAAATCTGGCTTGTCTGATATTCCATGGATGGTGCCAACAGATTTGTGTCTCGAAGAATGGCGTATGATGGACTGAAGTCGCGTTCTCGTAGACATTGAGAGGCGACCCTCCGAGAGCGATTTGAGCCATTGTGTTGGCCGCAGACAATCTAGTCTAGGAAGTGGTTTGCAAGTGTAACAGTCATTTCTGAATTGCTACTTGATATCGAGTCGAGAGCTGTCGCCTGATTTGACGCAAGGCAAGCTTTCGAGACACCGAAGACCGGTGGCGAGTCTAGGTCGGATTCCTTGGATGGTCTGGAAAATTAACGTGACTGCTGCCTAAGGCATTTATCTATCCGTCAGCTCAATAATTGCAAGCAAGACACAGCCACGTGACCGTGAAACAAGAGATGAGGCTGCTTTCTGTCGCGTGCTGCTATTATTATTGTGGCATCGGTCACTGAAGCAGGTGGCTGGTGGCTGGTGAGTGCCGACTGGGCAGGAAATCCCGAGCCAGCCGAGGCTTCCCAAGTCGCACAGCCCGAGAGTTCAGGGCTCACCAGTCGCGTCGCTATCTTGGGTCGAAGGTCGTTCACTACACTTCTCGAGTGCTTACAATTGCAGCATCTCGCTTACCCAACAGACATGCGACCGTCATGACCGACTTCGCCGCCGCACAACAGCGTATTCACGCCCGGCGTGCCGCCTCTGCTGCCCAACAACGCTCTCTGGCTCTCCAACATGAAAGCGAGCGCAATCAACGCCTACATCGGCTCCCACCCTCTCTCAGGACTGCCGCTTTTGGAGTGACAAATGTTTGGAATCTCATCAAATCGCCTTTCGGTACTCGTCCGGCCTTTCGTGTCGGGCAAGTCGACGCAGAGCTTCTGGATGAGGAACTTTTGGATCTCTTGAAGACACAGGCTGGGGAAGGTCTGAAACTGCTAGGGGCACATTTGAAAGACGACTGGGGAGCGGAGATCAGTGCTGCCCTACGAGCGGCATTATGGAAGCTTTCGATATGGGATCACGGCGCCAGCTATGGTGCTTCATTGCAGGGCTTGAGATACGTCGACGCAAGATCGGATAATACTGCGGTACAAGAAGCGACGAAATGGCAGCGGGCGGCATATGGATTGATAACAGTTGGTGGAAGATACGGATGGTCGCGTTGGGAGGAACGGCTGTCCAGCTTGGAGAACGGCTACGATGAGCCGTCAACAATGATACAACGTCTGAGCCGCCTCACGACGCTGGCTACCAATACCCATAACATCGCTGCTTTCTTCTCATTCATGATCTTTCTCTACAACGGAAGATATCGGACATTGACCGATCGCATCCTCCGAATGCGACTCGTCCCTTCCACAAACCAGACGAACAGGGAGGTCAGTTTCGAGTACCTCAACCGACAGCTCGTCTGGCATGCCTTCACCGAGTTTCTACTCTTCCTATTACCTCTAGTCGGCATCGGCAGATGGCGTAGATGGCTTGCGAAGGCATGGAAGAATTTGGGACGTACAGTCACAAAGCTGGTTTCTGGATCCTCGAAAGCGGAGGAGGACGATATGCAGCAGGGTGAGCTTGCATTCTTACCCGAGCGCACTTGCGCCATCTGTTACCAGGATCAAAATCCAGCAGGAGGGCAGAGCGAGCAAGAGGTCATCAGTGCAGGAGGAAACAGCGGCATCGTTGGCAGTGCTGCGACAGACATAACCAACCCTTACGAAGCGATACCTTGCGGATGCATCTATTGCTACGTTTGTCTGGCCCAGCGCATTGAGGCTGAAGAGGGCGAGGGATTTACATGTCTGCGATGCGGAGAGACGGCAGTCAAGTACTGCAGGCCGTGGAGTGGAGACGTTCTTACACCAAAAACGACCAGATCTAGCCATGGAAGCGACCACGAGCGACCTTCGAGGCGGAAGAGTGTGGCATTTGCAGACGATTTTGAAAACGACAGGGTCGACTCTGCTAACGAAATGAACGACACTCCCCTCAGCAACATCGACCCCATGCCTGTAGAAGAGGTCGACGATGAAGCCGACTGGGGTCGACTAGGTAACCACTTCAATGGCATCGACAAATAAACAGTCGTTCAACGTGTCGTATACTACCTCCTAGATTGCGATGCGGCCGCGGGCGATGACTTCAATAATGTTCGCGGATTTCGGTCCGAATTTCGTCGAAGAAGCTGTTGCGTCACGGTGATCTGACCCCGCCTCACCAATCGACATCGCCACGGCAAGCACCGCATTGATGCCGCATCATGAGCGTGATGTGTGATCGACGTTTGGTGCAGCGTAAGATAAAACTTGCCGCGACTGGCATGCTCTGCATCAGCACATTATTCTAGAACCAGACCCATCACCTTTCTCTTCCCCAACATCAACAACATCAACAATTTTGGCATCCTCGACCTGCATTGATCTGAACAGCTCTGGATTAAACGGCAATATGACTCCCACACTGGACGTGAAGAAGATCGCCATGATCGGTTGTGGCTCCATGGGCGGTGGTATGGCGCAGCTTTTTGCAGAGAACGGCATGACCGTTGGTCTACAAGATCCGTCAACAGAAGCCATGGATAAGCTCATTCAGCAAGCAAAGAAAGACAGCGTCCCCAACGAACTGAAACGCTTCGACGACTATGGTAGCTTGTGCGCCTGGCTAGATAATCCCAAGGTCTTCGTGTGGAGCTTGCCCCATGGATTCGTCGGCGACAAAGTCCTGGAAGGTCTCATGCCACATTTGTCGAAGGGGGACATCATCATCGACGCAGCAAACGAGCACTGGACCAACACCGAGAGGCGAATGGGAATCGCTACTACGAAGGGAATTCGCTATGTTGGTATGGGTGTCAGTGGAGGATATCAAGCCGCGTGAGTAAATGCCTTCAACAAACACTAGGCGAACTTCTGCTGATATCACTAGACGCCGCGGTCCATCCATGTGCCCTGGCTCGGACGATGAGACTCTTGATATGGTCATGCCTCTGCTTGAGAAAGTTGCTGCAAAGGGACCAAATGGCAAACCGTGCGTGGGTCGTGCGGGCACAGGTGGCGCAGGCCACTACGTGAAGATGATTCACAATGGCATCGAACATGGCATGATGAGCGCCATTTCAGAAGCTTGGGGTAATGTTGTTGCATTCCATCATCCTAACCATCCACTAACATTAATCAGGTGTCATGCTCAAGGGACTTGGCATGGACAACGATGAGATCGGCGACGAGTTCCAGCGATGGAACGAAAGCGGAGAGCTTAAAGGAACGTTCCTCATTGACATCAGCGCCAAGATCTGCAAGACCATAGATCCCAAGACCGGAGAAAGGGTACTCGACACTGTAGAGGACAAGGTCGTCCAAGACGTTTCCGGCGAGGAGGGCACCGGCGTCTGGTCCAACGAGGAAGCCATTGCTCAGCACATCCCTGCGCCCACATTGACTGTTGCCCACTACCTGCGACTCGCATCTTCCGACTTGGCACAGCGTCGCAAGGTCAACGAGATCTTTGGTGGTGATATCCCACCACAGAAGGTCGAGGGTGTTGATCGAAAAGAGTTCTTGGAGAACCTGCGCCTGGCCACATACTCCGCTTGCCTTGCGTCCTACGTGCAGGGAATGATCATCATCGAGCGCGCAGACCAAGAAAAGCACTTCAACATCAACTATAACGACGTCCTTCAAATCTGGTCAAACGGCTGCATCATCCGGGCTGACTTTATCACGGAGAGCCTGCTCCATCCGATTTACAAGGACTACGCCTCGAAGGAATCGCTCAACCCACTGTACGAGCCTGCAGTCGCAGACGAGTTCAAGAAGGGCTTACCCTCGCTGAAGAAAGTCTGCTTGAAGGCAATGGAAGGCGACCACAACATTCCCGCTCTGAGCGCCTCTCTGGAGTGGCTGAAGATCATGACAAGTGTAGATCTACCTACAAGCTTCTACGAAGCCCAGCTAGACTACTTTGGCAACCACATGTTCGACAAGCGTGGCGATGACCCTGAGGGTTTGGCGGTCACAGGCAAACATAGCTATGAGTGGAAGGCTGCGTAAGGCCATCCACGATGGTCATACGGCTGAAATGATTGAATAAAGACTGATATAACTTTTCCTCAAATTTTACAAGCCAGTGTAGCATTGTGCATGCTGCAAGCCTCGCTTTCGTGTAACCATTTAGGGCTGGGGCTGGATGCGGTCGTCTCCGATCTGATCCTTGAGCCCCCGAGCTTATGGACTTTGGCCTGGGACTGCTTTTTTGAGACCCTTGCCTTAAGTACATGTATCGATTGCAGGTACATGGCGAACAGTAA
>Ga0265797_10006898_pt1 | contig 15820 bp, 21 predicted proteins | sample P2T30metagenome_FD_192433 | JGI IMG/M metagenome (GOLD analysis project Ga0265797, IMG submission 192433) | Plant litter microbial communities from East Loma Ridge, Irvine, California - P2 T30 | ecosystem: Environmental > Terrestrial > Plant litter > Unclassified | place: USA: California... | reverse complement strand
CGTCGCCGTCGCGGTCGTACCGCAGGCGCACCTGGTCGCGGCCCGTGGTGGCCTGCCAGAACTCGATCGACGTCGGGTCGACCCGCCAGGCCGTCCAGTCGTCGGGGACGAAGGTGTCGTCGGACTCGATCGTGGCCTTGGCCTCGGCGAGGCGACGCCGCGTCTCGGCCTCGTCGGTGATCGGGCTGCTCTGCGGCTGCGTCATCGCGACGGCGCGCGAGTCGGGGTGGCGAGCGGTGAAGTCCTTCTCGCTGACGTCGCGCGGACCGGGCGTCGCCCGGCCGAGCACGCGGACCTGGCGGCCCTGCTCGCGCCAGTACAGGGTGAGCGCCACCCGGGGGTTCTCGGCGATCTGCCGTCCCTTCGGGCTGATCGACGAGGTCGCGAACCAGAGGGCACCGTCGTCGACGTCCTTGAGGAGCAGGGTGCGGGCCGTGACGTCGCCGTCGGACGACGAGGTCGAGATCACCATGGCGTGCGGCTGGGCGACGTCCTGGTCGACGGCCTCGACGAGCCACGCGACGAACTGGTCGACCGCGTCGTCGGCCACGTCGTCGACGTCGAAGGTGGGCAACTCGGGGTGGAAGACCTTGGCGGAGCGGAGACGCTCGCGCAGCGTCGGACCCTCGGGGTCGGTGCGGTCGGAACGGGTGCCGGAGTCGGCTCGGTCGGTGCGGGTGTCGTCGGTCACTCCCCCACGATGCACCTCCCGCGGCGGGGCCGTCCCAGGCCGGACCGATTCGCTGCTAACCTGGACGACGTTCCCGGGCCCCCATAGCTCAGGGGATAGAGCACTGCCCTCCGGAGGCAGGGGCGGCAGTTCGAATCTGCCTGGGGGCACTACGCCGGAAGGCCCGCAAACTCAGCGATTTAGGTCGGCTGGCCCCTCTTGGGCCTGCCGACCTTTTTCGGTCCTGCCCATTCTTTGCCCACAACCGGCGCCACAATGGCCTGATCGAGAGCACCTGAGACTGCGTCCAGATCGTCGTCGAAGAGGTCCGCGTACGTGTCCAGGGTTACGGCCGCCGAGGCGTGTCCGAGCATCCTCTGGACGGCCTTCACGTTGGCCCCGACGCTAATCGCCAGAGACGCCGCCGTGTGGCGCATCTCGTGCGGTGTCAGCCCCTCAAGGCCCACCTCGGTCGCGGCCGCATCAAACGCGCCACGGCGGAAGACTCGATTCCGCAACCACCCGTGGCCCCGGCTGCCTGGGAAGAGCGGGTCCACCGGCGCCCGACCGTCGACGCGCGCTGCGAGCTCACGGACGATCGACGCTGGCACGGGTACGGATCGCGCCTCGTGACTCTTCGGGACTCCCTCGTGCTGCACTCCCCCGGACTCGGTCACCGTGTGCTGGATCTCGAGGCGGGCCCGTTGCAGGTCGACATCGCCCACACGCAGTCCCGATAGCTCGGACCAGCGCAGTCCGCAGTACGCCAGGACGCGGACGAGTGTGCCGTAGCCGTGCCCGGGAAGCTTCGCATCTGTGGATGCCGCGAGGTCTGCGACCTGCGCGTGCGTCAGGTACGTCTTTTTTGCCTGAGACACCTTCGGGAGCTTGAGGCCGTGGGCAGGGTTGGACGGCAGCCGGCCATCGCGGACTGCGACCTCAAGGGCGCCACTGAGCACGTTCACGATCTTTCGGACGCTAGACGGTCCTTGGGAGGCCGACAATGACGACGCCCACCCCTGGATGCCCGAGTGGGTCAACTCAGCCAGGGACCGGCGCCCGAGGGCCGGCACGATGTGGACACGGATGATGCCTTCGGTGCGCTCTCGAGAAGTGGGTGTCAGGTCGGACCTGTTGCCGATCCACGCGGTCAACCACTCGTCAAGAGCGACCCGAGACTTCGATGGGGCGACATAGAGACCGCGGGCGGTGTTGACCTCAGTGGTGGCCTTGAACAGCTCGGCCTCGCGCTTGGTCTTGAACCCGCGCTTGTCGGTCTGCCGATGGTCGGGAGTTCGGTATCGGACCCGGTATCGGCGCCCTGCTGCCGTCTCGTATGCGGACACGCTCCCCATCAGAGCAGACCAGCCGCGCGTGCCTTGCTAACCCAGCGCGTCGCTGTCGATTGCGAGACACCCATCCACTCGGCAACGTCTTTGAGCGGCGACCTCCCGACGGCTCGGGCGATCGCGTACTGGCGCGCGATCGCGAGCAATCTGTCTGAGCCCTGCAGCGAGCTGATCGTCGTGCCGTCAGGGCGCTCAAACAGCACCGGTCCGGCTTCGGACTGCACATGCACGTAGCTGATGATGGCCGAGCCCACGATCGCCATGACGGGGATCTCGCGCAGATCGACTGCGTTAAGTCCACCGCGTTCAGGCGGCCTGAGGATCTCAATCCTGGACAGAACGTAGCGCTGTTCTTCGGGCACGAACTCCGCTTCGGCACCAACCGCGAACCACCCAGGGTCGGCCACATCTGGATAGATCTCGCCCATTTCGATCGATGGGATCACGAACAGGTCAGGACGTAGGGGTCGGTAGTGCTTCGCCACATGATCATCGGGAGCTGTCACTGAGCCAGTGTTGCATCTTCTGGATCAGTCGAGTAGCTTTCAATCAGTCGAGCCATTACTGACATAACTGGCTCATAAATCGATAGGAACGCACATGGAGAAGCTCCTCACCCCGCAAGAAGTCGCTCCGATGCTCGGCATCACGGTTGGGGCCCTGGCCCAGCTCCGCTACGAGGGAAAAGGGCCTGCGTATAAACGCCTGAGCCCTCGGGCCATCCGATACACGGAAGCCGACGTCGAGTCTTGGGTCGAAAGCCGCACCCGAACTGGTACAGCGCTCGCCGCATCGTGACAGCGCAAGACACCCACCGACTCATCGGCGGGATAAGCGGCGCCCTTCACGCATGGGCCGAATGTTCGTGCGGCGCGCTCGCCGAAGCCTCAACCCTTCGCGAAGCCCGCGCACTGCTCTCGTGTACCGGCATAGGAAAGGCCCCCGGGCTGGAATCCCAGGGGCCTGAGAACACACAAACCCATCGGCAGATAGGAAATGAAATGCTCAACCCGATCGTACTCAGCACAACGACAACGCCGGAAGCCCTGTGGGCAGACGAAACCGCGTGCCAGGGACTAACAACAGATCGGCGGCAGGCCTTGGCCTATGCCCACCTGGCATCCGTGGGGTCCGTGGACGACGCAGTCTCCGTCAGTCTCGAGCAGGACTTCGAACTCGACTTCGATCACACCGTGATCCACCCCGTCTTAGTTCGAGTCCATGGAGTCGATGACTACGTGACCACCAGGGGCGGCTTCAGCGCCGACACGGCCCGACAGTTGGGCCGAGCTCTAATCGAAGCCGCGGCCCGCCTCGAGGCGATCGAAGCGGGGGCTGAGCAGTGAGCAACGTAACAGCCATGCGGTCTCAACCCGAGGTTGAGGACGAAACGGCATTCAGTGTCTGGGAGGCCTACATGAACGCCGCTGGCTGCACGGCCCGCACAATCCACGAGAGACGCATCATCTTCCGCGCTCTCGGACGCTGGCTCGACAAGCCAGTGCTTAGCGCGTCCCGGCCAGAACTCATCATGTGGCTAGGCCGCCCCGACCTCAGCCCCAAGACCCGCCAGAACTACAAGTCCTTCCTGCACACCTTCTTCACGCTCATGCAGGACGAGGGCTACCGGGCGGACAACCCTGCGTCGAGACTTCCCCGAGGCAAATCCCCACGTGTCGAGGCGAACCCCCTCACCACGAAGGAGGTCCACCACCTTCTCAATTGCGGCATCTATGGCCGCACGCGAATGATGGTCGCGCTCGCCGCCTATCAGGGGTTCAGAGCGACCGAGATCGCGGCCGTGAATGGCGACCACATCAGGTGGGAGACGGGCGAGATTCTGACTGTCGAGGCCAAAGGCGGGCACGAGGTCTGGCGCCCTCTGCACCCGAAAGTCCTCGACTACGCCAAGGCGCATCCTGAGCGCTTCCCCGTCTCCGGGTGGTGGTTTCCCGGCATTGGAGTGAACGCAGGACATCACATCAACGCCAAGAGCGTCTCGAACACCCTCGTCAAGGCCATGCACCGTGCCGGCATTAAGCACCGGCCACACCAGCTGCGCGCCTGGTTTGCCACTGAACTGGTCGACTCGGGCGCCGACATGCTCGTCGTACAGCAGGCGATGCGTCATGCCTCGCCGAACACCCTGAAGCACTACGTGCGCCCAAACATGCTGAACATGGCTGCAGCCATGAACAGGCTTCCCCTGATGGATATCCCCCAGACCTCAGGCAGGGCGGCTCGATGAGCTACTTCATGGTCGACGGCGACTTCCACAGTCACCCAAAAGTGATCGATACGAGCTCCGCTGCCATCGGGCTGTGGGTCATGGCCGGGTCTTGGTCTAAACGTCACGGCACCGGGGGCCATGTGACCCCAGGAGCGGTGCGAACCCTTGGCTCCACTGCGAAGTTCGCGGACGAGTTGGTTCGCGTGGGCCTGTGGGAGAAGACGGACCGTGGCTATGTCTTTCACGACTGGGCCGCGTGGGGAAACGTCGATCACGTCGAGGAAGTTCGTCGCCGACGGCTGAATGCTGATCGACAGGCGCGATGGCGTGACGCTCAGAAGGCGTCACTGGATGCGAGACGAACGGGTAACTGACCCGTTAGTAACGCGTCACTAACGGGTCAGAAACGTTTCCCCCATACCCATACCCATTCCCTGGGACAACTCAGCAACGTCAGTCCAGTCCTAGAGACTCCAACCCCGCGTTATGGACGGATGAATGGATGAGTAGGAACGAAGCAGGCTCACTCGTGCACGGGGCGATGACGGAACGCCCCTGGCTCGATCGCGCCACCCCGGCAAACGCCGAGGCCCAGCCAAGACCTAGCCACCGAGCCGCCGACACATGACCGGAGCAACCCCTGCGCCCTACTGGGCACCACTCATCGCCCGTCAGCTGATGACCCACACACAACTGGGCATCCGCGCACCGGCCTACGACTACACGCTCGGACACACGTACGTCGTCGACCCGAACCCACCGGCAACTCGCGTCCCACTCGACGCGAACACCTGGCAGAGAACGTGCCAACTGTGCGGCTGGCCACTGCACCCCCACCTCCCAACAGACACCCACCCCACCTGCGCCCCAGATGCACCCCTCGAACACTCCCCCGAGGGAACCCCGGCGCTCGCCGAATCCGAGAGGAGCCATCGTGCCCAGCCCACTTGAGCAGGCGGCTGACCGCATGACACTGCGTGCCCCCGGCGTGATCGTCGGCGCCAGGGTCGCTGACTACCTGACCAGACACGCCGGCCTAGGGCAGTACCGCGTCACTCATCGTGGCGAGGACGCCGAAATCGACGCGGCCCTCCTCGCGATTGCCGTCGTTGGCAAAGCATGGCGAGGTTCCGTCGTCGGAACCTCGGACGAGAACTTGCCGGAACCGGCCGCAAGATCGTCTTGGGTCAGTACCGCGGAGGCGGCCGCCCGGCTCGGAGTCACGGGTCGGGCGGTCTGCAAGGCCATCGCGGAAGACCGGCTCAAGGCCACGAAGAGTGGCCGCACTTGGCGCATCCACCGCGCCGACCTTGAGCACTTCCGGGCCTCACGCCCCCGATGAACGGAGGAACAGTCACATGGCGAACCAGACCACCCTCGACACCGACACCACGAAGCCGTCGATGACGGCTCCCGGTGACGGCCCCGCTGACACCACCGATGTATCCGAGATCGCGCACTCCGTCCCGGCCCGTCCCAGCGACGAGGCGCTCGTCTCCGGGACGGTGAACAGCGTCATCCCCCGCGCAGTCGGAGCGTCGAGGGAGCCGGCCCGCGACGAGACTCACGACCGCATCGAGACCTATCCCCATGTCCTGCCGAACGGCGAGCGTGTGACCATGCGTCACAACCTCGAGACCGGCAAGACCGAGATCAGCGAGGAGAGCTGACCATGCCCACCATCAAGGGATACCAGTACTCGGGCGACCGCAACGTCCCAAGCGATATCCAGGCCGAGGCCACGCAGGTCCAGCGTGACTTCGAGCAGGAGCTGCTACCGATCAGGGCGAACACCAGCCTGACCGACATGGGCAAGCGCATCCTTATCGCAGCGGCCTACCTGCCCATGCAGGCTGAGGTCGCAAGGCTGCAGCGCGACGAGCTGGACCGGTTCGACAAGGCCCTCAGCCGCACCGAGGCCGACCTCTTCGGCAAGGCCAGCGTCGACGCCATGGGGGTGGTCAGCACCCGGGACGCATTCGACCGCGTCGAGAGGCTCTGGGCAGAAGACGAGAAGGTACGCCCCGCCAAGGCAAAGCAGCTCCTCGACCGCGCCACGAAGACACACGACGAAGCCCTCGTCCGAGCCCTCGTGGCCACAGCAGTCGAGCGACAGTGGCGCGACCTGCTCGACCACTACCGAGCTAGCAACGCGGACCTGACCGGCCCAATCGACGACTACCTCGAGCTGCGCGAGTACGACCCCGCGACGCTGATGATGGCGCACTACACGTTCAAGCTCTCGACCCCGTCCGAGATCGCCGGCATCCCCATCGCACGACTGCAGCAGATCGTCGACGAGGGCTCGAGCCAGCGACCCGCAGACGTGTACGCCAGCACCGGTGCCGGCGTCACCGTCACGGACGCACAGCGTGCCGAGTACGCACGCATGCAAGCCGTCGGCAGCCGCCGCCTCTAACGCAACCCACGGCCATCCAGTGCCCCCTCAGGGGGTGGGGAGGGCCCCCTTCGAGCCCACCACCTGCGGACCGCCGGGGATGGAAAAAAAGATGTGTACGGGTTTGGGGCGTTTCAGCTCAATCCGCAGAACCCGTACTTAAGCCGAGCCCGGAACGGCTCGAGAGGAGGCCCGAGTGGCTGATCGCAGTGTCAAGGTCACCATCGGTGCGAGCCTTGCGGGCCTGGTGGAGGAGTTCCGCAAGGGGCAGAAGGCCGCGACAAGCTTCTCGGACGGCCTCAAGAAGGGCATCGCCTCAAACGACGAGAGCATTCGCACTCTCGGCACCGGCCTGGCCACGATCGGCGCGGTGGCCGGCGCCGGTGTCGGCCTCGCTGTCACAAAGTTCGCCGATTTCGATCAGGCGATGTCGTCGGTGCAGGCTGCCACGCACGAGACGGCGGGCAACATGGGCCTGCTCAGGGACGCCGCTCTCGAGGCGGGGTCCTCGACGGTGTTCAGCGCGACCGAGTCGGCGAACGCGATCGAGGAGCTGTCCAAGGCAGGCCTGTCGACGGCTGAGATCCTCAGCGGAGGGTTGGCAGGGGCCCTTGACCTCGCCGCGGCCGGCGGCCTCGAGGTGGCCGACGCAGCGCAGCAGACGGCGATCGCCCTGAAGCAGTTCGGCCTCGACGGCGACCAGGCGAGTCACGTCGCTGACCTGCTCGCCGCGGGTGCCGGCAAGGCCGTGGGTGACGTCTCGGATCTGTCCGCTGCCCTCGCGCAGTCCGGCCTGGTCGCGAACCAGACTGGCCTCAGCATTGAGGAGACGACGGGTGTCCTCGCCGCGTTCGCCGACCAGGGCCTCCTCGGTTCCGATGCCGGCACCTCACTCAAGACCATGCTTCAGTCCCTCACCCCATCGTCGGCGGCCGCGAGGGAGGAGATGGAGAAGCTCGGCATCAGCGCGTTCGACGCGCAGGGCCAGTTCGTCGGCATCACCGACTTCGCGGGCCAGTACCGGTCCGCCCTGTCGAAGCTGAGCCCGGAGCAGCAGGCCGCGTCGTCGAAGATCATCTTCGGATCAGACGCAGTCCGCGCCGCGAACGTCCTCTACACGCAGGGCGCCGAGGGCATTCAGAAGTACATCGACCAGACCAACGACGCCGGCTACGCCGCCGAGACCGCGGCAATCCGGCTTGACAACCTCAAGGGCGACGTCGAGGCCCTGGGTGGTGCACTCGACACCGCCCTAATTCAGACCGGTTCTGGTGCCAACGGCGCCCTGCGCGGCCTCACGCAAGGCGCCACGGAGGCCGTCGAGGCGTACGCGAACCTCGACCCCGCGGTGCAGGGCACGAACCTGGCCCTCGGCGCCGGTGTCGCAGCCCTCAGCACCGCCGGAGGCGCGTTCCTCCTGGCGGCTCCGAAGGTGATCGAGTTCCGCGCAGCGGTCGACCAGCTCGGACCAGGGGCGCAGAAGGCCTCAGCTGCCATCGCTGCCCTCGGGAAGGCAGCTGGCGCGGCTACCGCCATTGTGGGACTCGCACTGGCAGCCGACAAGCTGTCGAACGCAAACGACAAGGCCGCGGTGAGCGTCGAGGCGACGTCGAAGGCGCTCCGCAGCAGCGACATCGAGAGTCTGTTCTCCGGCCTCGGCCAGGACGTCGACAGCTACGCCGACTCGCTTCGCCTCCTCACCGGCGACGACGTTAACTCCAAGATGGAACGATTCGGGTCCACCCTGAACGGGGCCCTGTTCGGCGGTGCATTCTCCGACCAGGTGTCCCAGACGAAGGAGCAACTCGACACCGTTGGCGAGTCGCTCGGACAGCTGGTCAGCGGTGGTGACGGCGATCGTGCCGCGGCCCTGTTCGATGAGCTGGCCGCCGGCGCCGCCAAGGAGGGCGTCTCACGGAAGGAGCTGCTCGAGCTCATGCCCGCATATCGCGACGCCCTCTCCGGAACCACCAGCGAGCAAGAGAAGGCCACGGGGGCCACCTCAGATCAGGCGGAAGCCCTCGCGGGGCTCTCTGGCGTGGCACAGGCGGCCGAGGGTGACGTCAAGGATTTGGCCGACGCGATCTCCGGCTTCGGGCAGACACAGTTCGACGTGAACACCACGACCCGCGACTTTGAAGCATCCATCGACGACGCGACGGCCGCCCTCGAGAAGAACGGACAGACCCTCGACGTCGGAACGGAGGCAGGTCGCGCGAACGGCGCAGCCCTCGACGGCATCGCTGACTCGGCCCTGTCCATGTCTGCCGCGATCATCACCCAGACCAACGACCAAGAGGCTGCCTCCGCAGCCATTCAGCGCGGACGCGACGCGTACATCGCCGCGTCGGTCGCTGCCGGGGTGTCGGAGGAGGCAGCGAACGCCTACGCCGACCAACTGGGGCTCATCCCCTCAAACGTATCGACGGCGATCGGCGCCACCGGTGTCACGAAGACGCAGGCCGACATCGACGCGATCCAGCAGAACCTCGCTGAGACGATCCGGAACCTGCAGATCAACATCAGGGCGGCCGTCGACCGGTCGCAGTTGGACTCGCTGCTGTCGTCCATCCGGACGGCACGCTCCGAGCTGACGGACCTGAACGGTGCCTCATCTGGCAGCGGCCGCATGGGCACGTACGCGACTGGTGGCCCGGTCTTTGGGCCAGGCACCGGCACGTCGGACTCGATCAGGGCATGGCTCTCGAATGGCGAGCACGTCCTCACGGCCCGTGAGGTTCGTGCGGCCGGCGGTCACGGCAACATCATGGCGTGGCGGCGCGAGATCCTGTCGGGCCAGAAGGCGACTGCGTACGCGGCCGGCGGGCCCGTGGGGGCTCCTGTCTCACCTCGGTACGCGCCACCGTCGGTCTCACCGAGGGTGAGTGTTGCTCCCGCGACGGTGATCCTCAACACCCCGGTCTACGCGGACGGGTCTCTGATCGGCACCATGCGCGGCATTGCGGGCCAGGAGGTCCAGTTCGCTCTCGCCACAGAGACGACTCGCTTGAATCAGAAGTGGAGACCCGAATGAGCGCCGACACGACCCTGCTCTACTTCGAGCGCGAAGACGGCACCACTGAACTCCTCCCGGCCGATCACACGGCGCGGGTGACTACGTTGCTGGTGGCCCTGATCAACGCCCCTGACGCTGGCCAGGGTCGATGCCTGCTGCTGGATGTCAAGGCGGACCAAGGTCTGGATCGGAACTACGGGCAGATCGTCATGCTTGCAGCCCTCGAGCAGCTGTTCCTGACCCTCATGCACCACGGGACCCCCTTCGAGGTCGTGCACACCGGCGCCTTCCTGCCGGGTTGGATCAACACGGCGAAGGCCCCACTCGCTAGCGACTACCTCCCCGGCAGCCACGACAACAGGTAGTGCCGCCTTCGGTCATGCCCCTGCCGCACATCCGCTTTCGGCCCTGGTCTGGGCGGGGGCTGGGCAGCGGCCTGACCTGGTGATGATGACGGGGCAGCCGTGCTCAGCGCAGACCGGCATAAAGGGCCCCCACGACGCAATTGTTACTTCACTGCTTGGTGAGACGGTCCCACAGGATCGATTGCTCTTTCTGCAGATTTCGGCGGTGTACTACGACTTCGGGTTCTAGGGGCAACTCGTCTGTCGCCTTGAGCTCGGCCTCGACGATCGCCAGTTGTTCAAGAAGAGTTCTGCCGTCCTCTGATGCGAACGGCGGTACCGGGGCTGACTTGTAGCGCCTCGAGTACACCCCATCGCGGTTCGAGCCAGCCTCGGCATCTTGGCGACGGGACTCGGTGACGCTACGCTCCAGGCGGTGGAGCCGGAAGAGCATCTCTTCAAGGGCAGAAGCGATCGCTTCGTTCCCGTCTGAGCCTGGCGCGGCCTCTGATATAGCAGTAAAGCGTCCGTGCATGGTGAGCGGAGTCCGCAGGTTGCTGCTGTGCTCTTCGACCCACCTCTGGGACGAGACCAGGCCAGAAATGGCCTTATCGACGGCGGCTGGGTCCGCCAAGTTATAGAAAATGGCTCGTTGGTCAATGAGATCAAAGGGAAGACTCTCGCCTTCCGTCATGAGGTACAAGACGGGCTTCTGGTATCCGTGGGCAACGGCCAGCTCGTAGAACACGTTGGGGTTGTGGCCGGTCAGATCTGCAACGATCAGGTCACTGTTCACAATGCGCTCGATGACCTGCGACGTGATGGAGTCAGGCGAGTGCTCATCATCCGCTCTGATCACTTCCCAGTGCGGCTGGAAGAACGCTTTCTTGATGATGTAGTCGAGCACCTGACGGGCACGCCGATGCTCGGGAGTCCCTAGATGCCCTATCGGGGAGATAACGAAGACATTCCGCGCTGGGGGCGCCGAATCATGTCCAGCGTTCCCATCAATAACGCGAGTCGAGCCGTCCCCAGATGCTTTTGCCATTCGGCGAACGTAGCAGCGGCCACGTGCTACAGCCTCGTTCAGGTACGCGATTGTGATGGACTCGATAAATGACTTCTGCGCCCAAGCCCTTTAGGTAATGCGGACCCCAGCCCCAGCCCCGGCCCCGGCCCCGGCCCCGGCCCCGGCGACGGTCGCGCCGGCCGGAACGTCGAAGGTCCGGTCGCCGTGGTGGCGCCGTTCGCCGCGGTGCCCCAGGTGAGTTCCTTCCGGGCGTATGCAGGGGTACCGCCGCTCAGCTCGGTTCCGGCGAATGCGCCAGGCACGGTGCTGGACAGGGCGGCGAACAGTGCCGTCGCGCCGTACCGGTCGGCTAGGGCGTTCTTGATGGCGTTGGTCTGCAGGGCCATGGCGGCGTCCGTCGCGGTCGGGACAGGAGGTGGGATCGGCGCGCGCACTGCACCCCGGCAGGGGGTGTGCGTCCCTCGCGGCCACCGTCCGGTCGTTACACCGGGTTCAGCTGGAGAGGGCGCCGTGGTTGTGCGTGTGGGTGGTGCGGCACCGAAGTCTGATGTCGGAGGGTGCCGATATGTTGAGCATCCCTACAACGAGAGGAGCCGCAATGGCTACCCAAGATGATCTGAACCAGAAGAAGACCGATGCTCTGGTGGCGCTGCTCACCCGGGTCGAGACCCTGTCTGCGAAACCTGCCCAGGGGCAAGGGACCTACGACGCCCTGCTAAAGACTGCCCAGGCCTACCGCCAGGTCGCGGGAGGGGAGCAGCCGCGCTCTTAGATCTAAGCGAGGTCGTGCACGTTCCTACCGTGCACGACCTCGCGGGGCCCGGTCGCTTCCGACAGCCGGTGGGCCTGACCGCTCCTCGCGCTAGGGGCGACAGAGGGAAACCTGATGCCAGAGGGCGCGGGCCTTGCGGTGTCGTGCGGCCCAGGTCGCTCGCACCGCTCGCGGTGGTCATCTTAAAGCCCGTCGTCTTCCAGTCGGCCCTGCACGGCACGAACCGAGGTGCGGCCCAGTGGAACCAGAAGACGGCCTACGCCGCCAAGTGACGAAAAAGAAGGCCCCTGCGCTGTCAATTGAAGGGTGCGGGGGCCTTCGTCGAGACGTTCAGTCGTTGATTGCTGTCTTCAGCTGCTCAGCCTGCGCCGACAGCGCGTCCCAGTCGTATGCGTCGGCGTCACGAGGGCTCAGGAACTGGACGCGCGTGCGGAGAGGGCCCTCGGCGGCCGTCAAGAGTGTGTTGCCGGCAGCTGCAGTGAGCTCGCCCAAGACGTCAAGCAGGGTCGAGGGGCCGTCGACGTCCTGGGCTTTGATCTGCTTCTGTACTGCCGTCAGCGACTTCGTCAGGCTCTTGCGGGTGGCCGTGTCCAGGTTGTCGGCGGTGAGCTTGCGGCCGAGGTCGTGCATGCCCTTGAGGAGCTGGGCGGCCTCGGCGTGCACCGCTTCGTCGCGTTCGGCAACACGCGTGTATCGGTTCGCTTCGATCTCGACGAGACCGTACGTGTGCAGTTGCGCGATCGCCTCTCGGACCGGGGTGCGGGACACCCCGAGCCACTTGACAAGGTCATCGTCGTTCAGTCGTTCACCGGGTTCGAGTGTGCCGTCGACGATGGCGGCGAGCATCTTGTCGAAGACGATGTCGCGGAGAAGGCGGCGAGGGCCGTTGTCGGACTCTGAGGCGGGGATCGGCATGAGCTAAGGATAGACGATGCCGTGTCTGATATGTCAACGAGTCACTAGGGTGTGGTCATGGATGACTCGTGGGCAATTCTATGGGGTGCGGGAATCGCGCTCTTCTCTTCGATCTTGGGTGGCGTCCTCACCTCTCTAGTTGGCCCCTGGATGACCAGGCGCGCAGACGAAAGGGTGCGTCTCGCCCAGACCTCGGATGCTTCTCGTGAGGTAGTGCGGGGAGCGCTTCGGGATGTCGGTATTGGCCTTCATCAATGGATCGACGGGAAATTGAAAGGTGACCCAGAATTGACCTCTCTTGGTGAATCGGCCGTTGTCGAGGCACAGGCAACGTTGCGCCTATGGACGTCCCACGAGGAGCGCGAAGTCGAGTCGACAGTCACTACTGTCCTCGGCGCTCCCGACACTGGCGGGGCAATTCTTCGAGTAGCTGCCTGGGAGACGTGCGCTGCATTCTGGTTCCGTGGCTAGATTGACGCTGAGGATTTCGGACGGACAGTACGCGAAGCTTTCGTCAGAAATGACTCGGAGGCAGACCCGCTGCGTGAGAAACTGCGGCGTCGAGCGTAGGGACCGCCAGCAGCGCCTACGAGGGTTAGGGTTCGCAACTGGCAATGATCTCGCGTATCTCGGGCTCGTGCTCATGCTCGTGCTGCAGCATCCACGCGACGGTGCTGTTCAGGCTGCCGAGCCTACGCAGCCACCAGCGGCGAGTAGTCGGAATCACAGATCGTTGCGGACTGTTGACCCGAGCGCGCCTGTTATCCCCGGCACAGTTATCTGCTTCACTGAACTCCAGGAGGTCTAGACCGATGCTGATTAAGGATGCCGCTCGCAAGGCTGCTGGAGAGGTCCTCCGGGCCTACTGGCACGAAGGGCGCTTTCCCGTCGACCCCTTCGAGGTTGCACGTCGTATGGGCATCGCTTCCTACCGGGTAGCGCTCCAGGAAGACGTGAGCGGGATGGTTGTGGCAAACAGCGTCGACGAGGCCGGCACCGTAGAGGCAACCATTCTTGTTGACCACACTCACACACCCCATCGGCAATCATTTACCTGCGCCCACGAGCTCGGCCACTACGCCGAACGCGTACTCACCTCGAAGCAGGGCATGTCGACATTCGCGTTCGTCGACAAGAGGACCTCGAAGTCGGACGCTCATGAGTTCTACGCAAACGAGTTCGCAGGCAACCTGCTCATGCCAGAAAACGAGGTGCACCGGCTTCTGCAGTCACCCACCGGCGCCTCTGCGGCTGAGCTGGCACGTTACTTCAACGTCTCAGTGCCGGCGATGGACGTGCGATTGCGACGTCTCACTGAGGCTCAGTCGGTCTAGCCGTGTCTGAGGGCGAGCGCCACGGCGCCAAGGATGGCGAATGGGCTTCAGCTTCCGTGACGATCTGGGACGGCCTCTCGGTCGACGAGCTCGAGAACGAGCCAAGTAACAGCATTTCGGCGTCTGACGGTTCGAAGGCAGTTCGGGCTGCCCTAAAGACTGACAAGCAAAAGCGGCGCTTGCGAACCAAGCTCTTCCGGTGGGCACTTTGGACGACCAGCTTGGTCCTCGGCGCCAACGTCGTGATGTTCATGCTGTATTTCATTTCCCAGTGGGGTCGTGTCGAAGCGAGCGTCATGATCGCGTGGATCAGTGGAACCGTGGTCGAGATCCTCGGAATCGTGGCCATCATGGCTCGCTACCTCTTCGAGCCTGATAAGGGACACCCTTCTCCCCGCGACTGACGCACCGCCATCAGAGGGGGCATCCTGCGAGTCGTCAGCGGGTACTCCTGGACTCATAGGACACTGAGGTGGTGAGGGCCCGCCAGAGACGTCCACCGCGCCGGAAGGGGCCGGCCCCCCCTCACACGGGTGCAGGTGCAGCGGCAGCGCGCTACCGAAGACGACCCGCCGCCGATGTTCTCGGAGCTACGCGACTTCCGGCAACCGTGGCGGGAGTGGTCACCCCGCGAGGAGTGCGACTACGTGCGCTGGTGCATCATGGAGGACGGGACTAGCTACGACGACGCCGAGGCCGAGCTGCGGGCCGTGACGACCCTGCTGCAGCTTCAGCCCCTCACCGCGTGGCAGGGGGCCGTGTCAGGCGTTCGGGAGCCAGGTGCCCCAGATGCTCGCGGCGAGGCCGCATAGGAGACCCAAGCCGACGAGAACGACGTCGACACGGCTGCCGCCATGGAACTCCTCGACGAGCTTTTCTGCGAGTGGCTCCCGACCCTGTTCTGCAAGTTCGATCGTCTGCAGCTCAAGGCCGGCTTGTTGGTAACGCTCCTCACGTCGCGCAAAGGCCGCACGGCGAAGTTCGGAGTCTGTCTCGACCGACAGCACCTGGGCCATCTCGTCCCAGATCTCCTGCTTTGCCGCTATTTCAGCCCGCATCTGCGCTTGCGATCGCCGAGAGGAAAACCATACGTGGACCAGGCCAGCTGCTGAGAGCCCGAACGCGGCCACGGTGAGCGCGGTGATGCAGATACGGGGCCAGTCGGGGTTCATTGCGCCACGGTACAGCCACGGAACCGCTACCTTCTCGGCGCCAGCGCCCACGCGACAAGCGCTTCCCGACCGATCGACCAGCGACCGCCCTTCACGCGCTGCGTAGCCTCGAGCTCACCCGTCCCGCAGGCTTTGGCGATCGTGTCCGGGTGGTGCCCCGTGTAGGCCGCCGCAGTGGCCGTGGTGAAGACGCGTGGCCCGTCCGGAGCGGTCGCCGGCGCAGGGGTGGGGAGTTGCGCGAGCTGGCGGGTGACTTCATGGCGGATAAACGCCTCGAGGGCGGCGGCCAGGTCCGTGCTGTCAGTCATGCCCACATTTTGCCCACAAACAGCGTCGGACCCTGCCGACGCTACTGATGGGAACGTGCTCTACTTCGCTGTACTGACAAGGAACTTGGTCCGCACGCACCCGTGACGGGGTCGTTGATCGCTCTCCGGAGGCAGGGGCGGCAGTTCGAATCTGCCTGGGGGCACCACTTCTTCTTTCGAAGCCCCTCTCGATGCACAGGCCTTCCGGTGCCGCGGTCGAACGGAGCCGGCAGGTCAGTCGGACTGCTGGCGGCGGGCGCGGTCGGCGTCGTCGCGGTCGAG
>Ga0265797_10006897_pt1 | contig 15824 bp, 12 predicted proteins | sample P2T30metagenome_FD_192433 | JGI IMG/M metagenome (GOLD analysis project Ga0265797, IMG submission 192433) | Plant litter microbial communities from East Loma Ridge, Irvine, California - P2 T30 | ecosystem: Environmental > Terrestrial > Plant litter > Unclassified | place: USA: California... | reverse complement strand
GGCCGTGATCGGCGCGTCTCGTAGCAGGAAAGCAAACAATCGTTTCCAGCCCTGACGGCGAGCCAGCTGCAAAACGTCCACAGATTCGGCATCAACGGCGGCCTGGAAAAGGGGCAACTTCTTGCGCTCCTCGTGATTCCAGCGATGGCAGCTGCGTGTAGGCAGGGGTTCGCGACACAATGCGGCCACACTGAATTCTTCCGATGTGAGTGTGAGTGCGTCAAGCACACCTCTTCGGTCGTCGGTGCTGATCTGCCGACAGGTCTTCGCGAGTGATAGACATAACATCGCCGCACAATGTTCGCTTTTGAAAGAGAATGGGCTCCCGATGACCAATTTGCTTGTCAGCCAAAGGCAGGCAAAACGACGCAGGACTTCACGAGAAAGAGCATTGTTAATGAAAGCGATGTTCATGTAAGGCACTGTTGCACAGGTTGCGTGGCCCAGAAAAGAATACGCGGGCGAGTAGCCTTTTCCGGTCACATACCCCAGCTCCAGATTCGAGATGTACGTTAAGCACGTTTCTGCCAATCTTGCATGAATGATCGCGTTGTTGCTTCCTTGTAGACTGGGATCCAATTCGGCCAAGCCGCTCTGTAGCAGATATTCCCTCAACGATTCGTGGATCAGCTGTGTCGTCCTGTCGTCAGACACGGCATCTCGTCCCATTCTCCACATTATGCGTGGAGAGCTGTCGCTGAAGTCCACGAGCCCCTTAGAGCTAGCAAGAATGAATCTGCGCATCCTCTCTTGGTCGCTTCCAATATCTTCCCAAACACCCGTGGGCTGTACTTTAACGCTTGCTAAGATCGCGCAATATAGCTCTGAGACAGTGAGTGGGATTTGTGCGAACAACACCCATTGAAGCGTTGGCAGGAGATAGACGTCGCGTTCTTGCAAAATCGCGCTAAACAGGCTTTGAACTCCCAACGGCACTTCGCTCAATTGAGCTCTGAGCTGTGCGCGTGTGTCGCCATGGTCGTTCAGCTTGTTCAGTATACGTACAGTCAGCACCGCCCAGAGGAAGACACCAGCGGACCGATCCGAGATTGAACGCTGCAGCTCGACTCCCAGAGACCCGGAGACCCGGAGTGCACCACTCACGTAATCCGAAATGTCTTTTTGATGTCCACTCTGCTTATCGAGATCTATTTCTTGATGATGGCGTATAGTGATGGTTGGGTAATGCCTGCTGGCAAAACATATGAGGAATTTTGTGTCACGCGCCATAGCCAGACTCGCGAGTTCCTCAAAATGGTGAATTGCCTCCCGTATGTCGTCCTCGGCACACTCATCCAATGCGTCGATGTAGCAGACGAGACTCTTTCCTTGGTCAAGATAAAGAACCACCGTTCGCAGCATGTTTTGGAGGACCGGTATCGACCAGCCGTGCTTCTTCAAAGAGACTGCGACGCTCGAAGGGATTCCTGACGGCAGCTGTTTCAATCGCGAGAAGATCTGGTGTAACAGAGAGCGATACATTCCCTGTGTGCTCTTGCCCATGCTGTGCCCTCGCGCACTGAAGAAGAACCTAGCAACGATACTCCTGCGAAAGTCTCTCGCGGCTTGATCTAAAGCCACGCGCATCATCGTAGACTTGCCGGCGCCAGGCTTGCCCTTGATCCATAAGAACCGGCGACGCGAACGCCTGAACCCACGTCGCCAATCTCGATACTCTTCAGTTTGAAAGAGCCATCGGCATGTGTCGCCTTGTGCGGCGCTGATGCTCGCTAGCCGGGTATCCATGTGCTCGAAGGCGAGAGCATCGAGCAGATCAATCTGCTTGTTATCTTCCTCAGTGCCGGTTGGGTGCCTCAACTGGTTGAAAATCATTGTTTCCGCCGTGTATGTATCTCCGAGATGCATGCGGGCATAGTCCTGCGCTTGCACGTTGGAGTAATCATGGCCGCGCTGAGAATCTTGCGCATGTCGGTCATCATTGAAGTCGCCTCGTGCAGATACGTTTTCCGAGCCGGGCTGTGGTGTTATCGTACGTGATGACGACCTTGAGTGACCTGCGTGCTGCCGTTCAAGTGGGGATCTAATCTCTTTCTTCCTGAAGGGCAAGAGCTTCGCGAGAAATTTTGAATCCATAGCTGATAAGCACACGTCTGGTGGGCTTGATGAGATCAAAGTAGTCAGTACAGCGGCCGTCGCAGCCTGGCCACGAGAGCTTCGAGCTCCTATATATAGCTCAGCCTTGCAGGTGAGAGTTATGTACTCCACGCGTGATCGACTTGTGGCGTTTGGCCAATAGCGCTCTGCCCGATGAGTGAGTCCATGAGTATGCTCTATTCATGATGAGCATCAAGAAAAAGCTGGGTCGGATGAGATGGAGTGGTGGCAGGCTGGCAGCAAGCATTGCGCCACACACATAAATGAAGAACGTGCTCCGTAGAAAGCCAGATCTAACACTCTTGCTTGTGGTCATCGTAGAATTTCCTCTACTGGCTGTGCATTGGAGTACCGAAATCGACGACTCGGGGACATAATACATTCTTGATGGGAGAGAAAAAGCTTGTGGTGTGTTAGCTCTCCTAGGCGCACGCCGTGGACCTGGTAGTCGGTGACGAGCTCCAGAAAGCATTCTGCCTGTCCACTAAAGGATGATATGTCAGAAGTGGGCAGTATTCGGTTTTTGCTTAACTTTGTGATGAAGGTCTGTATTCTCAAGAACTGGCTATCTACGGTGGCGAAAACTTGGGGTGTTGCGCTTGCGGACTTTGTCAACTTCGCACCTTCCGGTGATGAGCCTTCTTCCCACACTCCCATCGATACTTTCACCATTTTATCGTTGGCACATAACTTCCATTTTAGAAGATCTGTCGCGTCTTAGGTATGCAGTTGGTGATAAGCAGAACGGCAGGCGACATATATACACGTCGCGAAAAGCACACGTTGACACATCATCTCCAAGATCAATACAAGCTGGGCGAGTCCTCCTCGTTGAGCACAAAAGGGTGCGCTTGCACCAACTCAAATCGGAGCAAACAGCATACCTGTGATCACTACCATCTGCAAGTCCGTAGGAGGCTGGTGGTGTTACATGACACAGCGGCTGAGCTTGCAGGCTGCAGCAGCAACATCCCTGCATTCTCTCCCGATGCTTCAAGTTCCACCATTCGGTGATTCGTTCCGAATACGTAGAAGCTACTTTTCTGTAACAACAATCATGACTTGATGATGTCAGCTGCAATGCGATGATGGAGTCTTGTATTTACCTGCCACTCTGGTGGAAGATGGGCCATGCAATGATGCCCACGTCAATCTCTTCGCTAGATCTCCAACATTCAGACCTAACACATCCATCTTGACCACGGTTCATTACTTTTGCAGCCATTCACTACAGCAGCGGTCCAACTCCGCAGGTCTAGCGCTCAGCGATCAATACATAAACACGAAGATTGTTATCGCCGTGTCGCGAGCACAAGATTCGACAAACAAGCCAGCGGAACACGCAACATCACAATGCACCTCATCGTCTTCCTCTCCAGCCTACTCTCGGTCCCGGCCTTCGCAAGCCCCATCATCAACCGCGCAGGAGCCGGCGGCCCAACAGCGAAGCCAATACCGCCAACCTGCAACATTACAAACCCACTGCCACACTCGAACTGCAGCACTGCCACCACAACGAGTGGCTACCGGCCAGCTTCCACCTTCGCTTCCAACCATACATTGTACGAATCATACTTTGACCTGCCAACTCCTGTTGAAGAGCTCTGGGAGCAGTGCAGTCAACAGTGCTACGGCTACGGCGATGGCGACGAATGCAAGAGTATGATCTTGGCGTATGATGTTCCGACGCCTAAGGGCTATTATGGCGGATTTGGCGGTGAGCTCATGATTGCTTGCTTGATGTTCGACCAGTTCCTCGTCGCGGACAATTTCGAGGTGGCACCGGAAGGACAGTGGCTAAAGGTGAAGACGGGCAATTTGCACTGCGAGCACTGAGCTTGCACGAGGCTATTAGAGAGCAGAGCGAAACCATTTTGACAAACTTCCATTGACTCATGGCTATGTACTTGAACCTCCAACGGATAGGAATGGTCTCTTTCCCAGCTGCCGCATTCTCAGTTTGTGGGTCATGATTTTGATCGACTACATGCCTGTTTCCCGGCTCCCCTTGCAATACACCGGCAGAGAGGGCAGCTCGGGTACGATGGTGACTGATAGCCGGATGGGGATGCTGACTTGATCTCTATTCTCCTTTAAGCAAACTCAATTTGGGGAATTCCTGCTTGTGGGACAGCCCGGTGTCGCTCCTTCTAAGCGTCGATTACGATACGTTCCTTTGCATTTAATACCAGACTACAAAGTCCATTGTAAGCAGACGAAGCGATCTCTCGCTCGATCCATTTATCGGAAGCATATACCGAAGGCCTTGCGATTCTCGAAAACCAACAGCCCGAGCTTCGTAGCTTATGATGCTGAGCTTACCAACAATCATCAGGGCAGTACCAGTAGATGCGCTTGGGCCTGCCTCCTTTTCCGACAGTTCTACTGATGAGATCTGCTCCACATTGAGTGCACTCACGGTCTACTTCCGGTGAGACAGGTGACCCGCTCTGCTCTTCGGTCTCCATTCCATCTTTGCCTTTCGCCCGGCTGCGTTTCAGCAACGCAAAAGCGAGGCGCGGAATGTTGCAAACGACGGTCTCGATCTCCGCTTTGTCTTTGAGGTCATCGAAGTGTTGGTGTAGGATGTCTGAAATGATCTCGCGAAGCTGGGTGACCTCCTCGACAGTGGAAGTGAAGGCAACGTGGACAGAGTGTGCGAAATCCTCGTGGTTCCAACAAGTGGTGACAACGTGCTTGTACTTTGAGGCCGCAAGATCACGCAGGCCATCGATCTGGTACTTCACTGCGAGAGCGAAGACTTTGGCGTGTTCGATAATGTAAACTTGTCCTTGTGATGGAGGTTCCGGGTTCGGAGAGGAGAGCAGACTAAGGTTCGGGAGCGATTCGGTGTCGCGGAGGCAATCGAAGTGGTAGAATTACTCCACCATCAGCTTGACAATCTCGGGCTCATCGCAGACATCGTCTCCCTCGGTAGAGGTCTCGTCGTCGCTCGGAGTTGCTTTGAGCTTGATGATGCCAGTGTCTCCCTCCTGTCGCGAATCAGTCAAGAACTTGGACATTCTGCGGACGGCATCATTACCTTAAAGGTGCCTTGCTTGAACGCAATCCCTAAGTAGTCGGACTGACTGGCGAGAATGACTTTGTGCAGGTTGAAGTTGTACGGGCCACAAATGAGTTTGCAGTCTGAGAACTCTTCGCTTTGGTGAAGCCTGTTGCACGGGCTGTCAGTTCTGTAGATTATGGAGTCTGTAAAAAAGGTTGCTATGCTACTCACTTTGCAAGGCCGCTCGTGTGGATATCAATGGGGCTAGCCATGGTTGCGGGTGTTGTGCTCTGGCCGATGTGAGGTGGGAGTTGTGGTGTTTTTAGAGAGCGGTGTGCTGCGAAGAAACAATGAAAACATATGACAGTGTCGCAAGGCTCCCCAGAGTGACGAAGCGCGAGGTTTCGCTTTATTAAAGTTTACACTTTCACTTCACTCTTTCACTCAACGACTTCCGTCACTGTTGGCTTATCCACAACTCAGTCTCACAGAACCCAGTCTTGCGCGAAGGTCGCAAACGATTGGGCGAGAGTTACTTTGCTACCACGTACTCACGATGGATGATGTTTCGGAAAGCACTTCACGCTAATTTCCCTCGAATGTCCGTACTGCCCGGAGACATAAACGAATCGTAATTGAGGCAGCTGGAATCGCCAGATGAGTCTTGATACCAGCCGATACAGAGCAACGGGCGATCTACTCTAACAAAACATTTCCGAGAAACTTCAAGACCAATTGCCTCCCAGAAATCTCTCCTTCAGCGTTCTCCCTGAGACAGACGTATGCTGAAATGAGTGAACCCACAACCCCAGATTGCCCAGTAGGTCCTTCAGCGTATTTCCATGGTGTCATCGCAAAACGGACAATAAGCACTATAACGACTCGGATAGCACGCTTTGCAGATGTCAAAGACGCAGCCACAGCTTCTCGTATGGCAGGCGCTCGACTGACGGAATTCTTCGCCAATGTGGCCTTTCGAACAGCGATAATCTGTACTGCTGCGCTTGAGGAGGTCATAAGCAAGGCCACCGATACTGCTCACACTGATCTCAATCTCGTCTTTCGCTTTCAGAACGTCGAAGTGCTCATGGATGGTGTCAGCGACAATGTCTCGAAGATCTCTGATGTCGTCTGGGGTTGAGTTGTAGACTGTAAAGATGGTGCGGGCGAAGCTGTTGTGGTCCCAGCCCGTCTTCACTGCCTCTGTGAACTTTGTCACCGCGAGATTGCGGAGCCCACTGACTTGGTACTTGGTCGCCATAGCAAAGACTTTGGCATGGTCAAGCATGAACTCCGGTGAGATGACTGGTGAAAGACATTGCTGCCGCAAGAACGAGTTCAACCGTGCTCGTAGTCGAAGTGGTAGAAGTACTCGATCATCAGCCTGACAATTTCCGGATCGTCGCATGCGTCATTATGAGCACCTGTGTCATCTTCGAGTGCCTTGAGCTCGATCACACCACTTTCTCCTTCCTGTTGCTGGTCAGTGTACACTCGAGGTAGGAAGTCTATATATGTTTGGGGCGTACCTTGAAACTTTTCGCCTTGAAAGCAAGTTTGAAGTATGCAGACTGGCTGCTCAACACGACTTTGTGTAGATCGTATTCGTAGATTCCACAAACGAGTTTGTAATCAGAGAACTCCGCTGATCTGCAGAGCCTGTTGCGAGTGTCAGTTTCGGTCTCGGTAGTCAGTCGGGAATGATTGGGTAGGCTTTACTCAGCATAGCCCTCTCTGAGGACGTCGAGTGGCGCTGCCATGGTTGTGGCAACGGTGGTTGTTTTGGCGAGTAGTCGTAGTCGTTCAAGCGAGGGCATCTGTGTTGCTAGCCGTTCGTTCTGCGCCGACTCGTAGCGATTTGAAGAGTCCACAGCCTCGCAACGAGCGCAGTAGCTCAGTCGGGACCGATACGTGTGGTACTGCTGCCGTGGAAGAACACCGGGCGTCGGGTGCAGAAGACAAGCTGGGAGGGGGAGGCAGCTTGCTAATGTGTGAGCGGACGAGTGCTCAAGGTGAGAGGGGATGGGAGTCTCATGTGCCGGGGGGTGGTCAGTGCAGGGGTCCTTGACCGGTGACAAACGCGTGACTGCAAACGCTGCAGGCGGATAACCTGCAGATCCTTCGCCTCACTGATGGCTCACTTACGTTCAGTATCATGTCGACTGACTTCACCTCGGCTTTTCCCTTGGCTGGCTTCACTTCAACTCTTCGCAAAATTCATTCGGCTTTGCGGGCCAATGACATACGGCAGACAGACGAGAGCTGCAGATCGACAAGACACCATATTGTCTTTTTGAAGCATCCAGTCTCGACACTCTCGTGTCGCTTCAAGTTGGGTTGCGATGATGATATGCAGAGTTATAGTGGAATCCAGTGAGTGAGAATTTGGGCTGCGCTTCACTGTAATAAGGCGTCACTGCATGCGGCGGTTCAAATTCAAGCCGATCTGCAATGAGCTACTGTATTCTGTACAGGGGAAATGAGAATCCCGCACGAGCACCTGCTACCAGAACCTCACAGTGTGCGCGAGTGGAGTGCGTTCACTTTGTGGTCAAACCGTTCCACTCCACTGGCTTGGTAAGAGAGGTAACATGTCCGAAGCGGCATAGCTACGTACTGTTGATACAAAGCGTTTCTCGCTAAATGCCGTTGCCGTATCATGGCCTTAGAGCCAACTACTCTGGGGGCATGCGCTGGACTCTCAGAAGATGGTCGACACCCAACCACAAGCCGAGCACGTAGAGGCACCATGAGCCTCGCTGCAGCTTATGCAGTATCGCGATTTCTTACGGCATCTAGCGCAAGAGCGTACAATCGTGTAGATGCACTGCTCCTGACTGCAAGCCGTCATAGAACGACGATCCAGCAAGCTGTAGGTGAGCCCCTCAATGCCGCGCACGATTGCTACCATGTCCTCATTGACTTTCAGTGTATCAAAATGTTTGTGGAGGACATCCTCGACAACTTGGCGGAGATCAAGAACGTCTTCGGGAGTCGAGGCGTAGACGATAGAGATTGCCGAAAGGAAGTCCTCGTGCGCCCAGTAGCCGCCAGCGGTGACGTTAGTCTTGAACTTGGCGGCAGCGAGCTCGCGGAGACCGTCGGCCTGGTATTTGACGGCCATCGCAAACACCTTGGCGTGCTCGATTATGTAGCTTTTGACATTCAGCGGCGGAGAAGCAACGGCGCTTGCAGACGTCCCGTCGGAGAGCTGGGTGCCGTAGTCGAACAAATAGAAGTATTCGATCATGAGTCTCACGATCTCCGGGTCGTCGCATACATCAGAGCTGTCGGCGCCATCCTGCACTGCTGCAAGCTTGATAATTCCGGTCTCTCCCTCCTGTCGCTGGTTAGTGGCGGTCTAGTGAGTGTGGAGGTGGGATGCCGCACCTTGAACGTGCCATTCTTCAGAGCAGTGTCGAAATACCCGGACTGGCTGCAAATGACAGCTTTGTGTGCGTCGAACGTGTATGATCCGCATGTGATCTTGCAGTCGGAGTGTTTGGAGGACTTGTAGAGCCTGCGATTGCAGTCAGTACGATAGTCACTTGCGGTAGCGCTTGGGACACTTACTCTGCGAAGCCTTTCTGCAGGACGCCAATGCCGGCGGGAGTGGTCATGATTGCGATGGTGAAGTGTGCAGTACGAAGTGGCGGGTGGTCGCTGGCAGCTTGTGAGGGCACAGGTTGCGTGGGACAGATTGAACGTTGAAGCTGAGGGAAGCCCGCACTCCGTGACACACTTCCGCGGCAACTTGGTTGGCTGACTTCACTTGAGCAGACCTTGAAACATATGGACATAAGCTGAAATTTTCGATACTTGCCTTACTCAGTCATACTTCTGCCAACCGCCATGTCCACCAAAACTTGCTCATCAAGACGTCCCGTACAACCTGTCGAGGGACCATGACCCCCTAGTCTTTCTCAGTTATCACCACAACTCGGCGTGCGCATACCGAAGTCTCAAACCACGTCTTCGTCTCTACAGACTCTGCACTTGATGGTGTTCCAGTGTCCACTCTCGGCGTAGAACTGGTCTCCGGCGCACAACATACAGACTTCCATCACACGACGGCATTTTTTGCAAGTCTTTGTGGTAGAAGTGCGAGTATCGTCGCCATGCGCCGCAATGTTGAAGCAAGGAATGTTGCGGTATCCTTCACCCTTTGACTTCATCGTGTAGCGAGGCTTAGGGATGTTGTCAGGATTGCGCACGAGAAGTTCGTAAGCAAGGCCATTGATGCTGTGCAAGAGCGTGGCGATTTCAGGCTTCTTGAGCAGGTCGCTGCGGTGGTGTGCAAGGACTTCGACTGCCATACTACGGAGCTGAGTGATATCGTCGGCAGTGGAAGTGTAGATGAGTTGGATGGCTTGTGCAAGATCTTCGTGGTCCCAGTGCTGCTCAGCCTCGACTCTGAACTTCTCAGTAGCAAGGTCCCGAAGAGGGTTCACGTAGTATTTGACAGCCATGGCGAAGACTTTCGCGTGTTCGATCAGGTAGACTTTCGGACCGGTAGGCGCTGCGACCTGCTCTGGTGACGGCAGCGGATTGGTCGCTCTGGTCCTTTTGACCGGTGCCGACACCCTCGCCTTCTTCTTCGGCGGTGGACTGTCATGTACTTCGATCACAGCCTTGTTATCGTGAAGATAGTCCAGGTGGTAGAAGTAGCCGACCATCAGCTTCACGATCTCAGGATCGTCGCAGGCATCTTCGGGATTATCGGAGTCAGGCTCTGTGGCTTTGAGCTCGATCTCGCCGGTCTTGCCCTCCTGTTTTAGATTAGCGAAGAACTCGAGGTGTTACCGAGAGCTATTTTCGAGAGCATACCTGGAACGTGTCTTTCTTCATCGCGGTTCTGAAGTAATCGGAATGTGCGCCGATGACCAGCTTGTGGACCTTGAAGTGGTATGGACCGCAGATGATGGTACAGTCAGAGTATTCTTCGCTCTTGAAATAGCTTGGATAGAAGTCAGCACCTGTATTCATTAGGAGGACAGGCGACAAACATACTTTGCAAGGCCTGCCTTGAGGGCATCAATCGGCGTAGCCATGTTTGAGGGCTGGGCGTTGCCTGTTGGTCGTTGCTTGTCGGGTTCTGGGCTTTTGGTTCTGATAGTCGGATGTCTAATGTCGAGTGCTCGGTGTTAGAAGGTTGGTTGTTGGTTGTGTAGTGTTTGGTTTGTAGAGGTAGTTGATCGGTGTTTTTGTGCGTGTTGCTCGCGACTCCTTTGCAGCGGGCCGCAACACATCGTCATCAGCTGATACAGATGCGCACAACAGTGACTGTTGTAGAGCATTTTACACTCGCTTTGTGATGAACTTCACTGATGAAAGTTCGGCGTATTGCGTCTCGTCTGGAAGACTATCGAGGACGGCACGGCGTCTTAGAGAGCTGGAGTCAGTGCCAGTACATTTGATGGATGGCTGCCGAACATTGCAACTCTGATCATTATACAGGTTGGGGAGACCATATCATAAATTGATGCTTGCTGTCGTTCCGATCAGTTCGCAAAGTTATCGTGTCTAAAGACATAAAACAATAGCAGTTGTTATACAAACACAGGACAACGCTCTCAAACTATTTTCGCGATAGCTGTCTCGGAGCCATGCATAGCAGCTTCAGCTATCGCGGACGCCGGATGGAATGCAAAGCGAGAGATTTTTCATCAAGACGGCCGCCTTCCTTCGCGAAGAAACGTAGGTCAGCGCCGTATCGCTATTCTCGTTGTGCAGGTGTTCAATCGGAAGTGAAGTCAGCTTTGGCGCTCAAGCCCAATATCGAATATTCAGGGTCCAGTCTGAAACGCGAGCGGTTGCTATGGGGGATGACGTCTGTTTACAGCGCGAAAGTGCTTTCCAGCCTCCGCATTTCGAGATCCCAGCACGAAGCCCAGCCACCACTCCAACCACCTCGAGCCGAAAGGCCGCCCATTCCTACAGAGCAGATCTGGAGAGTATCCACTCCACCTCACACTCTCTCAGTCTGTACCGAACTACAACAAATCATTCATCGTATACTCCAACTTTGCTGTTCAATCGTCTTTCACCGCATACACGAAATTACACTCACGGCAAGCCGAACCCAGCGGCTCTGCTCCACAACTTGCACTTGAGGACGATCGTGTCCAGGCTGAGGCCTACCTCTTTCAAGTAAAGACTTTCTTCAACCTACACAATGGCGCCCGTACCACATGTCCTCGCATTCTTGTTCAGCCGCTCCCAGCAAGAAGAGCAGAGCACTGCATCATCCCTAGAGCTCGACTCCCAGTCCACAAAAGACGCAGCGTGGACACCAAACAGCAACGACATCTTCATATCCACTCTTCGTCCAGACGATGCCTCCGCTCGAGCTCTTTCGCCCATGGCGGTTCACGACTTCGCCAAGCGCACCGTCTCCATCCACGCGCGCGACGACTTGAACAACAACTACCGCCCCGGCGCCGGAAGCCAATCGCCAGACAAGTTCAGTGGACCTGGCTTCCTCGTCCTATTCGCGTTGCTTGGTACCGGAATGGTCGTCGCCTGTATCTGGTTCTTCTTCTGGGCAAAGAACGGTGGCTTCGTTCCAATCCAGAACGAGGACTGGGAAGACTACAAATCAACAGTTCTACGTCGCAAGGGTCCTGACGGCAAGACACTCAGTAACGCTACCAAGTCTACCAGGCTTGGCGGAGGCAGTGTCGTACACGGTCAGGACTACATGCGCGAGAAGTCTATTGCTGCCACTGTCGTCGGTCGTGATGAGAAGGGCAGAAAGGGTATCAGGGCAAAGCGTGGTTTCGCAAAGACTCACAGTGTCTGGGGCGATGATGACTACATGACTGAATCCTGGGGTACTGCGACTGTCTCCGATGGCATGACTGAAGCCCAGACCGAGTACACTGGCGCCGGCGGCAATGATCACAGCAAGCGTTACCGCGACCGCGACATCCACCAGTACAAGCGTGAGAAACCCGCCCGTGTTGGCGGACTGAACCGCGTTGCAGACGGCAGCCACTACGACCACACCAGCAGCGAACGCAGCGACACCTACACCGACACCTCCTCGAACTCACACCGCAAGGAACGCTCTACCAAGGATCACGTTCGCTCCGCCCACGACGATGCAGAGCGTAGGGCCAAGATCGAAGCACACAAGATGGAACGCCGCTGGAAGAAGGAGGCTGAGGAGGCCGCCGCTGCCATGGCTCGCGAGAATGGCGAAGCACCACCGCCACCCAAGAGAAGCTCAGCACCGTCTTCCAAGCCTGCAGCCCACAAGCAACGTCGCAACTCAAGGTCTAGCAGCCCGAAGAAGCGCGACTTTTCATACCAGAGTGGTCCTGCGACCGAGCTCTTGAGCACCTACACTGCTTCCACCGCTGACCGCACAGAGCGTAGCGAGCGCACTGAGCGCTCCGAACGCACTGCAAGCTACTACGATTCTTACCGTCCCAGGAACGATGGCTATGGATCTGAGGCTGGTAGCAGGAGGCCCAGGCAGAGCTCGCCGAAGAAGGGCGGTCGCAGCCACGGTGGCTACAGGCGTGGTGCCGACAGCGATCTCGACTAGATCAGACAACTTCTTTGAAAAGCGATGAGGAATAGTAATTAACGCGATGGAAATTGAAAGTAGCACACAAGGCGCTTTGGGAGAGATTGATAACGACCACCAACCATGAGAATTCATTTCCGCTCGCTTTGACCGAGCAAGGTGTTGAGGGAGGAGTGACTCTTTGATGAAGGGACAACGGAACATGTAGATAGCCACACAGAATGAATATTGCAATGCCCGACTAAATGATGTCCCACCATTGCCGAGAGCTGAGTTCGAGCTTCGACCTGCAGCTGCCAAAGCCAAATGTAGTCTGATCTCGCTTCACATGTCAATCCTTCCTCTCTACATATGCCCAACCTTTGCATTCTGCAACGGACTCTCTTCCGTTTCACCATGCCGTTGAACAGTCGCCTTGATAAAGCGTTGCACGATCCTTGAAACCCTCAATCTCAACCTAAAAATCAAGGGGCCTGCGTCAGGCGCCACGTTCGAGAGCCAATCACAGCGGACGTCCAACGTCACTCGAGCTTTCCAGCGTCCGTAAAGGTCAGGCAGTAGCAACTGACTCCGTCATCGCACCACATCTCGTTTTGTGAGAATCACAATGCGCAAAACAAACTCACCGGGCCACGCCAGCGGCTGGCTTCGCGACTTTTTTCCCACCGACTGACTGAACCATCCAACGCGACACACAAGCAATCCACCATGCTGAACGACTCTTGGGCCAGCTTGGTCTTCATCCGTGTTTGCATCTTCGGCCTTCAAGCCATTGGGCCTTGCTCTCTTGCCTGGACCACATGGCTAGCTTGCGACATTCTAGTTGACCGCAAGACAATTACCACTCTCTCCCTCCCAGGCCTACAAGCGTGGATCGCAGCAGAAGCCGTCTTCTACCTCTTCTTCCTCTGGTACCGCCGCCACTTGCAGCGCGAAGCTGCGCACCCGCCGCTCCGATCGCGCGAGGAGAGGAAACAGCTCATCGAGCAAGTCCACGCTGAGATCCACGACGCCGACAAGTTCCTCTCTGGCTGGTTTCGGGGCGCGAATCCCAAGGATATCGGGCGTGAAGGGTTGAAGAGTTTCTTGGACTGGACATTCTTTGAAGGCAGGGCGACGGAAGACGATGCAGAGGAGCTTGAGGAATACGTGCGGGTTGTTGAGAAGATGGCCGGACACGAATTCCCTGAGGGTAAAGGGAGAGCGAAGGCGTTGCGCTTGACACTTGATCCGATTGAGATGGATGTTAGGTGCTTGACGTGGTATGCTACCGTCATGCTGGTTGAGCAGATCACGTTTGCTCGCTTTTGGATCGCTGGCTTCTCGTATTTCAAGACGAGCTTCGGCAGACCTTGGGTGTTCCCGCCTCGTCCTGCTACTCTACTTGCTAGCGGGAGGTCTCCATCTAAGACGCTGAGTTACTGGTATCGACCACATACATCGAAGACTCGACTACCCGTTCTGTTCATTCACGGCATCGGCATTGGACTCTACCCCTACGTCGACACACTGGAAGCAATCTCGAAGCAATCTGACATCGCCTCAGACGACAAAGCCGACGGCAGCGTCGGCGTTCTAGCTATCGAGCTTCTACCCATCTGCTCGCGCCTCACGCAACCCATCATCCATCATGAAGAATTCATCAAGCAAATCACCGCGATCTTAGACGCCCACGGCTACGACAAATTCGTCCTCGCCTCACACTCCTACGGCTCTGTTTTCAGCACCTACATGCTCACGCACGACGCTCTAGCCTCGCGCATCAGCGCAACGGTGCTCATCGACCCCGTCACCATCTTGCTGCACATGCCCGACGTGGCGTTCAACTTCACCGTGCGCGAGCCGAAGACCGCGAACGAGTGGCAGCTGTGGTACTTTGCTTCCAAAGATCCGGGTACTTCACACACTCTGGGACGGCACTTCTTCTGGAACGAGAATTGCCTCTGGAAATCACGGATCAAGGAACTGCTTGACGGCGGGATGCGTTTCACTGTCTCGCTGGCGAGTCGGGATTTGATCGTCGACACCAGCGCCGTGGCGCAGTACTTGCTTCACGACAACGTGCCGGATCCTGTCGTTACTGCGAACGGACATACGCATATGAAGCTTGAGACGCACGAATCGAAAACGCAGGATGAGGCTTGGAAGACGAAGCCTTGGAGTGGTCGCGGGCTTGATGTGCTCTGGTGTGAGGATCTGGATCATGCGCAGGTGTTTGATGACCAGAAGGCGCGTGCAAGGCTGTTGAGAGTCATTGCTGAGTACACGAAGATTGGTAAATCGTAGACTCGAGTATAGATATGCATAGCGATGTTTTTCCATCATGATATCAGTACATGTGCCTATATGCATAATGTTTTCCCAATGACAATGATCTATGGTCCGCGAGAGGCACCGCAAGCTGCGAAACGAACAATGAGTTCCCTACTGCTCTGAAATCAAGTCCCCACTGATATGTTTCGGGATGAGATACGCATGTTGTTGTGCGCAGAGCTAGTAGACAAACCGTGCAGAGTACTAACCTCCACACGCATAGCCAGCCGATCCAAGGGCACTTTCATTGATAAGGTATGCACACAAGACGTATCGTATCCTGCTATACAATCGCAACATACATTCGTGCATGTATCATGATCGTTGAACCGTCAATTTGCCGGATACATGTACTTTAACGTAAAGCACTAACCCTTAGCATCAGATCTTGCAATACCAGACACCTTCGATCTCTTTCGACGGCATGGTCAACCTGAGCAGCGTGGCAAAATTTATCGTACTTTCTGCTAGACTTGCTCGCTCTTGAGAGCTTGGTTTGTACAGGGAAGGCGCGTCGTGATGAACCTAAATCGCTGCAGAAGCTCTGTTGCACGCCACTCTTACTTTGATATCAATAATTTCATCTGGCAGCCATGTCTCATCGAGTGCCGCCATACCACTAGCTGCCTTCGTAGTTTTGGATCGCTATGGCTATTGTTATCATCACTATATCCGCTATGTATGGTCAATGTGAAGACACCAAGATCCGTGAACGCCCACGACTTTGAAGATCAACATGTTCAGGCATCGAATTTGAACTTTCGAACATTGCCGCCGCCCTGGACAAAGCCGAGGCGTGAATCACATGACGAGTTGCAGCAACTTTCTGTGCCATTACCATCGATCAATAGGATA
>Ga0265797_10006896_pt1 | contig 15829 bp, 12 predicted proteins | sample P2T30metagenome_FD_192433 | JGI IMG/M metagenome (GOLD analysis project Ga0265797, IMG submission 192433) | Plant litter microbial communities from East Loma Ridge, Irvine, California - P2 T30 | ecosystem: Environmental > Terrestrial > Plant litter > Unclassified | place: USA: California... | reverse complement strand
TCGGCCTTGCCTTCGTCGTAGCGCTCTTCATCGCATTTGCGACGGAGCGGTTTCCCCCGGTAACGATCGCAGTGTTCGGTGCGAGTGTGATGATCGCGCTGGGTTGGCTGACACCCAGTCTCGTCACGGCCGCCTTCGCAAACTCCGCCCCGATAACGATCGCCGCGTTCTTTGTCTTGTCGGGGGCCCTCGTTCGCACCGGTACGATTGAGGCGCTGGCGAGCGTCGTCGTTCGACGGGCGGCTAAGTCACCGCGACGGACCGTTGCAGAAATGCTGGCAGGGGCCGCCACCGCGCCCGCGTTCATAAACAATACGCCGGTTGTGATCGTGCTGATCCCGCTGGTGAGACGCCTTGCGAAGACCGTCGGCATCCCCGCGACACGCCTGCTCATTCCGCTCTCCTACCTGTCCATCCTGGGCGGCACGCTGACGTTGATCGGCACCTCGACCAACCTGCTCGTCGACGGCGTCGCCCGCGCCAATGGGCAGGCCGCGTTCGGCATCTTCGAGATCACTGGGGTGGGGCTCGTCACGATGCTTGCCGGTGTGCTGACGATGCTCGCGCTTGGGCCCAAGCTCCTTCCAGCCCGTGCCGACAACGACATCGCCGACCGGCACCACCTTGATTATCTTACCGAGTTAGCGCTCATCGCCGATCTCGCGGCGCGGAAACCGACCATCGGTGCGCTGTCGTTCCTAAAGCGGGACGCAGTCCGCCTGATCGCCGTCCGCCGTGGCGGCACGCTACTGCGCGATCTGGATCCAGAGACCCAGTTAAAGCCGGATGACCGGCTGGTCGTCGCTAGTTCGGCTGACGAACTCGACGGTCTTGCCAGAAGCCACGACGTGGTTGTGGGTTTGCAGAATGTCGGGCGCCCGATCCGGCTTGCCGATGACGAGCGTGCGATTGACGTCCGCTTAATCGGGCTCACGATCGCACCTTCCCATCCGGCGTTGGGCAGCCATCTGCGCGATATTCCGTTCCTGTCGAACTTGCCCGCGCGCGTGCTGGGTGTCGGGCGGGCGCGCCATTTGCCGGGGCCGGACCTCGGCAGTGTGCGGCTGCGCGCTGCCGACAGCCTGTTGGTCGCCGCAGAAGAATCCGCCATTGCCGAGTTGCGGGAAAACACCAATCTGATCGCCGAGGATACGAGCCACGTCCGCCGTTTCCGGCGACGGCGCGCGCCGATTGCGCTGCTCACGCTGGCCGGTGTCATCGTGCTGGCAGCGCTGGGCGTGCTGCCGGTGGTGGCGCTCGCCCTGATCGGTGTCGGCATCGTCCTGATCACCGGCTGCATCGATCCCGAGGAAGCGTGGCGCTCGATCGACGGTAGTGTGCTGGTCCTTATCTTCGCAATGCTTGGCATAGGCAGCGGGCTTGAGGCGATCGGAACTGTTGGGCTGGTGGTCGATGCGATTTCCCCGTGGCTGGGGAGGCTGTCGCCGTTGGTGTTGATCCTCGTCCTGTATTTCCTGACATCGATCCTGACCGAGACCGTCACGAATAACGCAGTCGCAGTCATCATGACGCCGGTCGCAATCGGCCTGGCACAGGCAACCGGTAACGATCCGCGTGCGCTGATTGTCGCAGTAATGTTCGCAGCCTCGGCGAGCTTCGCGACGCCGATCGGATACCAGACGAACACGATGGTCTATGCCGCAGCCGATTATCGTTTTTCCGACTTCGTGAAGATCGGGATCCCAATGAATATAACTGTCGGCCTGGCGACCTGCTGCGCGATCGAGTGGCTAATCCGGTAAGTAGCTGTGACGCCAGCGGAACAACGCCATCGACGACCCGTTCGCTGTAGATGCAGCCCGTAACGCCCCCGCCGGTTCGAAACCCTCTCGATCTGATCACTGCCAAGCTCCACGAAGCGTCGAACGACTTCTTTCTCCAGTTGCCCAATATCCTTGGCGGGATCATCTTTGTCCTTGTCGCATGGTTCATCGGCAAGCTCGTTGCGAACGGTTTGCGCAAGGGCTTCCACCATAAAGGTCTGGTCGATCTCGGCGGGGTTCTATCGTCGCTTGTGTTCGGCCTGATCGTCGCGGCGTCCGTTCTGATCGCATCGGTTATCATCTTTCCGAGCGTGAAGCCTGCGACGATCATCTCCAGTCTTGGCATCGGTTCGGTTGCGATCGGTTTCGCGTTTAAGGATATCTTACAGAACCTGCTCGCGGGCATATTGCTGCTGATCAACCGGCCGTACCGGCGTGGTGACCAGATCGTGGTCAAGGATTTCGAAGGCACGGTTGAGCATATTCAAAGTCGTGCGACCCTCATCAAGACCTATGATGGGCGCCGCGTTATCATCCCCAATTCCGATGTCTATACGTCGCCCGTCATCGTCAACACTGCGTTCCCGACGCGGCGAAGCGAGTTCGATGTCGGCATCGGCTATGGCGACGACCCGGAAAAGGCGTGCCGAATCTTCGCCGAGGCGATCGCGAAGGTGGACGGAGTCGAGGCGGACCCCGCCCCAGAGGTGCTGCCCTGGGGCTTGGCCGACAGCTACGTCACGCTGCGCGCGCGGTGGTGGACCGAGTCCAAGAGGACCAACGTCGCGCACATCCAGGCTCGCGTGATCCTCACGCTTTACAAGGCTGCCAAAGAGGCGGCGATCGATCTGCCGTACCCGACCACTGTCATGCTGTTCCACGATCAAAGCGAAGCGACCGATGGTGATCGATCGTCACAGCGCGAGGGATGGCCCGCAGGGGCGAACCCGCCGGGGCCGCGTTGGAAAACGCCGCCTAAAGGTGACGCGCCAAAGCCTGCAGGGCATAAGCCCGACGAATGAACGATATCGCTGCTGCCCGATCCGACCTTTCCAACCGACTGGCGCGGCTAGCATTGTATCGATGGTGGCGGCGATCTGTGGTCGGGCGGGTCGATCATGAGACGGTAATAGCGCGGATCGTCGAGGAAAGCGGCTGGTCGCCGCGCTACGCGTTCATGACGATGATGTCGGCAGGGATCGCCGTGCTTGGATTGTTGCTGTCGTCGCCGGCCGTAGTGATCGGCGCGATGCTGATCTCACCGCTGATGAATCCAATTCTTGGCTTTGGCTTCAGCCTGGCACTCTTCGATTTCCGTGAGTTGCGGCGTTCGCTGAAGGCTCTGGCGCTAGGGGCCGTCGCGGCGGTCGCATTCACCGCGCTGATCGTCACCATCTCCCCGCTCCAGGCACCAACCGCGGAGATCGTCGCGCGGACGAGGCCCAATCTATTCGATCTCGCGGTCGCGCTGTTCGCGGCACTTGCCGGCAGTTTCGCGATTATCCGTGGCCGAGGCGAGACGATCGTCGGTGTGGCAATCGCTACCGCTTTGATGCCGCCCCTTGCCGTGGTCGGCTATGGCATCGCAACGCACAACGTACCCGTAGGAACGGGGGCGTTTGCGCTGTTCATCACGAATTTCGTCACCATTGCCCTGTCGGCGACCGCGATGGCCCGCTTCTACGGGTTCGGCCATCACCTGTCGCGACGGCAGAGCTGGATGCAGACGATCGTCCTGCTGCTTGTCTTCGTCACGATGGCGATCCCGCTCGGCATATCGCTGAACAGGATCGGCCGCGAAGCGGTCGCTGTTTCGCAGGCCCGCTCGCTGCTGACGGCCAGGTTCGGCGATGATGCGCGGGTTACGCAGCTCGACCTGGACTTTGCCGCCAAACCGTTGGTCGTGCGTGCGGTGGTTATCACACCGCGTGGAAAGATGCAGAAGACGCCGATGATCCAAGCCGCGCTGGTCCAGGCACTGGGCAGGCCAGTTCGGCTCGACCTCGACCAGATCCTGCTCGAGCCCGGGGCAGGGGCTCTGGAGGCGCAGCGCGAGGAGCTTCGTCAGGCCGGCGAGACGCCGAGCCCTGAAACACAGCGCATGACGTCGCTGGCGAAGATGATCGCACTGGTAACGGGTGTCGCGGCTGACGACGTGACCATCGATCGCGATCATCGTCGTGCGACCGCGTCGGCTGCGGCGTTGCCCGGCGCGACTGTTGCGACCTACCGGACGTTGGAAGCTCGAGCTGAGGCCGAAACGGAGGGCTGGTCGGTCGTGATCGTGCCGCCGCAGGGGCCACTGCCTGAGATCGCCTTTGCCGACAACATCGATGCGCTCGACTACACGGCGCGCGCAGCCGTCGCGACATCGGTCTGGGCGGCGCGGCGCTGGAACATACCGGCGCTTGGGGTGCCCGGCCTTCCAGAGGGTGACGCGTCGGCAACCCCGAGCCTGACCCAGCGAAGGGCTCTCGCCATCGCGACGCTGATCAGGGCACAGGGTGTCACCGCCGTTCCTGCACCGCCCGCCGGCCAGCGCTTTGCGCTCGCCACTAGCGTGACGGCTGCTGCGCAGTGATCGCCGGTTTAGCGCTTACCCCGTTCGATGCCGCGGCAATCCTGATCGTACTGGCCGCGGCCCTCGGCTATCTTAACTTCCGCTTTCTAAAGCTGCCCTCCTCGATCGGACTAACGATCATGGGCGCGCTTGCCTCACTGATCGTTGTAGGGCTCGATCAGGTGTTTCCGGGTGCGGGCTTCGGTCACGACGTGGTGCAATTCATCGCCGGGATCGATTTCCAGACGACGTTGATGGACGGGATGCTCTCGTTCCTGCTGTTTGCCGGCGCGCTGCACGTCGATTGGCACGAGATGGCGCGTGGGCGCTGGCCGATCCTCGTTCTCAGCACCGTCGGCGTCGTGCTGTCGACCTTGCTGGTCGGCGGTGGTTTCCTGTTGCTGTCCCGCGCGATCGGGTTCGAGCTGCCGGCAATCTGGTGCTTCGTGTTCGGTGTACTGATCAGCCCGACCGATCCGGTGTCGGTGATGAGCGTGCTGAAGCGCGCCGACGTCTCGCCCGCGCTGGAGGCGACCGTCGCGGGCGAGAGCCTGTTCAACGACGGTGTCGGCGTCGTCGTCTTCTCGATCCTGCTCGCGTCCGCCGTATCGGGCGAACCGTTCTCGGTTCTACACGGCGCGCACCTGTTCGCGATCGAGGCGGGCGGGGGCATCCTGCTGGGTCTCGCGATCGGCTGTATCGCCTATCGCGCGATGTGCTCGATCGACGACTATAAGGTCGAGGTGATGATCAGCCTGGCGGTTGTCATGGGTGGCTATGCGGTCGCGCGGCCGCTCCATGCAAGCGGCCCGGTGGCGATGGCGGTCGCGGGGCTGATCATCGGCAACGCCGGCGTCGCGCACGCGATGAGCGATACGACGCGCGACTATCTGCATAAATTCTGGGACCTGATCGACGACATCCTCAACACCGTGTTGTTTCTGCTGATCGGGCTGGAGGTGGTGACGATCCCCGGTGATTTGCGCCTACTCGTGCTCGGCGTTGCGGCCATCCCGCTAGCGCTCGCGGCGCGCTCGTTGTCGGTCATCCTGCCGCTGCGCGCGATACGCCCTAAGCATCGCTACGGCCTCGTCGCGCCGGTCACACTGATCTGGGGCGGCCTGCGTGGCGGGATCTCGATCGCGCTCGCGCTAGGTCTTCCCGATGGCCCAGCGCGGTCGGTCATTCTCGCGGCGACCTATGTCGTCGTCCTCTTCTCCGTCATCGTCCAGGGCGGCACCATCAAGCGCGTCCTCGAATATCTGACAGCCAAGGAAACGACCCGATGAGGGCACGATTGCTCCGTCTCGCCAATCAATTGCGCGAAAGCTATTGGTTCGTCCCGACGGTCATGGCTGTCGCGGCTCTCTTGCTCGCCGCCGGCATGGTGTGGCTCGACAGCCATCATGCGACGGACTGGATGGACCGCCTGCCTTGGCTCTATGCGGCGCGGCCCGACGGTGCGCGAAGCCTATTGTCGTCGATCGGCGGGTCGATGATCGGGGTTGCCGGCACGACCTTCTCGGTGACGATTGCCGCGGTCGTCTATGCCTCGGGCCAATACGGCCCGCGGCTGCTGAGCAATTTCATGTCCGATCGCGGCAACCAGGTGACGCTCGGCACCTTCATCGCGACCTTCCTCTACTCACTGATCGTCGTGCGGACGATCCGGTCGCCGGGCGAGGCGGCGGGCGAGCCGGCGTTCGTCCCGCAGCTCGCGGTGCTGGTCGGCGTGCTCCTCGTCCTGTGTTCGATCGCGGTACTGATCTACTTCATCCACCACGTTCCCAGCCGCATCCACATCAACAGCGTGATCGAGCGGATCGGCGATCACCTCATCGAAGAGATCGACGAACGCTTTCCCGTTTTCATCGGCAAGCCGCTCGACGAACGCGAGGACGCGGCCCGGATCCCCGCCGCGTTCCGTCCCGACGCGTCTGCCGATGCAATCGAACGGCGCGCAGGCATCCAGGCCAAGGATACCGGCTATATCCAGCTGATCGACGAGGCGGCGCTGATCGACACGGCCCGTGAAAAGGGACTGGTGTTGCGGCTGCAATATCAATCGGGCGACTTCGCACATCGTGGTAGCGTCCTAGTCGAGGCGTGGCCTGCCGAGGCGCTCGACGATGAGGCAGAGAGAGACCTGCGCGCGGCCTTTGCGATCGGATCGCGGCGCACCGGCCTGCAGGACCTGCGCTTCCTGATCGACGAACTGGTCGAGATCGCGGCGCGCGCGCTTTCGCCGGGCGTCAACGATCCCTTCACCGCCAATTCCTGCCTCGACTGGCTAGGGGCGGCGCTGTCCGATCTGGCCCGCCGCGACCTGCCGTCGCGGTTGCGAGCCGATGACGACGGGCAGTTGCGGGTCATCGCGCATCCGCTGACCTTCGCTGCGTTCATCGACCGGGCATTCGGGGCACTGGCGCAATATGCGTCGGCCGACATGATCGCGGGCAAGCGGTTTCTGGCCGCGCTGGGGGACGTCGCGCTGAGCTGTGACGCTGCCTCGCGTATCGCGGTGCTTGCCGATCACACCCGACAGTTCCGCGATCTCGCCGATGGTGCGCTGAAGGGCGCGAACCGCGATGCCGTTATCGAACGCGCCGACGAACTGCTGCGCGCGCTGACACAACCCGATTACAAACGCCGGCTCCGCGATGGGCAGGCCTGGCTGGGAGGCACCGCATGATCGTCGCCATCGCACTCGTCGTCGCGCTCATCGTCACGCTGGCGCTCACGTTCGGAAAATTCGCGCGGAGCGACGGATGGCGCGCGACGGTCACGCCGCTGGCCTCGATCATCGGTTCGGGTTTCCTGATCTGCGGCCCGTTGCTCGCGCGCGAGTTCGGCAGCGCCGCGATCCTCGCAATGGCGACGCTGCTCGCAATCGCCTACGCCGCGGGCTGGGTGATCCGGTTCAACATTGTCCATGTCGAGGATCACCTCGCGAAGGCGCCGTTCAATGATCCGATCGCCTGGACTGCGCGTATAACTCAGGGCGTGCTCTCACTCGCCTATGCGGTGTCCGTGGCTTATTACCTCAAGCTGCTCGCCGAGTTTTCGCTCAAGCCGGTTACGATCGACCCAGCGTGGCAGCCGGTCGCTGCCAACGTCATCGTGACCGTTATTATCATCCTTATGACCCTGCTCGCGCTAGGTGGCAGCCTCAGACGGGTAGAGCATCTAGCGCACGGCACGGTGTCGATCAAGATCGGGATCATCGCCGGACTCCTCGTAGCGCTGGGGATCGCTTGGGCATCCAACGGCATTACGGACCCGTTGCCGCCAGTTCGCCTTTCCTGGGCTAGCATCCCCATGTTGCTCGGCCTGATCATCACCGTGCAAGGGTTCGAGACGTCGCGCTATCTCGGGCATGACTATCCACCTGAGATGCGGATCCGGACGATGCGGCATGCGCAGTGGATTGCCTCGGGGATCTACCTCGCCTTCATTGCCCTGCTGACCCCGTTCCTGTCGCGCGCAGCGGCGACCGAAGGCGTTGCCGGGATCCTCGACATCATGGAACTGATCGCACCTGCGATGGGCATTTTTGTCCTGATTGGCGCGGTGTCCAGCCAGCTGAGCGCGGCTGTCGCGGACTCGATCGGCTCGGGCGGGCTGGTCAACGAGGTCTCACGCCGCAAGATCAGCGTGCCGATCGCCTTCACGCTGGCGGGCGCGCTAGCGATCCTCGTCGTCTGGCTGACCGATCCGTTCGAGGTCGTCGCGCTCTCATCGCGCGCGTTCGCGCTGTTCTACGCGATGCAGTGCGTGCTGGCGTTGCTCGTGTCGATCAAATCGGGGGCGGGGACCATCCCACAGCGGATTGGTTTCGTCGCGATCGGCTTCATCTGCCTCGTCGCCGTGTTCGTCGGCGCGCCGGCGGAGGGCTGAGCCATGGCGAGGCTGACCCGGGCGGGCGCCCTTGTCCTCCTAGAGCGGCACGGGCCGACAGCGCCAATCTGGCGACAGCGTGTCCCGATCCTTGGCGGCGCGATCACGATCGGCATCGTTTCGCTGGCGTTTGCCGCATCTCCAAGACCACCGCGAGCCGTGGCCTGATGATGCCGCTCGTCGCCTCCGCACTGATGGCCGGCTTCGTAGTACAGACAGTGTCGAAAGTGCGGCTATCTCACGTGCCGTCGTAAGAGTTTTTGTCGGGCAACGCGTCTACGAGACCTTTCGGCCATGACTGGCGGAGTGAGTTGCCCGTGGTCCATTACCCAGCGCCTAACCAGTAATTGCCGTCGCGCCCATCAGAAGCGCCATCGTTACCATCATGACGTTCTCGGTCAGCGACACGAACCCGAGTGGCACGTTGCTACTGCCCCCGACACACGCGCATTTGAGATCGCGCTTGTCGATATAGACGGCCTTGTACACCGATGCCGCCCCAATCCCGCCGATGACTAGCGCTACGGGCGCCGAGAACCAAGTCAGGATGCCAGCGAGCATCAGGATGCCCGCGGCCAGTTCGGCAAACGGATAGACATACGCATAGGGGACATAGCGACGGGCTAGGAGGTCATAGCCGAGGAACATCGATGAGAAGCGCTCAAGATCCTGTAGTTTGAGCATCGCGAGCAGGCACATCGAAACCGCGATGAAGCGGCCCGCGCCAGGCAGGCCAATCAACGGCACACTGGTCAGTGCATTGATGGCAAGCGTGAGCAGTGCAGCTACCGCGAATACCGCAACGACCGGCGTGTACGACGTGGCCTTGGGATCAGCGACACGCAGTCCGAAGTAGCGGCGCAGGTCGTCATAGCCACCGATCCGTTCGCCTTCGATGAAAATCTGTGGTGTCGTTACAACGCGATATTTGGCCTTGAGGGCGTCTTGCTCGCCGCGGGTCGTCAGCCACCGGTCATCGACAGCATAGCCCTCATGTTTCAAAAGATAGCGTGCCTTAAGGCCGAACGGACAGACATGTTCCGGCATCACCATCCGGTACAGAACGGCGCGTTTTAAATCTGTTCCAGTAGCGTGAGCAAAGTCGGTCGGCCTGGACATGGCGGCTCCTTGGGTAACGTCGATGACTACCCATATGGGATCCGTACCACGGTACGGAATCAAGAGGTGTCATGACGACGATCGCAGGACTGGCCCGCGCAGGTGGGGTCGGCATCGAAACGGTCCGCTTCTACCAGCGGCGCGGACTGCTCGCGACCCCTGCGCGACCAGAGAAGCTCGGGCTTGGCAGCGGGGTCAGGCGATACGAGTCCGAGGACATTCGCCGTCTGCGTTTCATTCGTTCGGCCCAGACCGCCGGCTTCACGCTCGAGCAGATCGGCGAGCTCCTCTCGCTAGATGCAGCGACGGATCATGCACGGGCGCGCGGCTTGGCAACAGCCCAGCTCGCCGTGCTCGATGCCAGAATTGGAGAACTACAACGCGCCCGCGCCGCGCTTCATCATCTGGCAGAAGCGTGTGCGGGGACGCGTGCCGGTCTTTGCCCGATCATCGAGGCGTTCGATGCGCCAGCGCTCAAGGACGCCTTGTAAACCTCTTTAACATGACTGGCGGGACACGCGGTAATCGGACATGGCGCGGGACTATTAACCGCCTGGAGCACGCACCGTCCATGTTGAGAACAAGTGCGTTCGCGCTGGGGCTTGCCATAGTGTCGAGCAGCTGCACGCAACCCGGTCAATCGACAGCCGGGCTCTCACCGGACGGGGCGATCGGGATCACTGCTGGTATCTCGCCAGCGGGCGCGTTCCAGGTCGCGATCCGTCATCGTGGAAAAACGCTGGTCGCTCCGTCACCCGCAGGGATCATGCTGGCGGACCGTCCCTTCAGGGCGCTAGCAGAGACCGCGCGCGAAACCATCGTTCCTGCGACCGGCTGCACGGGAGAGCGGGTCAGCGCCCGCGAAACGGTTCAGAATGGTCGCCAACTCATCCTGGAAACGAGCGCCTGCAATGACGGTGCCGCCTTCCGGCTCGTTGCTCCGGCGCGCCCGGGGGCAGATCCATGGCGTATCGCTGGCGAGAGCACCCGCTTCGTCATGGCACGCAATGACGCCTGCCTGGGGGTACGCCACGCCAAGTTCTTCAACAGCCACGAGGGCGATTATCGGCCAATCCGCCTGCAGGCACTGAAACACGACGATCTCCTAGATCTGCCCCTGACGTGCGCGACCGGAACGGCGGGAGAAACCTACGCGCTCACCGAGAGCAATATCGAACATTATGCCGCAGCCTATCTGACGGGCACGGCAACAGGCGATAGCGTCTCGGTCCGCCTGACTCCGCGCCCCGACGATGATCGCCTGGCGGTGGTCCTGCCAGCTGAACAGCGGGTCACGACACCGTGGCGCATCGTCATGATCGCCGACCGCCCCGAACAATTGGTTGAGAACAGGATGGTCCAGCGCCTCGCGGCACCGTCGCGGATCGCTGACACGACATGGATAAAGGCTGGCAAGGCCGCGTGGGGGTGGTGGTCGGGGCTGCTAGCCCCCGATATCCCGAATGCGGGGCACAACATGGCGACCTACCGGCGCTATATCGACTTCGCTGGGCGCATGGGGCTGCGCTACTACGTCATCGATCAGGGCTGGGCATCGAGGCCGACGGGTGAGGGGCAGCCCGCCGATGTACTGACGCCGTCTGATGGCATCGACGTCCCCCAACTCGTCGAATATGCCCGGCGTCGCGGCGTGCGAATATGGTTGTGGACCGACTGGAAATCACTCGACGGCCGCTTGGATGCGGTACTTGCACAGTGGCGGGCCTGGGGGGTGGCGGGAATGAAGGTCGACTTCATCTATCGTCAGGATCAGGCGGTCGTCGGCTTCTACCACCATCTTCTCGCCACGGCTGCCCGGCATCGGGTGCTCGTCAACATCCACGCTGCGTTCGTGCCGCGTGGACTGGAGACAACCTATCCAAACTTCCTCACCCAGGAAGGGGTGATGGGCAACGAGTATAATCGGTGGAGCCGCAAGGTCACCGCTGGCTATGACGTCCGCGCCGCTTACACACGCGCGACGATTGGGCCGATGGACTATACGCCGGGCGGGTTCCGGAACGTCACGCCGGCCGCGTTCTCGCCGCAGGCGCCCGCTCCCGAAGTCATGACGACGCGGGCACACCAACTCGCGCTCTTCGTGCTCTATCCCAGTCCGCTGACCAGTCTTGCCGATGCGCCCGTTGCTTACCGGACGGCCGATGGACGCTGGGCGCCAGGCGTGTCCTTCCTTCGCATGGTACCCACAACATGGGACGAAACACGTGGCGTAGCAGGTTCTCTAGGACAGTGGATCGCTGTCGCCCGCCGCAAAGGGTCGCGGTGGTATTTGGGTGCGATAACCGACGGCACGGCGAGGACCGTTTCCCTACCGCTTGGTTTTCTGGGGAGCGGACGATGGACAGTTCGTGCATGGGCGGATGGCGCATCGCCGACTTCGATCGATAAACGGACGGGCGAGGTCAACGCCGGCGGTCGACTGAGCATAACGCTTGCAGCCAATGGCGGCGCTGCCCTCATGTTCGAACAACGCTGACCTGTAGTGATCTAAAAGGTCGCTCGGCGGAACGTGGTATCATACCGGACGTAGTAGCATTGCATTACGCATCTGCGCGTCGGCATTCGGAGGCTTCATGCCGTTACAATCTTCCCGACCCTCCGTCAGCGCTCTGCATCCGCTACACGTATTGCTTGGCGCATATCCGATCGCGTTCTTCAGCGGCGCCTTTCTGACCGATATCATCTACTTGAACACTGCGGTGATGATGTGGGCGAATTTTTCGGTATGGCTGATCACCGGCGGACTTGTGATGGGCGTTGCCGCAGCGATTGTCGGGATTGGAGAAGCACTCTTCTCGCGTAACAAGTCGTCCCTGCGGCCGGGCTGGTTTCACTCCGTCGGGAACGCGCTTGTTCTCGGACTTTCATTATGGAACGCGTTTGTTCATAGCCGAGATGCATGGACATCAGTCGTTCCGACCGGAATTATACTTTCGGGCATTGTCACGGTGCTAGTCGTTATCGTGAACTGGCTGGGAACGTCGCACACCATACGTCAGCTTACGGGGAGCGTTCGATGATGCGCGGACTTGCTATTGGGTCTTCCGTTCTGGCGATAGCCGCTTCCGTTCTCCTTTCTGGCTGTGGCCGTGATCCGGCGCCCGCATCAACGCAGATCGGTGCAAACCCGCGACTACCTGCGCAGCAACAATATCTCTTGCCGCCAATGAAAGTTGCGCCGGTGTCGAGTTGGCAACCGAACGAAACGCCGACGGTCGCTGCGGGCATGAAGATAGCGGCGCTAGCGACGGGACTTGAGCACCCACGCCAGCCCTACGTACTTCCCAACGGCGATATCCTGATCGTTGAGGCGAACGGACCGGGTTACGAACCGATCACCCGGCCCAAGGACTTGATCATGGGGTGGGTGCAAAAGTACGCTGGCGCAGGCGCCAAGGGCGGAAATCGTATCACGTTGATCCGGGATGCGGACGGCGATGGCAAACCCGAGTTGAAAACCGTCTTTTTAGACCACCTCGTGTCGCCGTTCGGCGTCGCGTTGGTCGGCAACGATCTGTACGTGGCGAACACCGATGCGATCGTTCGATACCCCTATGTCACCGGCCAGACCAGGATTACGGTGCTGGGTCAGGTGCTGACCGAGCTTCCTGGCGGACCGATCGATCATCACTGGACAAAAAGCCTGGTGGCGAGCCCCGACGGATCAAAACTTTATGTGGGGATTGGATCGAACAGCAACATCACCGAGAACGGCATCGGTGAAGAGCGCGAGCGAGCCGCAGTGTGGGAAGTGGATCGCGCTAGCGGAGCCCACCGGATCTATGCGAGCGGCCTCCGTAATCCCAATGGCCTGTCATGGGAGCCAACCACTAACAAATTGTGGGTCGTGGTCAACGAACGCGACGAGATTGGTCCTAACCTCGTTCCCGACTATCTCACCTCCGTAAAGGACGGCGCCTTCTACGGCTGGCCGTATAGCTATTATGGCCAGCATGTCGATCCGCGCGTGATGCCGCAGCGTCCCGACCTGGTCGCCAAAGCCATCGCGCCAGATTATGCGTTGAGCAGTCACGTTGCGCCCTTGGGCCTGACTTTCTATACAGCGGGCAAATTGCCCGGATACCGGGGCGGGGCATTCGTCGCCGAGCACGGTAGCTGGGATCGGGCCCCCTTCAACGGCTATAAGGTCGTATATATCCCCTTTGCCAATGGCAGGCCTGCGGGGAAGGCTCGTGATGTCGTGACTGCATTTCTGGACAGCGACGGCGAGGCACGAGGCCGCCCGGTGGGATTGGCGGTAGACCACACCGGTTCGCTGCTAGTTGCCGATGATTTGGGCAATACGCTGTGGCGGGTCAGCAGCCGCTGACCTTTGCTGCGAAAGGCAATTTGGCGTCACGGTTGCCGCTTGGCGTTAAAATTAGGTTCGGAAGACCGTGAGGTTGGAAGACGGTTTGCCTACTCGTTCGCGGTCGGGACGTCGTGGCGCGGTGGAATGATCGGCGTCGAATTTTCCGCCAATGGGACGTGAAAACGCAAATCGCGCTGAGGCACAGGCATGGTGACACCGTGTTCCTTGAACAGGTTCCAAATACGAAGGAAAACGTCGCTCGTGACGTTTCCCACTCCTGCCTCCGGACTGTCGATCCAGATTCGTAGGTCGAACTCGACCCCGTTGTCGCCAAAGGCCTTGATCCAGCATACGGGCGCGGGTTCAGTGAGCACGCGTGGCGAAATGCTAGCGGCTTCGACTGCGAGCCGTTGGGCCAGCCTCAAGTCGCAATCAAAAGACACGCGAAATCCTACATGAATCCTGACGTCCCGGCTTGAGAAGGACCAGTTCTCAACCTCGTCGGTCATCAGCCTTTCGTTCGGGATCAGATGCTCCTTACCGTCCCGGGTCAGGACCGAGACAGCGCGAACACCGATTTTGTTGACCCAGCCGAAGGTATCACCAACTGCGATGACGTCGCCGGGCTTGATTGATCGGTCGAGCAGCAGAATCAGACCTGCGATCAAATTACCGAGAGTTTTTTGCAGGCCGAAACCGATCGCCAGCCCGAACGCCCCCGAGAAAACTGCCAGCGCAGTAAGATCTATGCCCAGCAGATCGATCCCGACGAAGATAGCAACGGTGACTACGGCGATCTGAGCAAGCTTCTGGAACAGTACCCGTTGCGCTGCATCGAGCAGACGTGCCCGGCTAATCGAGCGCAGGATAAAGCCGAGCAACGCGCGGGCGGCAATGAACAAGAATAACGACAGGCCGACCGCGTTGACGACGTCAAGCAGCGAGATGCGGCGGGTGCCTACACGCATGTTGGCGCGGTCCAATCCCGCTATGAGCGGCGTCAGACCGCCCAGGCGACTTGCAAGCACGATGAATAGCAACGCGGCTGCGATCAGCGACGCACCCCGGCTTTGCAGTCCGAGCGAACGGGCAATCTCATAAGCAAATGCCGCAACGGCGATAGCGAGGCCCGTTGCTAGGAGTAGGTCCGCTCCCTGATCCAAACCGCGGACGCCAAGGAAAGCTGCCAGGACCATCGCTGTTACGCCAGAGCGTGTGAGTGCCATCAGTCGTGATGAAATTACGTCGGCCTGCCTCGGTGCCAAAGCAGGTAAAAGGTAACGGCATGCAAGACGTGCTGCGAGGACTCCTATAAGCAGCGCGGTGCTCAGGATCGCGGCAGCGGCAATCAGGTTATGAAACGGGAGCGCGGTCCAGCCGTCCAAATAGGTCTGCCACCAGGCATCGTGTTCCAATCGGCTCTCCACTGCGAACCCCCCAGCTTCATTTGCCGCAAAGCCCGCCTAGGTGTTAGCCAGACTTTGCAAGCGGGTCAGCCGTTGTGGACATGATGACTACGTGTCTCAAGTAGCGTTGCCATCTGCAAACCATGCGAAGCAGCCGCTGTTAAAACGGCCCGCCCCCAGGGTCAGCCAAGGGCGAGCCGACCAGCCGCTCTTTCCGGGAGTAGGCTGGCACAGGATAAACACGCTGCGGCTCTACGGGTTCAAATTGGTCGGCGGCAATGCAATGCGCGAAATGGCCAAGGCCATCGAAAAGGCACCGTGCCCACTGCCCACCGCAGCCCTGTCCGAAAACACATGATTTACGACATCCCCGGTTTTCGCCTTCGCTGAATCAAAGCCGCCTCCAGTCATAACGTTCGACAAACCCTGTCGCTTTGATAGAGTGTTCGAGAACGTGCGCTTGGGGGTTTGTCGTACATGCTGGTGGGATATATGCGGGTCTCGTCGGCCGACGATCGTCAGGCCGTCGATCTCCAGCGCGATGCGCTGGTCGGAGCGGGCGTCGACCAACGACATTTCCATACCGATAAGGCATCCGGCGCGCGCGACGATCGGCCGGGGCTGAAAGCCTGTCTCGACTATCTGAGCGCGGGCGACACGCTGATCGTGTGGAAGCTCGACCGCCTCGGCCGCTCGTTGCCGCATCTGCTGACGATCGTCACCGATCTGA
>Ga0265797_10006895_pt1 | contig 15830 bp, 13 predicted proteins | sample P2T30metagenome_FD_192433 | JGI IMG/M metagenome (GOLD analysis project Ga0265797, IMG submission 192433) | Plant litter microbial communities from East Loma Ridge, Irvine, California - P2 T30 | ecosystem: Environmental > Terrestrial > Plant litter > Unclassified | place: USA: California... | reverse complement strand
GTCAAATATGGCAGTCGCGATACCATATGCGATAGCTGTACAGAGACGAGTCAAAGTCTGGAAGAGCGAACCTGCGATAGACTGCTTGTTCGTAGGCATCGAGGAGAGGACGTACATCTACGCGTAATCAGTACGAACAATGAAAAAGGTGGCGGAAGCCGACTCGGATTGGGCCATTCGACATACATTAGCGACGATGAACTGGAAGTCCACTCCGATCACACACAAACATAGCGCAGGGAAAGAGAAAGCCCAATACGAGTCCCCGTACCTCTGTACAGCAGCTAGAGTAAAGGATATGGTTAGTGCGGCGGCACCGATGCCTACGAGCAGTTTGTTGGAGACTTTGTGTTGGATTAGGGCAGCGACGGCATTAGCGGTGAGTCCTACAACGACCATGGGTAGCATGTGTACGCCAGTCATAAGTGCGTTGTAGTTCAATTCCGTTTGAAAGTAGAGTGCGATCCAGAAAGACAGAACCGGGAACCCAAGAAACCCGCATGAGAGGATTGCGAGGAGCTGATTTAGTATACATGTTAGTAACTTGCCGGGACATGGGAGTCAGGAGAGAAGGACAGTACTTACGAGAGAAAAATCCCTGTCGTACCAGATCTTCATATCGATCATAGCATATGGGTACTTGATCTCCCACACTATGAAAGCCGCAATTAGCATGATGCCTAGAATCAGTAGGACAAGAACATAAGGCGTCTTCCACCCGTTCGGCGCATCGCCTCCCAAACTGGCCAACGTCAGCGAAGTAACTCCTCAACTAGTTCGAAAACATACCTCAAAGCCGCACAAAACATGCCGATCCCAAAGATAGTCAACGCAGTACCCGGCAAATCAAGCTTCTTCAACGTCTCCTTGTCCAGCGTCTGCTTCGGCTGCGTATCCCTTGGTACAGTAAAAGCCGCAACGATACTTGTCACAAAGTATACTATAGCTAACAGGAAGAAACCAGCCCTCCAGCTAAAGACCTGGGTGAATAGTCCAGACAGAATAGTTCCAAACACAAAGCCCATGGGGTTTCCTGCACTAAAACACCCAAATGCTCTGTTCTTCCTCCGACTAGGTCTCTCATAGATGGCGCCAAGCATGCCTTGAGCCGGGGGCACAGAGGAAGCGGAAAAGATACCTAGGACGCCACAAAGTATGTCGAGAGTCATGCCAGACTGTGAGAAGCCGGCGCCGAGGCAGAAGACGGAGAAGAAGAATAGCGAGCCGATGAACATGGATTTGCGACCGAAAAGATCCGCTATGCTGCCGAAGAAGAGGAGGAGAGAACCTGCTGTAAGAGACGTCGCAGCATTCATCCATGTGATTTCCGCGTTCGTCATGCCTAAATCTCGACCTGCGAAGGAACTCATGACGGTGATGGAGCCGGTTAAAAAGCTCGTCATGGCCACAGCCATCGTCACCGAGACGATAAACATGCATTCTTGGAACGTGGATGTGAAGCAGTCTGGTCGCGAGTTGGGATCCTTGTTGCTGATTGGTTGTGAGAGGGTAGTGGCGAGTTCGGCATCTGTATCAGCGTCCATCTTGCTAGCAGATGATGTATGAAAACAAGAACACAAGGCAAACGAAGCGAACAGATGCAGAGATAATCTAAAAACGCTGGGAGCGATGAAGCAAGATCTGATAAGGATCAAAAGAAAGTGTAAACCATGAAATTATTCAGCGCGCGGAATTGCTCCATGGGGCGTTGCATGTTGTCTAGCCGCTATTTAGGCAAGTATGGCTGCGCTATCCCTGGGCTGGACGTGGAAGAACGTTTACGAGCGATTACCGACTCAAAGAACGAACAGGTCAAGGATCACGCTATAGATCCGCGGAGTACACCAACAGTATACTAAGATTAACCAACGAAGACGTGAAGCCTGAAGAATAGCAGAGATGGGTATCGCTGATCAACATGCATTGTCTTACAATTTGATCACCTTCCACTCACCTAAGTGCATGCGCCCTAGTTGGCCTCCCAGTGGGCCCTGCACCTCTCTGCCGTTGGCCCAGAGCTTCTTGCCTGCCCAATGTTCGATGAAGCCATCTGGCCCTGACACTATGATCAATCTAGAGCCTTTCTCCTCCGGTTGCCTTTGTATTCTCTTCTCGATCTCACTCGGGCTTGGGAACGAGTTCTCTTCATCAACATAGTAGTTGACAGTCAAGCCTTTTGTGGCGACTCCGCTCTGCTCCTTGAGCGCATCCAGTTCCTTTACTATGACGCCCTTGGGTGCAGCGGGTGAGTCGTCTGCAAGCGGTGGTTGCGCAACAGGCTCGCCGGAACCGAAGAAGCTCTTCCACCAGCCTACTCTGCCCCGCGCGGACGTTGTGCTTCTATCGTCGCTGATGCCACCTTCGCATTCTTCACGGCGTCTGTTCGCCCATAGTATGTGCATCCGACTTCCAGTCCTTCTTGCCAGCGCCTGCGCAACCTGCATTGCGGGTGCTATGCCAGTTCCGCCTGCCAGAAAGACAACCTCTATGATGTCGCGGGGAAGCTTGAGTTCGGTATTCGGTCCTCGCAATTCGACCGTGGACTGTTCGGGTAGGCGGTGCAGGTAGGTCGAAACCTCGCCGCCCTGTTCCTGCCGTATGAGCAACCTCATGTCTTCCGGCTCGTTCTCGCCATGCTTTTGATCGGGAGGCGTAGGGGGCAGCGGTGTGTATGCACGTGCAATCTGTAATTGTGGTTGCTTAATCTGAACGCTCCAGACGCTTCGCTTCCACACCTCCTTTACGCTCTCTGTGTCCGATACGCCATTGCTGTTGCGCAATGTGAAGATTGCGCTGGTGGAAGAGACGGGTTGCTTGTCTACGAGCGTGTACGGCGTGAAATCATGCGGGTTCAGCGATGCGTCGGATCGGTCTGCGGATCTGGTGAAGCGGTACACGGCGCCCCCAACGGCTGAGGTTCCGAGAACTATCAATGGACCTGCTCGCCGCTTGAGCCAGGACATGGCGTGCGTAGAGCTTGCGCTTCTCTAATGACAATGATGTTCTTGCTTGTTGCAGATGCAAAGATAGCTAGAATTTCGACATGACGACATGGGCCCATGCGCGTTGCCCGCTCTAGTATGCCGAGGTGTGACCATATCCAAACGCCTTATTGCCAGAGGGATACGCTTCACCTGTGTCGTGTTCGAGACATGAATTGAAACTGTTTAAGCTTATACCAAGTTGCATTTCAGTATCAACCTGCAGACACACTTTCAAGAAAATGTACGATGTTGCGAGGGTTCGGCTTCGCAGCTGTGTCGCGTGTCGCATACTAGTGTAACGCGTCTCCGACTTCTGGAATATAAGGCGGGGGGTTTTAAGGAGGTGGCAAGAGTCCGATCTGCCAGGTGAAACAGCATTAGCGAAGGGTTGTCATTCCTTTTTGAGGACATGCACACCTCGAAAGCGTCGAGAAGCTAAGCGGCCGCTTCCGTTGGACCCTGCATTCGGAGCCACTTGAACCTAACCAAGTGGCGTCCTGGCATAAGATCGCTATTTTGCACTGCGTGACACGATCATCTTCATTCATCTCTCACACCGCCCCTCTACCATTTGCCTACTCAGATTTGATCCGGACAGAAGCCCTCTTCCGCGGCTCCGCAACGCGCGCCGGCGAACCGCCGGACTTATCACGGGATAAGATTTCAGCCCTATCGACATTTCCTTAGACTTTTCATCGACCACGATAAAACACCAAACAGTCGCTCAGACGCTGTTTCCAGGCTTCTACAAGGCTGTAAATCGAACTACATTCTGGCATCGCCCAAAAGTGACCAACTGTTCCGGCCTCCGTATAAACAATCGAGCGATGGCGCCCGCAATTCTGACTCAGCGCCCAAGGATACTCTGTCTGGACGCATATGACTCGTTTTCCAACAATATAGTCGCGCTGGTCGAACAGAATGTAGACGCAGAAGTCGTCAAGATCTTTATCGACGACCCTGTTCTCGCAAAACCATCAGCTTCCGGGGACTATTCAGCATTTACCGACTATCTGAAGGGCTTCGATGGCATCATTGCTGGGCCAGGACCTGGTTGGGCTAAATGCGACGAGGATGTTGGTTTGATGAAAGAACTTTGGAGACTGCGAGACGAACAGATTGTCCCTGTGCTTGGCATATGTCTCGGCTTTCAATCGCTTTGCCTTGCATTTGGGGCTGATATCGAAAGACTCAACGAGCCAAAGCATGGTATCATCACGGCTATCCTACACAAGAGCCAATCCATCTTCCGAGGTGTGGAGAGCCTTCTGGCAACCCAGTATCATTCTTTGCAAGTCAAACTCGATCATCCCATCCAAAACAAGCGCGCTGTACGGTATCCTGCACAACTCTGGGAGCCTACGGAAACCTGTCCCCAACTGGAGCCGCTGGCATGGGACTTTGACAGTGATCTTAATGGCGCCGTGCTCATGGGCGTCAAACATATACAGAAGCCATTCTGGGGTGTCCAGTTCCACCCAGAGTCAATCTGCACAAATGACGAGGGCAAGCGCATCATTCGGAATTGGTGGGAAGACGCCCAATCCTGGAACCGGAAACGTATGTTCCGGAACGTTCCCAAGCATGGTTTGATGCCAAACTTGCCATCTTCGCCAATGACTGCTGATGATTTCCGACGAGAGCTGGGCGTTTACGACGCCAGGAAACAGAGCAAGCGTTCTTACACAGACTTCGTCGCAAAACTCGATAGCGACACAATAACGCCATTTGAGCTTGCTTCGCTCATCGCACACGGAGACGGACAGTCATTACCAGACTTGCCACCGAGCACCGTACATTGCGCAACTACTGGAAGCGGAAGACTTACAGTAGCGGACGCTTGTGAGTTGTTCGAATTGACAAGAGGCGAAGCTATAGTGTTGGAGTCAGGGTTACAGTCGAATCTGGTGCCTATGGCTGTGGGGACGGGTCGGTACAGCATCATAGGTGTCGTTATTCCCGAGGAAACTCTACGTCTACATTATTACGCAGGCACCCGAAGGATGGAACTCCGAGACGGCAAAGGTCAGGTACATACCGATTGGACTGTGTCTGACCCATGGCCCTATGTGAGGGAGGTCATGAAGAGCCTTCAGCCTTCAACACCGCCAAAAGGCTCAACATGGGCTCCTTTCTGGGGAGGTCTTATGGGCTATGCGTCTTACGAGGCCGGCTTAGAGACAATCGATGTTCATGGTCACGAAGAAGCTTCGTATCCGGACATTTGCTTCGCTTATATAACGCGAAGTATCGTGTTTGACCATCAGTTCAAGAAGATCTATGTCCAGAGTATCCGCGGACCATTCGACCAAGACTGGGTTATTGACACAACGGAGAGACTGTATGAACACGCAGGTTTCAAGTCGCGTGAAACTACTCCAAACTCTGCAGCAATGAGACAGGCGGACCCTTTTGAGGCTCACGGCACAATGCACCAATACATCGACTCATGTGTTCAGCTCACTGTTGGCGAAACCGAGTACTGCAAGAAGGTCAGTGCTTGCCAGGATGCAATAGCAGACGGTCAGAGTTACGAGTTGTGCCTCACGCATCGCAACGAAATCCGTGCTCGCAAGCCAACAGCCTGCAAAATCTCTCACGCAGAGGACAATGAACACTCCTGGAATCTCTACAAGCGCTTGACCGGCCAAAACCCTGCGCCTTTCAGCGCCTACATGAGGATGCACAACGTACACATACTCTGCTCCTCACCAGAACGATACATAAGCTGGGACCGGTCGCAAACTGCACAGTGTCGACCAATAAAGGGAACAGTTCAAAAGAAACCTGGCGTGACTGCTGAGATGGCCCATGCTATCCTCTCATCCTCAAAGGAACGCGCAGAAAATCTCATGATTGTAGATCTTACTCGCCACCAGCTTCATGGCGTATATGGCTCCGAAAACGTCAGAGTAAGCCAGCTCATGGAAGTTGAAGAATACGAAACGCTCTGGCAACTGGTCTCAGTCGTCGATGCAGTGCCTAGCGGGATCTACAAACCCACCACTCCAGAAGATTGGGAAGATCCTGTAGAATACGCTTCCAAGAAGCCCGCCAAGCAATCCGTTCCTTACCTAGGATTCGATGCGTTCGTCGAAAGTCTGCCCCCAGGTAGCATGACTGGCGCACCCAAGAAGCGGTCTTGCGAGATTCTTCAGGATGTAGAAGACGGCGCAAGACGAGGCATATACTCAGGTGTGCTTGGTTATCTCGACGTCGGAGGCGGCGGTGACTTCAACGTCGTCATACGCACTGCTATCAAGATTGACGACGAACAAAGTGAAGAAAAAGGAGACGTCTGGCGTATCGGCGCTGGAGGAGCAGTCACCAGCCAAAGCACTCCACAAGGCGAATTTGAAGAAATGATTGCTAAATTTGGCAGCACTAAGAGAGCCTTCATGCCTTTGCCGCCACCGAAGCCGAAGACAAAGAACAGAAGGGTCGAAATCATTGAGCCTGATGACCCAGAGTTTGCGGAGCTGCTGGCGAGTATGAGGGGTGGGGAGGAATTGACGCTTGACGATGCGCAGATCATGTTGAGGGCAGTGGAACGCGAGCTAAGGAGAAGAAACGCTGCTGGCGAGAGCGATGATATTACGGAAGTGGAATGATTCATTTGATAGGAGTTTGGAAGGTCGGAGTTGTTGAGCTTAACCTGTGATACCATGTTTTGAGATAGAGATAGACATTTCTGGTTTCAACACCACTAACAACGATTGCTGTACACACGCATTCACTTTGAACCCCTTTTTCTGAGACTACATGATACTGCCAAAGAGCGCATGCCTGCTCAAGATGACAAGTCAACGATAGGCAGGTGCGATGACTAAGCGTGCGATTGGTGGGGAAACGTAGCATCGTCGTGTACCTCTACGTGTAGCAACACGACGCCAATACGCGATTCCTCGAGCATAACCGCGATGGCGACCGACGCGCCAGACCCACGAACCTTCGAGTCATGGGAAGACGCGTTCCAATATCCCATACCCGTAGTCCACAAGCTCGAACAGCAGCTCCGCAACAATGCCGACGAGAATCGGGAGAAGCTGCGGTCCCTCGTTGGGTAGGAGGCACCAGACAAATACGGGAGGAGCACCAAGAGGCTGACGGGAATACAGGGCGAGTTATCGCAGTCTCCTCGACACGGCCGAAACGATCATCGACATGGAAGTGCGCATGGAGCAGGTCGAAAGTAGGCTTTCAAGAGTAGGGCAGAGTTGCAACTCGCGAAGGCTGGACAAGATAACGAACAATGCGGGCAAGATGGATACCCATACACGAAGTCGCGGTCAGTCTACACAAATGCATTGGGAAGAGATTGTGGGTTGACGGGCAATAGATGCGGAGCGCTATACTTTCGCATCCCAGCTCTCAGTCATGCGCAATGCGCCGGTGGTCATGACGCGCCTCATGAAAACAGGAGGATCATATCTGCTCATTGCAAAAGTCCTGGTCATCTCGAGACTACTCCACAAGTCGCTGCTCAGTCAGCCCAGCCACAAGGCGCCCATTGTTGGTCAGCTGTGGGAGAGACTGCTGTCGGTACGGAGAAAGCTTCTTAGAAGGATTGACAAGCGCCTGTCGAGCACACAAGGCGAGACGGCGAGCCTGGTGGAAAGCATGTGTGCGTATGCGCTTGCGACGAGCTCTACGCCGACCGATGTATTACACCACTTTCATAAGATGCGGCTGGAGAAGATGAACAGCGAGCTTAGGGCTGGGGGCGATGAACTTGCGAAGCATGGCATTAGTGCGCTCAAGCTTTGTATACAGACATGTCTCGATACACAAACCATCTTTCCGCGACGCTTAGCAGAAGCTTTGAGCAAGCTGAAGGCGCACCCGCTGATACAAGACCCCGACATTCGCGGTCTATACGAGCTGAATCTGGACGTACACGATCGATGGCTAGGCGATGAGGCTCGGAACTACACGCCATGGCCGCGACACGACGAGCTGCAGCGGCCGGAAGCAGAGCGCATTTTGCACCGCTGGTCCAAGGACGTCATCGCTGCTTTCCTCAAAGGTATACAGAAAGCATTAGAGCAAGAAGAACGGCTCAAAGAGGTTGCGGACTTGAGACAAGAGTTGATTGAGACTTGGATACTGTCTGGTTCGCGAATGGCGGGTGTTAAGTCAGCCAACGTTCTCGATGATTTACGAGACACGATGAATGACAAGTTGGAGACTATAGTGCGATCCCGTACGAATGGGCTACAGGATGTCGTTGCCGAGCTTTCGAATCAGCTGGACGCAGTGTCCTCGTCAGACAAAGCCGTGGCGCTTTCACTCTGGGACACGACCACCAAAGCATCAGATTTGAGCAATGGTGCGCAAATCTTCAAATCTACCATACTCAACACCTATCAAGGGCGTGACGAGTCTGTTACTGGTGTGACGTCCGCTTTTGACAAGTGGATGGAGTCTGTCCTGGAAGTCAAGGGCATTGTCAAGAGCATGAAAGAAGCACGATGGGACGATACCTTCGCAGATGACGTCGACGATGAATCCGACGATGAGCTTGGAGATTCGAAACAAGCGCTACTTAGTGACGACGATCCGAAGTTGCTTGAAGAAGCTACACAGGAAGCTTTGAGCGAAGCTATGCAGAACCTGAGTCAGAGCTTCAACGCTATCGTCAAGAAATCCGATGGCGAACAATCAACCCAAAAGGCGGCATTTATGCTTCGCGTGGTTAGAGAAATCGGCGATCGGATACCACGTTTAAGACTCCAGGATAAGGCAACACCGCTCGCATCGCCGTTCACTTCTGAAAGTCTTCAGCCTCTGCATACTACGCTGGCTTTGTGTGTAACCCAGCCCACTGTAGAGGCTTACAAGGCGTCGCTTTTAGGTTCTCTCAAAGTCAGAACGAACAGCCATATCCTGTGGGAAGGACATCCACCACTACCAAGCCAGCCGTCACCTAGCGCGTTTAGATTTTTGCGCACGCTGAACAAGAATATGGGGGCCCTTGGCAGCGATCTTTGGGCACCTGGTAGTGTTCAGGTATTGAGAAGTGGGGTGGCCGACAAAGTAGTCGAAACAGTTCAAGAGCATCTTGACGCCATTGACGTATATGCGAAAGAGCAGAGTTCTCCTGATGAGGATACGAGCGAGGAAAAGAAGGAAGACGAAAATTCTACAACGACAGATGAGACTGAGAAACCGAAACTCACCGTATCAACGTCGAACCACATTGAGGCAAAGGAGCAGAGAGTCAAGCAGCTACTGTTCGATCTTCTGTATATCCAGCGCTTCGTCAGTAACGCGGGCGAGGACGATGACAGGTTCGCATCGCTTGCTAAGAAGACAAACCTAGCGGATCTGGATGAAGCCGCAGTGAACAGGCTGAGGAAGACTGCAGCGGATTATGCGAAGAAGACGTACCTCCTCTTCGCGTTGCTAGCTTAGCACATGTCTAGATGTGATACTGATAACACAGACTTTTACATTCCCTTCTCGTTCGCTCATCGTACCATGATGTAAGAGCGAACAAGTGGCGTTTCCATCAAATCGTCCGCGGAGGCTTGGGATCGTCGGATAGACTTGCAAGGTGAACGAGTTTCAACGGTCGCAAGCTCCAGGTACAACTCCACTTAGTCTAACGCCACAACGGGTACATTGCAACAACGTCGGATGTAGTAGATGATTTCACAGCAAACTCTGCCATGTGTTCAGCAAGTGCTTTGTACCTATGCTAGTCAAGCTGTATGCCGGAGACTAATGCCGAAAATGTGAACGCCGTATATGATGGATATCTCAAGATGAAATGCTCAAGCCCAGCTCCCCGTCCCTAAAAGCGTCTTCTGTGACGACAAATACACACGCTCCATCTCCAAATATGACTACGACACATCCATCTTGTCTTCTGTCCTCAGATCCTCGATCTCCTTCCTCAACATCTCAATCTCTTTTTCCTGTGCCTTCATCTTCTCGAGCGCCATTTCAATCAACCTCGCTTTGTTGACCGTCTTCTTCTCTCCCGGCACAGAATCCCCAGGTGACACACCTTTCCCACTTTTCCCATTACTGGCATCGTCTGTCGAGGTTTTTTCGCTGCCGTCCGCACCATCTTTCCCTCGCATTACAACAAAACACGTAGTGCCACTGCCAAAAGTAACTTCACCATCGAGGAGGAATTCCGCAAGGTCCACCATGGCGTTCTTCATCCTGTCACGGCGCGCTTGTTCTGCGGCGCGGTGGGTGGCGCGCTTCATCATTACGCCTGTGGCCATGGCGGTGCTAAAGTGCAGGCCCATCTCTAGGTGTTGGCCAGAAGAGATAAGCTCGTAGTTTGATTTCGAGGCTAGAAGGTCTGCCTGGGGGGTTGTTACACCTCCGGCTCCTGTCATGAGTTAGTGTGCTACCCATGTCCATTTATTCAAAGCTTCATTAGGACGGATTGGTCACGGGACATGACGACAGAGATGAAAAAGAAGCATACCATTGCTGTCGGCCGGAATGATGCTGCTGCTTCTTCTCGCGATGGCGACCTTGTTTGGTGGCGGTGCTGATGATGCATGTGATATTGAGGAAATCGTACTCGCATTGTCTGTCGCTATTGATGGAGACCTTATCGAAGATACTGTTGGTGATGTGATTGATTGTGTTGCTACTGATGGTGATTTCAAGGGGCGGATGGGATGTATCGGCAACTGCACTGGCTGCTGTTGTGGTTGTATTTGCGGTGGTTGTGTCTGCATCTGTTGTAGGTGTTGCACCTGTTGCTGCTGCTGCTGGGCGCTCTCTCTAACCGGACTATATCTCCTCCTCTTCTTAAACAGCTGTGGCCATGTTCTACTCAGCGGCCCCCGGCCCTCATTCCTGTCGTTATTGGATGGTCCATTGGGCTGTGGATATGGCTGCATCGTTCATCGAACCTCAACACCAGACTCTTTGCGATGTATGTGCTACCCAGTAGTTTTCAAAAGGCAGTCGTAGGAACAGTGATAGTAGCAGCGGTAGTGCACCAGGGGAGGTATGCCCAACGCGGGCTGAATATGTCAGACTGGGCTACCACGCACAAGACGGGACAAGAACAACGACCAAGTAGTGAGCACGCCGCCAACAAAAACCAGGGCGAAAGTAAGGAACTGACGGGTCCAAGACTCTGGGGACCTTGAGCTTGATTAGCTGAGTTGCGCACGCGCAGCCGTGTCGCAGGCGGATAGAGAGCTTGTGCGTAAGCCGTCGAGTTCGGCCTCATCCATGGGTCGAGAGCAGCAGTCGCAGGAAGGCGTAGTAGACGCGCGATCTGGGACAGATTCCGCTCATGCTTGCACGGCGCCGTTAAAAGCAAATGGCGTCCGCAGCGCGAGTGATTGTGAGCGAAGCTTTTGCTTGGCGCAACCCAGAGACGTGGTGTTGTTGCTGACTTGGAGGTGCGTGAAGGCGTAGTCGAGCCAACCAAACCTCGCCCCGTGAGCACATGGGCTTGGCGTGTTGACGCATGCTGGTGCGCCCCTGTCTCAAACCTGGAGCGCCGAGTGCTTAGTTGCCACTCTTACTGCTCAAGAGGGTTATCAAGTGACATGCCTTCTATGGCAGGCTCGAGCTTCCGCTGCGGAAGCTACTCCATAGTGCCGCGACGGAGCATCGTGGAGGTCACCTTCTACATCCGGCGTCCATGAAACAGCCGCCATCTGACATATGAAGCCAGGGGATCAATGAGGGCTGAAGAGGAAGACACGTGTTGGAGATTCACCACGGCAAATGCTGTCTCGGCTTTTGCCGGCCTCCGATGCACTCGTCTACCGACAGATCATGATGATCGAGGTTGTGCGGCGAAGTAACCTTAATTCTTATCAGTCCAGGACGCTACCCCGCGGGGGATGCTAATCTTATCTGATTGGACATCAAGGTACCTGCCTGTGTGAATATCGGTATCAACTTTTCGCATCGCGGTATGCGGTTGAATGGACGTTTGATTCTCGTGTATAGAAATTTACATCTGCTAGAAAATGCATCTACATCATCGCAACTTAGCGCTACTCCACGCTGTTCGCTCTACTGACCATCTCGTGGCTTTCATAGCTTTGTTTGCCTTTGGCATGAACTCCAGGCACATACTCCAAATCTTCATCCTCTAGATCAGTATCCAAGTCTTCCTCGTTCAGCATTTCTGGGTTGAGTGAAAAGGCGCCCTTTGGAACAAATGTGCTTGTCATGACCAGCACACAGATTATGGTAAACTGTACGGCGCCTACATTCAATATAGCCCCGTGAATCTGGTCATTGTGGCGATCCGAAACGCGGTCGATGTATGTACCGAGGGAAACGGATGCGATTGCGTAAGTGACAATGTATGTGCTATATAGGAACGCCATGACGGCTCCGAGTGCGGATACGTTTTGTGTCTTCGATTCGATGCGTGCTAGCGATGCCTGGATGTATGCGGCCAGCGATACGTCTCCGGCAGCCCACCCAAAACTGATGGGGAGGAATGTGGCTCCTACGATCCAAGCTTGGGCGACATCATCCTTTGGGGGGTTCCAGTACGGCAGGTACCAAACTATCAGCAGAGCCAGTGCGTCTAGCCGCAGCCATGGTATCGGGGTGTGTACCAAGTTGGTGAACATGAACACGAACAAGGCTCCCAGAAGTTCGCCAAAGTTTGAACCTCCCACTATAATCTGTGACCAGGCCGAGTTACCAAAGTAACGTCGTGCTACTGCAGGAGCGATCGCGTTCTCGAGATATCGGTGAGCGTAGAGTGCAACGGCATATCCAGGCAACAGCCAGATAAACTTGCGGTGTGTGAAGATGATCTTAGCACCAGTTCCGATCGACTCGAAGAAAAGGTAGAAGCCGTTTATCACGGCTTTGACGTAAGCCGGTTGGCTCTCTGAGATCAAAGACGTATTCTCCTTCGGGATGCTAGCTTCTTGGATGAAGTACCAGAGTATTGATGCGGCGGCGAAGAAGATGGGGGTGATGATGAAGCTGAAGTTGTTGCCGAAGCGAGGAATGAGTGCGAGTGCTGTGCAAAATGCACCAGCAGTACCGCTAATCTCGTAGAAGATGTGGACTAGAGAGTCCATTCGTCGGAGTTTCTGAATGTGGCCGCCGACCAAATCTCGAGGGATAACTCGTCGGATCAATTCAACCATGCCATAAACTATACCGCAGACGCAATCTGGTGACTGTCAGCAACCATGGAAGAACATATAAAGCACCAGCTGCCATGTTTGTCTAGATGCCCTCTTGGGCGGCAGGCTCAGGCGGCAGACAGCAGGGACGGAAGAACCTGAAAATGGAATCCTTGGACAAACTGAAAGCACAGACTTACAAATAGGTATCATGGCGTCCGTGTTGTAGTCACCGTAGTAACTAAAGTCATCCTCCGGCCATCCGCGCGGCGCGAATCTGCCACCAGTTGCAGCATCCAGAATCAGTAGAAGACTGCTCATGAGGGCAAATATGAGCACTGCGCAAGCCAAAACGTTCTTGGTTGGATATCTTTTGATGAGTGGAGCGATTAGGATTGAACCGACACACTGAAAGGCCTGATTAAGTCCCGTCAACACACCCACACGTTGGAATGTGATGGAAGTATGCGTCCTCTCGCCAAGATCATCGTATCGATTGGTCGCAAGCGCAATAACAGATCCGTTGAAAGCCTCGAGTCCGAACTTGTACATCATTATGCCAGCGATGTACATGGCGATGTTCCTGCGCTCGACAGGCGTGTAGATATTCCATGTTTCCCGAATGACAGCAATAGGCCGGACCATGGTGACAGTCGGAGTACGTAAGGTGCAGTGGTGGTGCTACGGGGAGCAACAGCTAGCCCGCAAATGCGGAGAGACCTGGTTTATACGTCCACGATACCGGAACACTGGTGTTGAAGAATGGACCAATTGAGGGTGAAGGCTATCGCATGCGGTACGCTACCGCTTCCCGTGGAGGTTCAGAGTATGCGACGCCCACATCTGTGACGAGGAGGCATTCCAAAAGCCTTGTCGTTCGCGTTAATTGAAAAGACGGCGTGCGACGTTTGAGAGCCAAGTTGCACGGCATGACCCCAGTCGTGGTGAGGGCTTGGCGTCTCCGTCAAAAACTGGCCATTCAGGTGGCCCACGTGGGCTAATACCTGGACCGCCCGGGGTAAGCATCTAAGCCGATAAGAAATGCCAACCTGACCAGTGCGTTGCAGATGGCAAAGCCCCTCACTCAGCTGTAGTAACTGGCGATATGCATGCATTGTATGAGATGTCGGTATACCATCATAAAGCGAGCGAGGTATGATGAAGACGAAACCATAATGAGGCGCCTTGCGCATGGTGCATCACGCTTTCTTTCTCTTGACGGTCCGCCAGGTACCGGCAACTGCATCGAAGTGGAGATCTGTAGCCCGCCATTGCAGAACTAGCTCTTAGGCCGCTCATCATCCTGGGTGCGCATCAGTGGAGTGAGATGGTCACGAAGATAGTCAAGTCAAGTCAGTTGGCATGGTGTAAAGGGTTCCTGCATTAGAACCAAAAGTCAGGAGGCTCGTTTAAAGAATGGTCTGTCGAAGTCAGTCTAGGGACAGACTAAGCGCTAGAAGACAAAGCTGACCTGCCTGTGCCTGAAGCTCCCGCATCAGTGATGGGCACTTTTTGTCTTTGGTACTCGAGCCTTGTCGTAGATACGCAAAAGACGAGTGTATGAGTGTTGGCCGCTACGGGCATCATCTTACGTTTCTAGAGGCGACGCACAGTGGCAGTTGTGGGTATCAGATTGTTCATCACACCAGATAGCCAACCCGCAGGACCTCAGTCGGAGTCGCCCTCGTCGTAGCGCCTAGCTTCCTTGGCTTTGGCAGTCCTCTCCTCGTCTTCGGCCTCCCTCTTGGCTAGACTATCGCGCATCCTCTCCTCTTGCTTCCTCCAGTGACTTCCTTCTTCATAGTCTGCACTAATGCCCAGTGCCTTCCGCAGCCTCTCGCTCTCCTCCGCTTTCGCTTTGGCAAGGTCGTGAACTTGGTGCGACTTCAAGCGCCTCGCGTTTGGACCAAGATCTTTGCCGTCTTTGCGCTCTTGATCTAGCTTGCGACGCAAGCCTTCACACTGGTCATCAATTTCGTCTTCGTCAACGCCCTCATCTTCAAGCTTGTCGCGCAGCTCAAGGACCTTGACTTCGATGTCGCGCTTTGCTTCGTGTTCGAGGATCTCGGCGTCTGGTTGTCGGGGGCGGTGTTTGGCTGATTCCCAGTCCTTGGGGTACGGCTGAACTTTGTCGCGTTGTCGAAGGAGGGATCGGTTCTTCTGGACGTAACCCGAGGTACCGCTACCCCTAGGTGTAGTGAGACCTACGTTGTCGGCCATGATGTGTGGTGAGTAGAGGGTGAAGGTGAGTGTTGGGTTGGGGCGAGTGTGGCTGGCGCGAGAGTGATGATGGATCAGGGCTGGTTTGCGGAGAGTTCGGAGGTGAGGTCCAAGCGCAACCATGGAATCGCTTGCCCCACCAAAACTTTCCCTTGGTACTGCGAAGACTCACCCAGAGATGGAGTCATTATTTCTGGATATATATCCTCGGGGCGCATTTCTTCTTTTCTCCTCACACAAGTCCCAACCACCATGAGCACACAAGACACGACAAGCGACGACACCACCTCTGCACCAGTAGAGGTGGGGTATCGAGAGCTGCCCTTCCCACCAGTCACTAAGGAGCACATCTTGAACTGCTCCTACCACAAATGGCATCCGAAGTTGGTATCCCCCTCTCAAGAATTTGCACGTTTCTGACATCAACAGATACCGTGCCATAACACCAAAAGCGCGTTTGATTCCTCTCCCGTCTGCCTTCCTCGACTACCTTCGCTCAGACGGCATCATCCTACCCCCCGAGGAGACCGACGAT
>Ga0265797_10006894_pt1 | contig 15831 bp, 6 predicted proteins | sample P2T30metagenome_FD_192433 | JGI IMG/M metagenome (GOLD analysis project Ga0265797, IMG submission 192433) | Plant litter microbial communities from East Loma Ridge, Irvine, California - P2 T30 | ecosystem: Environmental > Terrestrial > Plant litter > Unclassified | place: USA: California... | reverse complement strand
TGCATGGAGTTGATTTGATGTTGTTTTGCCTTTTTTTGGGGCTGGGGGATTTTGCTGTTATGAGTGGATCTGTGATGGGTCTTACCGCTATGATATGGAATGAATTCTCTTTTCGTGCTGTTACTTTGTGTTTCTGTTTCGTTGTTTGTGCTCTTTACATGACTTCTTCGTGGCTTTCTTCTCGAATATTGCTTGCAGCATATCCGTTCACATCACGTAGACAGGTACTTTTGAGGTTATTCTCTGTATACTGTTCGTGATCGTACAATCCGACCCACCCCATTAAATCTCCCTACTCGTACATTGCTTTGTTCCCATCTCGCCAAACAAAATGCCCATGAATTCGCCAGACGCCTTCGCTCGTAAATCACACATATCCAGAAAAGCACGTGAAGCGCTTATAGCACACCATCGTGCTCACCAGGCAATCTCTTGACCCGCTTCTGCTCCCAATTGTCCAAATCCTTAGCTGCAAGTTTCTGTTGCAACGTATATGTTAGCAATCCGTATATGAATCCCGTCCGACAAGCCTCCTCCCAGTCAGAACTCACGTAGTATTCCTCTTTCATGTCGATCCTGCGCCTGTCTTTGCCGATTCCTAGCTTCTCGTCCTCGGTCATCGTCTTCACTTTCCGGTCGTGGCGCTCGTAGCGCAAAGCAGTCGCGGGTGTGAGGAAGAAGCTGCCGAGCAGCATGGTACCGACGAAAGGCAGGCCGAAGAGGGCGAATGGGTGTTTGGCGAGAGCGGCGCGGTAGCGGGCAGGGAGAGTGTTGTTGTACGAACTTGAGCGGAACTTCTTGGATCCGAAGGTCGGCATTTTGGAGATGTCTCTCAGATAGAGAGTTGGTGCTGGGTGGTATGCTGATATTGTTTGGTCGCATGCACCACTTATTAAACGTTACTGCTTTCTAAGGCATTGCTTCACTTCACTGAGGTTCCAGAAAACCTGAAGGCAACTCCCGAAATGCGGGGTTTTAGCGCGAACTAGAAGCGCGTCGCGCTCGAACTTTAACATTATTCGGATTGAAACGCCCGAGACAAATCGCCAGACAATACCTCATCCAGACCCTTGACAGACTCATACCTGTTCACGAGACGAGGAATGCACTGAGGATGTACAGAGCATGGCCCGCCATCCCACCACGCTCAGCAGGGCGAACACCGATGGCCCCTCCGTGAAAAGCTCACGCACCAATGGAGTCCATACCAACGGCGATGCGCCGCCACCTTCGACGTTAGCAGCCCAGATCGTGCAAAACCAAACCACCACGAAAGCGAGCCAACAGAGCGGCGAGAAAACTACTTTCGCTGGTCTGCTTCATGAGATTCTGCACAATCCTTCCGCCACCCCGGAGACGGACATCGGCGTCAATGTGCAGCTCATCAGCGTCGTTGTTGAGGCTGGTCTCTCTATTCTCACTCGAGATGATCCTTTCGCACAGCTGGATATATTGCTACCGCAAGCGGCGGACAGCCTGGCTGTTGTCGAGGCTACGATAGTCAGGCAGTCGGATGTGTTGTTTGCTCACATCAGTCAAGATGGACCGCCGCTTATCATTTGGCTGCTGGCTCGCTTGCTGCCACTTTGTAGCCGTCCGAAGTGTGGTGAGCTCAAAATTGCTGGTCTGGTTAGCTCTGCTATCAGCGCTGCGAGCAAGTCAAAATTTTGGCGGTCTGCTGCTATGATGCAAGAACTCACTCGAGAATGTGTCAATGGTATGTACAGTACTTTTTCTTTACTTGCACATCATACTTACGCAGTCTGCAGACATACTCAATACCCTCGAGACCCAGAGTACTCTTGCCGGAAATTTGTCTGTGGCACTACCTCCTGCTCGATGCATTGCGAAGCTGTGGCCAGAATCGCAAAACGCGATAGCTTTGCCTCACGACTGCCAAGCACGGATCTCTGATTCTGGGAGTGCATTGCTGGTTGCCCTCTCCCTTGTCCAAGTGGATTGCGCAGCTCCCAGATGGCTTGACGACACGCATCTGAGACTTCAACGGGTTGTTGTACAGCTACGATCAGCTTTGCGAACGCCAGGGATCTGGGACGGTATGGTGACCAAACTTCTTCACAACCCGAAGCATGCACCTTTGTTGCAGCTACTACGATCTCTGCTTGGAGCCGCGTTGCACGTGAAGCTATCACGAGAAGTGCAGCTCGCAATGGCAGATGCTCTGGTAGGTGTTCTAATGCAGGCTTCAGCAATGATCCAGTTGGTACTACCCGCGGTAACGGAGCTCGGAGACGGCGAGAAATGCGAAGGCCTTGAGAAAGAATTGCATCTGGTCATCGCGACCTGCTTTGTACACTTCAATCTTGCCAACGACGACATGCCTGGTCCACTGCAGGTTACATCTCGAGCACTACTCTCAGGTGAACTGAAGGACAGTGATACACTATCCATTCAGTGCCAAAACTTGATCAATTCAAATGGTGTTGCACCAAGTCTTGATCGTTCACGGAAACGCCGAAAGATACACGAAACGGAGGGCCAAGACCGAGAGCAGCGACTACAAGCACGTCTCTGTAAACTGTTAACAGGCACGACCACCCCAGATTTGACGACGATCCCAAAGGCTGCGCCCGGCGCATACGCGAAACTGGACATGATGAAACAAGAGACAGTTTGGCATGCGATCGCCGAGCTTGCCGCACTAGGGCACGACCACACACTCTTGCTTCAGATTGTCTCGCAACTAGTTGACTCACCTGAGCTACAGAAAAGCAAGCACCTCCGGGTGATATCCATGGGGACTGTTCAAGCTTGTCTCGAGCAAACTGCAGAGTCTTCTCTTCTCGATCTTGGCAATTCACGGCTTGGCCAATACTGCTTGAGGTCACTGCAGAGTTCATTGCGGGAGCTCCGTTTGGCTGCTGGCCGCTGCCTGCCGGCGTTTTTACGCAACGAGTTGTCCGATACGCTCTTATCACGCAACCGCCAAATCGCATTCCAGTGCCTTCGTACTCTGTCCGATCGCAACATTGCAAGCGAACTCGAAACTCTCATCGCTGCGTGGGGGTCTGTGGCGGTGGTCAGTCACGACAAGGAGCTCAATCTGGCACTACTTCAACTCGTTGATATGCTTGGTCACACGAACTCGCTTGTTTGTGCCCTTGCCTTCTCCGAGATCGAAAATGTAGCCCAAAGCAAAGGGATACATGCTTTGAAACTATTCGAACCATATTGGTCGTCCATCGCAGTCTCAGTTGTGCTTGAGATCCACTCTCGTCCACAAAAGACACAGCAACTTTGTGCCATTCTCGGAATAGACGTCAATCGATTTCTCACCATGACCTTAGGGCATACTGTCCCGTCATTGGTTCTATACCGCAAGAAAGATGTCCTCCAGCGCTTAGCCACTGCAAGGGGAGAAGGGGTGACTGTGCACGACATTTGCCTCCAGCCCAGGAGCAACATGGCAGCGATCCTTACCTTGCTGCTTTCTCAACCAAGTGCTAATGTCGAGGAGGCTGCCTTCCAATGTCTCACTGACGTCTCGTCGACCTTCCGCGAGACCAACCTCGATACTTTGGTGCAATCTGATCCTACTCTTATTGCATGTGAGCTTCTGAAGTTCATCGGAGAACAGCCTGAAGAAAGGAAATCGAGAGCCTACCAAGCATTCAACGTCTTCGCCAATCTGGCGGAGAGACGGCCTGGACAGACCAAAGCGCACAACAAGTCGAGCAAGACCTTGTCTGCATTCTTTGGAGTCCACATGCTGGGCATCATGACCAGCTTCTCGCTGGTGCTCGCTTCCGGCCTAGAGGCTCACAAAACATTCGACAAAGTCAGGTGCTTATGGGGCATTTCAGAGATGGTCCTGCTAGCGAGAGAGGAGATCACAATAGCTCTGCCGCAGATTCGCGCTTGTCTTCAGTATGCCATTGAGCAGCCTGATTTGTGTGAGATTGCTTGGACCGCTTGGCTCTCGCTCCTGCCCAATCTGGAAAGCGAAGATATTGCACTTATCGCAGATCAGACATTCGCTCTGATCATCAGATATTGGGATGTACTCTCCCCCGACTCGCAACAGCTTACGCATACGCGGATCGCCGAGATGATCAAGGTCCACAACACCACAATCAATGACATTGTGATGTTACTTCCGTCACTATCACACATCCCGCTTCTTTCGAAGTTCGGCGCAGAGATAGAACGACTACAGAGCCTTGAAACACCGGAGGGCAGATTCAAAGCTTTTGCTAAGCGGCTGAAGGGCGAGAGTCCGATCGTTGTCACGCAAGCGCTACGGGAACTGGTCCTCTTCCTCGAAACACATCAAGGCTTAGTTCATGATGCTGCTGTCAGCGAGCAACCTGAGCAATGGCTGTCTGATCTTGTTCGCGCTTTGCTCGATGCCACCGCAAGTATGGCTAACGAGAACGACGAAGTCGCTGAGCTATGTGGAAAATGTCTGGGTCTTGTTGGATGCCTGGACCCTGATCGAGTCGATGCCTCCAAACTGACGAAGCCAATGATGGTCATGTCGAATTTTGAGAATGCTCACGAGACCGTCGACTGGGTCGTAGCGTTTCTGGAACATGTGCTAGTCAAGGCATTCAAATCTGTCAGCGACGCGCGAGCCCAAGGCTTCCTGGCATATACCATGCAGGAGCTTCTCCGTTTCTGCGAGTTCAACGAAACCACTGCACTGAGGCCAAGAGCTACACAGGGCACCACATCGGCACAGCGGTGGCAGGACATGCCTGAGCACGTCAGGACAACGCTCACTCCTTTCCTTACGTCTAGATACGTGACCAACGTAACGACTCGTGCCTCGAACCGTTCCTACCCTGACTTCTCACGCGAAGTTAGCCACCCGACTTGGCTGCGCGATCTCACATTCGATCTCATGTTCAAGGCCAAGGGTGACAATCCCAAGATGGTCTTCCCGCTGCTGGCCCGCATCATCCGCTACGACATTTCTATCGCTGCTTTTCTTCTACCATATGCTCTCACGAACGTAGTGCTGGGAGGTACAGTGGCCGAGACTAAGGGGATCCAAGACGAAATATCAGCAGTGCTGAAAAATCAGTCCAGCAATGCAGCGGAGATGGAAACGATCAGACTTTGCAGTGAGACTGTGTTTACCAGTTTGGACTACATGTGTGTCTGGCTGCGCGAGAAGAAGAAGGCTGTAGCCGACACACGTGCCACTGCTTACCGCACCGGTCAGTCGCCCAACGACTTTAATGAAGTCCAAGATCAGGGCCAGATTGAGACCATCGAACGGTTCCTTGCTACGATACCCGCAGACCTTGTCGCCACCAGAGCCATGGAGTGTGGAACGTATGCACGAGCGTTATTCAACTGGGAACAGTACATCCGTCAATCTCGCCCACTAATTCCTTTGGCGTCGGTCGACGCTGTCAGCGACGAGATGAACGACCGCCTCATCGACATCTACTCCCAGATCGATGAGCCAGACGGCTTAGAGGGCATCTCCGCGCATCTTACCATTCTATCTGATGACCAACAAGCGACTCTGCATGCCAGATCTGGCCGCTGGACTGCTGCACAGGCTTGGTATGAGCTGCAACTTGCTGAGAGGCCAAATGATGAAGAATTGCAAACCAGTCTACTTCAGTGTCTGCGCGAAACTGGCCGGTACGCCCCACTTCTGCGATACGCCGACAGTTTCCTGGCGATCGGACCGTCTATCGGACAGCCCGATTCCTCCCTGGCGACTCTGTTACCTTCTGCCATCGAAGCATGTTACATGACAGGTGACTCGGCCAGCTTGACGAGGCATCTCAAGATAACACCAGAAAGTATGAGCGATGACTTCAACGTTGGCATCGGATATGCGATTCAATCGAACAACTTGACCGATCCGGCTTCGCTCATGGAGCACGTCACTTCGATGCGCAAAAGTATCACTACTGGTATGTCCGCTGCGAATGGAAGCTCTCTTCACGGCTGCCATGCCGAGCTAAGACGCCTTCACATCTTGAGCGAGATTGAAATGCTCAAGGATGGAACCAAGGAAACCCAGAAATCAATGGCGCTTACCTTTGAGAGGTTCGAGAAGCGCTTGAGTGCGGTCGGCTCGTACATTTCGGACAAGCAGAGCATTCTTGGCATACGGCGAGCCATGTTTAAGTGTCATGAGCGGTACACTGAGCCCCAGATGGGTTCGCTCTGGCTGACGACTGCCCGCCTTGCTCGCAAAGCTGGAAACACCGAGGCTGCCTATAACGCAGTCCTTCAAGCATACGAGTGTGGCGATAAAGCCGCCAAGCTCGAAGAGGCACGTTTACTGTGGCGCGATGGGCACGGGAGGCAGGCGATCTCAGCCCTTGAGGGTGCTATCAAGTCCCATGTGTTCAACGAGGAGAGTGAGAGCATTGATGTTGACAGTATAAATACGAGAAGTGCTGCGCCAGAACAGAAGCAAAATATGCTGCTTGCCAAGGCACATCTTCTGCTTGCGAAATGGCTCGATGCTTCGGGTCAAACCCAGACCAAGGATATGACAGCGAAGTACCAGTATGCCGCTAAGACTTTCCAGCGTTGGGAGAAAGGTCATTACTACCTGGGCAAGCATTACAACAAACTGCTTGAGGTCGAGAAACTTCAGCCCAAAACCAAACAGAGCTCGCAGCTGCTGTGTGGTGAGCTTCCTCGCTTGGTCGTGGAGAACTTGCTGCGGTCCATACCTTTCGGCAACAAGTATTGGCACGAAACGATCCCGAAAATTTTGACCCTTTGGCTCGATCTTGGCCTGGTCACTCAGAGGAGAGAAAGCAAAGAATCACAAGATGTCTTCGACAAACGAGCCAAAGCCTTGTCAATGTGCAACAAGCAGGTCAGGAAGTATTTCGACCGAGTTCCTCCCTATATTTTCTACCAGGCTCTGCCTCAAGTGCTGTCTCGTATCAGCCACCCTCACCCGGAAGTCTGGAAGGAATTGTGTCAGGTGATCACAAAAATTGCCTCGACCTACCCAAGCCAAGCATTGTGGAGTCTGCTCGCCGTGTCCAAGGCGACGGACCGCGTTCGACATGACAGAGCTGTCGAGGTCATTAACAAGCTGAGAGACCCGAAGCTGAAGTCTAAGACTGACAGCAACGCAATCGACTTGAGGATGATGATTGCATCTGGGCAGAGACTTTCTGATGGCTTGCTTCAGGCATCCGAAGCGCCAGTCGAACAAAGGCAATCACATGCAAGTCTTTCCAGAGACCTCAATTTCAATCACAAGTTGGCACCGTGCGCTCTTGTCGTGCCTCTGGAGACCACCCTGACCGTCAGCATGCCAGCTGGTGCCGATAGTACTCGCATCCGCAGCTATGCACACAAGGCATTCGCCCACGACAAGATCACGATCCAGTCATTCGAGGATAGTGTCCTAGTTCTGAGCTCACTCCAAAGGCCCAAGAAAGTCACTGTGAAGGGGTCCGACGGCAAGACGTACGGTCTTCTCTGCAAGCCGAAAGATGACCTTCGCAAGGATCAGCGTCTCATGGAATTCAACGGCGTCATCAACAGGGCTCTCAAGCGCGATGCCGAGGCCAGCAAACGTCGCTTGTACATCAAGACCTACGCAGTCACTCCCTTGAGTGAGGAGTCTGGTATCCTCGAGTGGGTGGAGGGTATCAAGCCTATCCGAGACATCTTGTTGCAGATTTACATGCGCAAGGGTATCAGGCCGAACTACGCACAGATCAGAAGCGACCTTAACGAGGCGTGCAAGAAGGCTCCATCTGATGGCGGCAAGGCCTTCTTGGAGAAAGTGCAGTCCCAATTCCCAGCATGTCTGCACGAATGGTTCACCGAAGTGTATCCAGAACCGGATACTTGGTTCAATGCTCGTCTTCGATACGCCCGCACTGCAGCGGTCATGTCGATGACTGGCCACGTTCTCGGACTCGGCGACCGTCATGGAGAGAACATCCTCTTGCAAGAGAGCACCGGTGGCGTCTTCCACGTTGACTTCAACTGCCTGTTCGACAAGGGCAGCACGTTCGAGAAACCCGAGGTCGTGCCATTCCGCCTCACCCACAATATGGTCGACGCCATGGGCCCGTACGGCTACGAAGGACCCTTCCGCCGCTCGTCTGAGCTCACGCTCGGGCTCCTGCGACAGAATAAAGATACTCTCAACACTATCCTCGAAACCTTCTTGTACGATCCCACGACCGATTTCGTGGGCAAGAAGAAGCGTCACACGGAAGGCGTGCCGGAGACTCCGCAGGAGATTCTTGACAGCGTCGGTGGCAAGTTGAAGGGTTACTACAAGAAGGAGACGGTGCCGTTGAGTGTGGAGGGCTACGCGGATGCTCTGATTCGTGATGCGGTGGATCCGTGGAATTTGTGCCAGATGTACATTGGGTGGTGTGCTTTCCTGTAGAGTCGAAGTTGGTAGAGATTAGTGGAAGTGTATAATTCAACGTTTAATGACTCACTGTCGTGCAATGTCTTCGTGTGATAAATTTGATGATGGTTCTTTCTTTACGTCTTCGAGATTGGAGCAACCCAAAATACGGGTAACGTTTCGCACTCGATCTGTCATAAACCACAAAGGTTCAAAAGAACAACACACGGCGTCGTGTGCATATACCAGACATGATTCTTGTCATGATACACCCATCCTGGAAGCTCACACCAAATTACGAAACGTTTCATGGACTATTCGAGCAGATATGGTCGTCGTTGTGGAAAACACAGCTGCCGGCGCTTGCCCCAACCCTCAACCCTAATAATAATCCGATTTCGAAATGGATCAAAATGGCTCGAATTTCTTCGAGTACATGTAGGTATTTTGGGAAGGAGCAAACCATGAAGTGGTGAACCCATCTGAAGTACAAAAACAACGTGCTATAACACATTCGATTCTTCTAATTGAATCGTATGGAGGCATAGCTTCGTAGCCCTAGCAAGCAGCTGGAGGATCGACGTGGAAATCGAACGTGCAATTGCGTGTGATGAAATCGTGACACGCAACATCCCTGCCTGCCTATGCGAGAGATCGCGGAGAGAGCCCTATCCATATTCCCAGCAATATATCACGTGCGTATACACCTTGAGTTTCAGCAACGTGTCTTAATATCACACATTCTCCTGCTCGTACTGTATTTACATCCAAGGAGAAGCCTGCCATCGGCTTACGAATGTCAACAGCCCTACCGCGAGCCGTCTGTCTTCGAAACGTCTGCCGACGCCGTTGGCGCAAACGGCTAACGCCGCCGACGTCACGTGTGCAAAAAATTGCTTCTGCAACGCGCGGACCTGCAGATGTCAGGAGAGATCGAGGAGAATGCTGATTACCGAGTTATGAAAGGCATTGTTGCTGTTGTCTCAAACAACTCTGGGAGCAATATGATCTTAATTTGAACAACCAGCGGCATGAACTTGGCCCATACTCGTCAAGGTTCAGCAACGTCTGTTTTACCATTTGCGTGAGGATCAGGGCTCCCCTGTCGAGGACTCCAAACTTAGACACACGCAGGAACGGACCGCCGATCACCTTTAGGAAGGGCTAGCCGTCGATCGAATACCGAGGTCTGCTTGTGAAGTTCTGAGTTCTGGGTTGAGATTTCGTTTCACCAGTTCACGATGTAACAAGGTGCTACCACAGGCCTGGCGATGTGTGTAGGCGTCTTTCAGTCATTCCTTATACACAGCGTCTCGCCTATTACTCAATTTTAGCTGTACATTGTAACCCAATCGCGGTCTCTGTTACTAAATCGGTGCCGACTATCCACACATCCGTCGCCGAGCTCCACTTTCACGACCCTTGACGGCCGCGACACGTCAGTTCGGGCCACACGCAACGGCCGCGAACAATACCTCGCCTGCTGCTTCACAAGCTATTCTCCTTTGCTATACACTATTGTTGTCCAGTGCCCTATTGTTTGTGCATCATCATTTACCACCCGTCACTCGCTTGGCCCTCAAGGGTTTCATCAACCAATGCCGCTCTCGCCCAGAGAATCTTTACACAAACGTTTTTCCCGCGAGCGCTACCAAACTATTGGCGACGGGAGCAACGACACCATGGCTCATCACCCGAACGATGCCACAATCGACATACCTCTCGAAGAGGTCCCTTCCAGCGGCGTCCCGCCAGGTGCCCGCAGCGACAACGCATCATTTGCGCCACTGAAAGACGACAATGCAGACGAGAAGCACCACTTGTTCCGCGGTCGCCGACGTGGGCCGGCTGGATTGCAAAAGCCAGGAGATTTGGGATATGACGGCGAAGAGGACACAATCACTACCATGGGCAGAATCTACAAGAAGATTCTGAATTTCAGCATCATCACACGATATCTGCTCTACGTGGCACCTCTGGCAATTTTGCTGGCGATACCCATTATTGTCGGAGGTCCGCCTATCACAGATAATCCGACAATCGGCAGAGTCCGACTAAGATGGTTCTTCGTCTGGGTGGAGATTGTGTGGTGCAGTCTTTGGGCTTCAAAGATTGTAGCTCATTTCTTGCCCTATGTCTTCCAGCTGCTTGTGGGTGTTGTCAATTCGGGAATCAGGAAATACTCGCTGGTCATTCGCTCTCTCGAGATCCCTCTCAGTTTGGTGGGATGGACGGTCACATCGCTTGCTACTTTCCTGCCCATCATGACTCGGAATCCCATTCGCCGCAACCTTCCCAAACCCGCAGACGCACCAGATGGTTGGTCAGCATCGACACCGGACCACTGGGAGAATGTGATGCAGCAAGTACTGGGTGCTTTCACTGTTGCTGCACTCATGTTCTTGGCTGAGAAGCTGATTATTCAACTCATCTCGATCAACTACCACCGCAAGCAATTTACGGCTCGCATCAAGGCTTCGAAGCACAACATCTACCTGCTCAGCCTTCTATACGATGCTTCTAGGCAGATGTTCCCCGCCTACTGCCACGAATTCGCCGAGGAGGATGCTATCATCGCCGACCAGCTCAATCTGAAGTTGGCTGGTGGTAAGAAGAGCAAGGGACCGAGCCATGCTCGTTCTGGATCTCAGACACCGATGCGCATGCTTCAAGCGAACGTAGGCCGCGTTGGTGGTAAGATCAGCGCAGCAGTCGGTAACGTCGCTTCTGAGATCACTGGTAGAGAAGTCTTCAACTCCAACAGCGCACACTCTATTGTCATCGAAGCTCTCGAGAAGAGGCGTACTTCTGAGGCTCTCGCCCGCCGCATTTGGATGTCTTTCGTGGTCGAGGGTCGCGATGTACTGCTCCAGGAGGATTTCCTTGATGTTCTCGGTGACGCCAAGAGGCAACAGGCTGAGGAGGCTTTCGTTGCTATTGACGGCGATGCCAACGGCGACATTTCCCTGGACGAGATGGTCATGACTGTCGTTGAGTTCAGCCGTGAGCGCAAGTCTATCGCTTCCAGCATGCACGATGTCGACCAGGCCATTACTGTTCTCGACAGACTCCTGTGCACTGTTGTTTTCATCGCCATCGTCTTTGTCTTTGTGGCATTCCTTAACCAGAGCTTTGTCACCACTCTCGCAACCGCAGGTACCGCGCTACTCTCGCTCTCTTTCGTCTTCGCCGCCACTACTCAGGAGATCTTGGGTAGCTGCATCTTCTTGTTTGTCAAGCACCCTTACGATATCGGCGACCGTGTGGACATCGGCACCGACCAGCACACAGTTGAGCACATCAGTCTCCTGTTTACTGTCTTCCGTCGCGCAAACGGCGCCAAGGTCGGTGGTCTCGTGCAGATCCCGAACATCGTCTTGAACACACTGTCCATCGAAAACTTGAGCCGCAGCCACTCTATGATGGAAGAGCACTCTGTATTCGTCTCCTTTGACACCACTTTCGAGGACGTTCAGATTCTGAGAGATGAGCTGAACAAGTTCGTCACGGACAAGGACAACAGCAGAGACTTCCAGCCGGACATGAACATCGAGATCCTGGGTACGACAGACATGAGCAAGCTCGAGATTCAGGTACAGATCAAGCACAAGGGTAACTGGGCCAACGAGACGCTGAGAGCAGCTCGCCGTAGCAAGTTCATGTGCGCACTTGTCGCAGCTCTCCGAGCTGTACCGATTTATGGTCCTGGCGGTGGAGCAGACGCTGCGGGCAGCGCTGCAAACCCCAGCTACTCTGTCACTACCTCCGATGCTGAGGCCAAGGAGGCAGCCAAGATCGCGGCGAAGGAGAGAGAACAAGCAAGACTCTACCCGCCAGTCAAGAGTGACGAGGAGTCCAGCGATACGGCAGCCGACGCCCGCGCAGCTGGTCTCACCAGTCGTCAAGCTGAAGTCATTGGCGATCTCAACGCTCGCAGTCCAGGCGCCGACTTCGCCAGAGACATGGCATGGACAACCGGCAGAGACGCCGATAACAGCACTTACGATGGCGTCCGACGTCCCAGCAACGAGCGCCAATCCATCGAAGAAGTCCGCAGCGTTCTCCGCCGCGGCTCCTCGCGCGGAAAACGCACAGCCAGCAACGCGCCTTGGAGTGGACCTTCGGTTCCCACCATCAACGAGCCCACCGGCAGCATCTACCGCGGAGGCTCTGGCCGTGCTCACCAAGAATCATACTCTTCGACTGGGGAATATGATCCTTACAACGCCAACACCACCACCCAATCTTACCCTTACAACACCTCAACCTCTTACAACCCACCTCAGCAGTCTTCCGCCTACCTCCCGCCAGTCAACCGTCCCACCTCGCCTATCGAGATGTCACATGTCGGCGTCGGTCGTAGCGAGTCCAACACCAACCCTTACCGTCGTCCGGAGAGCGCCGGCCGCACAGGTCAGGACTTCCACCAGCCGCCTCAGGCTGAAGACGCAGATGAGGACGAGAACAGGGGCGTGCGGCCTTACACTGGGTCTTAGAAGGTCACTGGGTTGGATACTGAGAGGAGTTTGTGCTTCGGCTACGTGTTGGCAGAGCTGGCGTTTCTGATTTTGTTTTCTGTTTCTGCAATGAATGGCTCGATCGAGCTTGTTGCTCTCGTGGTCTTTTGTTTATCCTGTCCTTATTGGAATGATGGAAGGAAGAGACGATGTGTAGCATAGAAGGCGCCTGGACATGGCAGAAAAGTTATGTATAAATAATTTGTGTATGTCTCCACTGCTCTCAATGCATACACCATCAGATGAAGACATTGAATGTCGATTGTGCGCCGCTGAGGTGATCTAGAGACTAGACTGACCTTTCAATATTTATTGCACTGGTACAATCGGGCGAAGACAATGAACGGTGATTGTGCATTACCGAGATGCCGTCTAAAGTACGCTCGTCAGCATCGTCAGCATTGATTGCACTGCTACCATCATAGGCAGAACGACTGAACACTTCCCCTCGCCACTGAGATGCTGTCTGAGCAGTACGATCTATTCTAGTGTTTTAATGAACACTCGATTACGACTTTTCTGGCACACTCCTCTACATCAACGCCATCTTCGCTCGCATTTATCTCTCAACACGGCTGGCCCGTACTTTTGTGGACGTTGTGTCCGCCGGGAACGCCACCTGAGATGATGATGATGATGTACAGATGTTCCAACAGTGCTTATGCTGCGATCGTCGTGTATACATACAGATTGAGGTTCATGACGAACTTGCTTTCTGCCACCGGAAACTTCGGATCAGGTCTAGGCTGACGGTAGCATCAGCGATACACACACAAACAAAGTTTTGGGGATGGTGATATGGACGGAAAGATGTTCTAGTAGTGTTTATGCTGTGATCCTCGCGTACGCACGCAAAAGGAGGCTCAGGAACAGTGAGAAAGGATCTTGCTCTGTGCCGCCGGAAACTTCGAATGGGATCCAGACTGATGGTAGCACCACCAGCACGCGTGATACCACTAGCACATAGATACACGTTTGGAGGGTGCCCAAGGATCCAGAGTTTTGGCTAAGGAGAAGTGTAGCACCTCCGGCATTAGAAGTCCGCGTGTGGGATATGGTAGTCGTCTCATTGGCAAGGTTCAATGATTTTCAACCTATGTTTTACAGTAATACCACAAAGCGTGTTAAGACACCAGTGAGAGGCTTTGAGCATCTCAATGGTAATTAGATGTTTTGAAACGTATGCAAGAGATGGTGGTGGCTTAATAGAGTGGGTGTACCGATGAGCGTAGGCATGTGTGCTTTTCATACTTCTGACTATCCTGAGAAAGCTGATTCATCCAAACACTATTCCTCGTCCTCTCCAAGCAACAATAGCTCCATACGGAGCCTCTCCTCCTCCTCAAGACGACCACCAAACGGTCCTCCGTGTACATTGTCCATGTGGGCGTATGAAGCGCCCATTTCTTCAAAATAAGCCAGGCAGAGCCAGCAGTAGTGAACTCTGCAGCTCGGGCACTCGATGTGGAAGCATCCGTCGATTCTGATGCTGGGTGTGTGACAGCGAGGACAGTGCTTGCCGCCGATGCGCTCGAGATACCGCCCCAGAGCTGCGTCGTGTGGATCGCGGCGCCACTGGCTCTGTTCGCAAGTTTCTCCGAAGTGGTACTGTGTTTTGCAGGTGGTGCAGTTGACGGTGAGGCACTTTGGGCAGATGATTTTGCTTACACCTTTGATGGTGGCAAGGTACTGGTCGCAGTCTGGTCCGGTGCAGTGGATGAAGTTGTCGGGATCTTGTTGGCACTGTCCGGCGACGGCATGCTCGAAGAGTTTGCGGTATGTGACTGGTGACAGGTGTTCCTTGAGCCAGCGGATCGGGAGGAGGGTATCGCAGTTCATGCATTTCAACGGCAGGTGGTTCGCACTGTTGACGCTGCAGTGTTGGTCCAAGCACGACCCACAGCTGGCATGATCACACCCTGGAACCTTGAAGAGTGTGACGTCTTCTTCAGTACAGATGTGACATTCTCCCACATCTGCGTCTCTCGCACGGGTCTTGAAGACCAAGTCCTTCGCCTTCTCAAGACTGCCGTCTGCCGATTTTATAGTGATCCTCGGCGGATCGTGTTCTTCATCGAGAACGACAGTTCCATCTCCGTAGAACTTCTTGAGTCGCTCGACCCCACCGTCGTTCACGGCCAGCCTGAACTTCCTTACCGTGTTGAGGTAGATGTAGCGTATCTGCTTCGGCATGCCCGCCTTCCGCTGTTGACCCATGGTTGCATCCTCCGTGATGCACTTATCAATTTCCGCCTTGACATGCTGCACTGCTGCCCGCCCATTGCCCGTGATGGAAATAAGAAAAGTGGTTTGTGCATACCTTAGTTCGCCGTCGAAGATCTTCATCTCGACACGGTCGGATCTCCATGCGCCGTCTGCGATGCCCTTGAGCGCCTTGCTGCGGCGTTTGTAGAACTCGCTCTCGACCGCAACATAAAGGCGCAGACGCTCGACGAAGAAGACCTTGGTGTTTCCGAGTTGCGGGAGGATGATACCGTTGAGGGCACTTGCATGTGCCTCCAGGTTTGCTGCGTCTGCGTGGAGGGCGATCTCTGCTTTCTGCTTTGCGCTGTTCTTCATCGGTATGATTTTGCTGTATTTGACGCCCTCGTTTGTGCGAGATCGGATCTTGTCGCAGATGTAGTGAAGGGCGTTTACGTCTGCCTGGTAGTTCAGGTTACCATACGCGAGGCCATCTGGATTCTCACGGCGTGGGAGATGAGGTCTGATGTCTGACAAATCAATGTAATCTGTCATGCCGGAGAGGTGCACGCTGAAACGGAATGGTCGTAGATGTTGCGACTCTGTCACTTGACAGCGAACATAGACGCCGGCTGCAGAGTTAAGGACTTCGGTCAGTATAGTGTCTCAGATGTTACATTGGCTTGCGGTCTAGCCTCAAACTTCGTACTGTCTACCCTGCCGCTGAGAGACCAGTACGAAGTATGGACCTAGACCGTGAAGTTGAGGTACTATCTTCGCTCA
>Ga0265797_10006893_pt1 | contig 15832 bp, 9 predicted proteins | sample P2T30metagenome_FD_192433 | JGI IMG/M metagenome (GOLD analysis project Ga0265797, IMG submission 192433) | Plant litter microbial communities from East Loma Ridge, Irvine, California - P2 T30 | ecosystem: Environmental > Terrestrial > Plant litter > Unclassified | place: USA: California... | reverse complement strand
CTTAGTAGCAGCCGTGAAAAGCGCACCGCTGACGAAAGGTCCAACAGCCCTGCCGCCAGCCGAAAGGGTCTGCGCGAGACCGTTGAGCGTTCCGAGCACAGCGTGAGAAGGAGCGGAGTTGGTGATGAGTAGAAGAGCGGATGTCAGGCCGCCGACTGCGGCGACTGTCTTGATGATTAGAACTGCGCCGAGCTCGACCCAGAGCCAGACTTTGCCGACGGTTGTGGGAGGGATGTTGTCGCCGCGGTGAGAGCCGGTTTTGTAGCCCACGAAAGGGATCAAGAGGAAGGCGACGACGAAACCGGCTAGGCCTGTGCGGTAGGTGGCTTTGTTGCCGACTTTCTCACGGAGACGACCGAAAATGCCGACTTGGAAAATGATGGTGATGATGCCGGCGAAAGCGAGCGAGAAGCCGATTTCTTCTGGTTTGAGGTCACGGCCCGTTGGTGGCGGCGCTTGTGCGAAGATGGGATATAGACTGTTGAATGAGATATTGGCAAGCTGGAAAATGAGGAATGTGATGAGCAGCAGAACTGTATCGCGGTTCAGGACCTTGCGGATGCTCAGTTGGTTGGAGTTGCTTCCTGAGTTTGCGAACATGGCAGGCACCGAAACGATGGATTCATCATCGGAATCGCCTTCCTCAGCTGTTCCGTCTCCGTTCTGTGATAGAGCGCCATATTGTTGTTGCTCCTGGTTCTTAGCATGTTTGTGTCGGCGAAGGTATGTCGGGCGGCGTGCACTCGTGAACTGCCAGATCCAGGTGAAAAGAGTGCCGATACGCTTGCCGAGAGGTGGCATATCTCTTGCTTCGTCCAGGGATTCTTCGAGGAAGAACATCGTCAGGACGAGATCGATCAAAAGCACTGCCGCTGCGAACAAGTTTGGCGGCAGGTAGGGGTATGGGTTTTCCTTGTTAGTGAATGGAATCTTCTTGGACACGAGTAAGCCACCTGCAAGCGGTCCTGTAATACCACCAAGACCGTAGATGACAGGCAAGTAGGTGAAAGCTCTGCTCTGGTTCGAGCGATCCGTGATCTCTCCCAAGCATGTGCTGATGACGCCTTGGTTTCCATTGACTGAACCCATCAGCACCTGAACCAACACTGCCTGCCACAGCGTCCGACACATGCCGAACAGCACGAAGCAGACCGCAGTCAACAAAGTACCGGTCAGGACGATCGGCTTCCGTCCAATGCGATCCGACAACAATCCCCAGCCGAAGTTCGTTGCGAATTGCGCCAGCGCGAATGCGCTCGCGATCAAGCCAACATACAACCCGACCTGTCCCTCTTCTACCTCCGGGAATGTGCTGGCCATCTCTGGCAAATACGGGCTTATACTGTTGAGCGCTGTCTGCTCCGCCAACGCGATCACTGCCAGTATCGCCAACTGTCCTTTGGGTAAAGGCGTCTCGTTATGCTCGTCGTTCTTATCAGGATCGTCGCCATGTTCAGAGTGCGGAGGTGAAGATGGCGGCACCGCTACCGCTGTATCGTTACGCCCCGAATTGTTTCGTGTCATGTCATCTCTTGACGTTCTATTGCCCAGGTTGCGCGGCGGCGCGGCAGGAAATGTGTTGTACTTGAATGTCGAGGACTGCCGCTGCTGCAGCGTCGGTTTTGAAAGAGGGTGTAGTAGCGGCTTGGTCGAGGTGGTGCGCCGCGGCGCCAGAGGGCGGGTCTCATCTTCGGTGGCACTGGTTTGTGACATGTCGGACGGCTATGTATGAATATATATGGTGGTGGTGCCAGGCGAGATGGTAGTCGGTAGTGCCTGTGCCTGTGTGCCCGGTCGAGCGAGCGCAAGTACAACCACGATTGCGCAGTCCAAGAGAGAGTATTTCAAGATATGTATACGGGTGCGACGGAGGGAGTGTAGTGTAAGACTACATATCTTCTTCTGCCTGTGCTCGCGCGATGACCTCGCTATCGCGCATTGGCCTGCCCGAATGGCAAAGGTTCCGCAATCAGACACGCCAGTGACGTTGGGCCGCACCTCACGCTTTGTGAAGGCTGAACGGCGCGGAACTCTCGAGTGCTGACACGCCTCGGCTCTTGGACCAAACAACAACGACATCTCTCATCCATCTAAGAAATGTCTCGCATCACATCATCGGTCTTATCAACCGCACGCAGTAGACCATTAGAAGCTGGTCTGAAGTGCGTATGTCGATATATGCATCCTCAAGACTTGCTATGCACTCAGTAGTCAAGCAAAGCAGTGTTCGACGCGCTAGGCACTCACGCATGTAATCGCACGTGGAGAGAAGGCTTCGTACTGACATCAAATTATAACAAGAGCTGAGCTGTTGATGTGACGATAACATCCAGGTATGCACTTCGACGGCGACATTTGCAAGAGGCCTTCACGGATATCCACATTTGTCTTTGTGCCTGAGGCGCTTTTCCAGCAGGTGTAATCATGCTGAACCAATCATGTTCTTGCAGTGACAGCGACCCACGTTGCGCCACCCTAAAACACATATACACATCGGAAGTAAGTTATGGATCGCGAACCATTCGACCATCTGCGTTCCAAGTGAGCAATCAATGAGATCCAGCACCTTCAGCCTCGCCAAACGCGTACTGTGCGCTCGCAATATCCACAACCATCTCATCCACAGCTCGTCCAAACTCCAGCAACATCTGTTTCTGTTGGGTACGAGATCATACAGCCCGACCATGTCCCCCCACAGTGTGCAACAGAACGGCATTGCCTCCTCTCGCCAGCACCAACCCCAGTACAACATCACCGAATCCACACCTGCCCAGGGAGACCTCAACAATGTCGCCTCGATGAGGCAGACAGACGAAATCCTTGGAAACCCAGATTTTGCCTACCGTTCCCTAGCCATTCCAGCCGAGGAAGATGAAATCGAATTACGAACCAACTACCGGCCGTTCCTTCTTGACCCTGTTGTCGCCGAAGACGATTGGGTCGCGAGGCTTGAACTGGCCACAGTAACGGAGATGGCTCAGCGCGATCTCATCAAGACTGGGTCACGGCTAAAGATACTTGTCTTGTACGGAAGCTTGAGACAACGGTAAGAATTCACCTCCGAACCAACCATCTTTCGTTTCAACCCGACCCAAGAATTTACTCTGACGACAAACAGCTCGTATTCCAAACTTCTCGCTTTCGAGATCTGCCGCATTCTCTGGCGTCTTGGCTGCGACGTCCGAGTTTACGACCCTTCAGGCCTTCCCATGAAAGATGACGTGCAGCACACGCATCCCAAGGTCCAGGAACTCCGTGACCTGAGCCGATGGAGCGATGGACACTTCTGGGTCTCGCCTGAACAGCATGGAAATTTGGTGAGTGGTTTCCGCTTCATGCATCGCTCCTTCCCATCGATCCTCATAATGTACTAACGAGTTCGTCTTAATCTCAGACCGCCGTTTTCAAGAACCAGATCGATTGGATCCCTCTTTCAACAGGCAGCGTGCGCCCAACTCAAGGCCGTACGCTAGGCATGGCGATGGTCTCAGGAGGTTCGCAATCGTTCAACACTGTTAACAGCCTACGCATCCTCGGTCGATGGATGCGCATGTTTGCCATTCCAAACCAGTCCTCAATTCCCAAAGCATACACCGTCTTCACGGAAGAGAGTGCTCCCGAAGGTGGATCGAGGCTAATGGGTGGCGGCAATCGGGATCGTGTCGTCGATTGCGCTGAGGAATTTGTCAAGTACACTATCTTGATGCGCGAGCATTTCGGTCTCATGGGAGACCGTTTCAGTGAGAGAGAAGAGCGAAGAGCGAAGGAGGCAAAGCAGAAGGCGCAAGACGAGGCAAAGTGAAGCATCTAAAGCACTAACCACGGGTCGTATTTTGTGGACATCGATCGGCCTACAAAACCATCAGATCAGCACTGAACCCAAACACCACACGCAAGCTTGTCCTTGACTTGTCTATGGTTCCGCCTCAAAACAGCTGAGTCGGGCTGTTACCCTAAGCCTTTAGCGATTCAAGCAGACACTTCGCGGCGTAGAAATGATGAAAAGACAATCCCGCCACCTGCTGTGGCACGTTGAAGACCTAATCTATCTCTCCCACTCTCTTCCGTCTGAATCGTCGCAACTCCAACATGATGAAAGCAGCGCAGACGTATGCGACGCCCACAAAGATCTGCGGGAACAGGTAAGGCCTTGTAGAGTCTGGTCTTCGTATCTTGAGCGCGATGACTTGGGAGACTACGAAGGTCAGCGAACGGTATGCCTAATGTACCGATGCCAACGATACACGTACACATAGTTGGCAGAATGATTGTCGTCCACGATAAAGAGAGTAAAGACTGCAAGTCTCTAAGCCCCGCGACTTTGACGCAGAGAGGGCCTATGGTCTGCGATTCTCAAGAGTTAGCACGCGTGGATCACTACACATCCATTGAGATACATACCATCCAGAACACGCCTAAAATTGCACCGGCGAGGACCGAGAAGAACGCTAAGAGCCCGTAAGATTGCGTAGGGATCCAGAACGCAAAGCAGGATATACCACAGGTGAGGGTTAGCATACCCGTGACGTCAAAGATGTCGGACTTATCACTGACGATACCTATAATCGGGCGCCCGACAGCAGTGCCGATATTGAGAAATCCGATGATATCCGTGGCTCGCTGCTGAGAAATGCCGATCGACAGCGCGAAATCGGACAGCGAGAACAGAAGCGTGATGTAGCCTAGCATAGTCACAAAAGACCAGGCGAGCAGGAGTTGAACCTCATATCTTGCGAGCAGCGAAGTGTCAAAAGCGAGCTGTGGAGGGCGGATGTATTGGTTGCGATCGCGGAGCAGGGCTGTTGCGATGGTTGTAAGGGCGAAGGTGATGATGCCCGTGGTGCATAACGCCCATCGGAGACCGAAAGCATCGATGATCGCTCCGGTCGTCCAGGCAAACAATGCTCCTCCGAAGCCAGAGCCAGAACTAGAAATTCCGTTCGCTAGGGTGCGGCGGGCATCGAACCATTGAGACAGGATAGGCAGACTCGGGACGTATATCATGCCAATTCCGAGGCCGACGAGGACGCCTTGGGTGATCATGAGCTGCCAGATACGACTGGCAAAGCCAGCCGTGACGTAGCCAGTACATTGCAACACGATGCCAATAGCCATGGTCAAGTATTTGCCAAAGCGATGCGTCAGCGCTGTGGCAAACGGGGCCGCGACCATGGCGAATGCGAAGTTGAAGCCGCCGACAAATGCAAAGTCCAAGTCTGAGGCGTCTGGATAGCGTTCGGTGCGCAAGTAGTACGAGAGGTATACGCCGAAAGACTTGACACGATGGTCAGCGATCTCCAGCATGCTGCAGTTATCGAGGCATTGCACATACCGCCACCGCACCCCACGTGGAAAAGTTGATCATGAACATTGAGACGACGCACACCCAGCCGTAGCCTCCATCCGGCGGAACATCAGTAGGCTCATCGTTGTCGAAAGTTGATGGCATTGTTCATAGCACAATGGATGGTCTCTGCCGCGCGTCTGCACATGTGCACTCGTGGTCGACAATAATGTAGAAGGCGGGTATCGAGCTCGCTGGCGAAGGGCTGGCTTTGGTTTATATGAATCATGGCGATTCACTACTAGAACAGTAGCACGCCTAAAGCGCTGATCATGCACATGGGAAGTGGTGGTTCGCGGTGACATTCCCGGTGACATGCTGCTTGATCCTACGGTGAAGATCCCCAGGGTGAATGCAGGTCAGCCGAGCAGATGTACATATGTCTTCGTACTGTACCTAGGCATCATTTCTGGCTCAACATATTTCGAGGCACGCATGACAGGTGAAATGCCAGGGGCTGCATGAAGAAATAATTGTATACAGACTGTAGTCCACTCCGATACTCCTCTCGCTTGACTTTTAAAAATATACAGGGTATCACCCTCCTCACTCGGCTGCTGACTGAGACTCTCGAGATGTTCATCTCTTGGCCTTCTTGCTCCTCTTGCCACTGTACTTCTCGGCCTCCTTCTGCACTTCGGCCAACGCCTCGCCGGCCTTACGCTTGCTCTCCTTCTCCTTCTTCTCGCTTTTGACGGCGATGGTCTTGTTAGAAGCTCCGCCCCTCTTCTCCGCGTCCCGGATCTGCTTCTCAGCATCTTCCCACGCGGCATCACCGTTGCCCATCTCGTACTTATCCAGCGGCAGAGCGTCGATCATTGCACGAGCGCGTTCGCGCTCCTCGCGGTCGAACTCAGCGCCACCCTCGGCGAGCTCGTCTTGCAGAGCCTTGCCGACGGATTCAGGGTCGATGGTGTTCCTGTTCGCGTCCTCGTCTTCGTTGTCGGGCGCGCTGTCGATGGCGTTCTGTGCGGCGGCGGGGAGAGACTGGGAGATGGAAGACTCCTGAAGCTGGCGGAAGTGCATGCTGACCTTGCGCATGATCTTGACGAACATGGCGAGCAGCTGGGAGGTTCCGAGGCCGAGCTCCTTCTCGACGTCTTCGAGGACCTTACGTTGCAGGCCCATGGCGCAGAGGAGGGCTTGTTGCACGCCGGAGAGGCGCAGGCCGTTGTCGTTCTTGATTTTGCCGGTGAAGTAGAGGTTGGCGATTGTGGGCATCAGGTCGAGAATGACGTGGTAGTCGAGCATGTTGTTAGCGTAAGAGTCGAGACGCTTGAGGTCGAAAGGTGTGAAGAGCTCGTCGAGGCCGGACTTGTCGAGCGGCTTGGTCTTCTCGCTGTCGTCCAGAAGGTCGATGCCTGCGCTCGCGCTTTCGTCGATGGCGAGTGCTTGTACACTGCCAAAGTTGCGGAACTGATAGCTGAGAAGGGTGAGGAAACGCTTGTGGAAATCCTTGGCATATGCACCGAGCCATGCAGGATCGCTGGAGGCGCTGCTCAAGGTGTGAAGCATGACAGTGGTGTGTTCACCAGTAAGGTCATTAGCGGTTTGCCTGAGGTAGACGGGCACAAAGCCGGAGCGCTTCCAGAACTTGTGCAGAGGCTGCGTGAGACCGTAAGAGACACCGATGTAGTCGAGTGCAGCAGGCTTGCGCTCAGACAGGCGGGCGAAGAGTGGAGGCATGGCCCTGATGTCGCGGACTTTGACGTTGTCGGTAAGAAGAGTGTTCTGCTCGAGCTCCTCGTCGGTCACGCGGACCATCTCCTCGTCTTCGACCATAGCAGTGTCGTTTTCTGAAAGGTCGATGTGCTTGCCCTCGTAGAACTCGGTCAAGAGCTGCATAGCACGCGAACCATAACCCATGTTGCTGTAGTCTGGGTTGGTGGCAATGCGAACAACTCTCGCTCCACTCAGACCAGCAAAGTCATTATCTTGGAACTGTTGGCTAACGAGCCATGGAATAAGATCGCCACCTGCTCTTTGACCTCGTGACAAGCTGTTCATGACACTCTCTTTGCTGATTTGACCTTCAAATGCGATTTGAAGGACACAGAGAATCTCAGGCAGACGACCTGAGTTTTCCTCGATAGGTGCTACAAGCACGAAGAGCTTATGCGCCGGCGCATCGGCCATCAACTGCAGGTCGTTGGGTGTGTTCTTGTAATGCGACGCAACGTAAAGTGCCATCATATTCTGAAGGAACTTCTCACTGACCGGGTGGAACGAAAATAGAGTATCTCTGTTGACCTGAAGAAGCTGACACTGTGATGGGTGGGGCGTGCCTTGAATACTCGAGGCTCTGGGTAGGGTGGCGTCCAAGCAAAGAAGCTTGTTGAGCCAGCGCTCGACGTGATCGCCTGCGGCGTATCTGATCGGCTCTGAAAGAGTGATCTCACGAAGAGAGCGCGATGATCGGACGGCACCTTCGTTGCCAGCTGTTTTTGAGCCGGCGCGATCGGTCAACTGCTCGTCAGTACCAACCTTTGCGTTGCCTCTTGACTGTTCTCTGAGTTGCGAGATCAGCTTCAGTGACAACGAACGGCCAGTACCCTCATAACCGTTGATCGTGGAGGCCATGAAGACAAGGTATGGGCCCATGAGTTTCCGTACAAGGGGCAGAGGGATGGCTGCTGCTTCGTCGATGACGAGGAGCTCTGCTTGTCCAAGAGTGTACGCATCTTGGGGTTGGATGTACTGGATAGTCTGTCTATGTTGCCTGTGAACGTTCACTCTGACAATAGCCTTGTTGAAGTCGGGGTTGGTCGACTGAATGATAGAGTAGTCAACGTGGTCGAGGTATCCGAGCGCATCGAAGCCCTTAAACACAAACTCGAAGAGTGTCTTCAAGTTCTCGGGTGATGGTGAAGTGATGAAAATGTTGCTGTAGCCATGAGCGATAGCAGAGGCAATTGCCACGCCGAGAGCTGCGGATTTTCCTCGACCTCTTCCAGCGGTCAATGCAACAGTGCTAGCAAGGGTCTTCTCCGAGATGGCTTCGGCGAAAGTGAGCAACGCCTTTGCTTGATCGACGGTCTTTGCAAGCTGAACCAATGATCCTACGGGCTGTGTGTCCGCCAGACTTTCCTTGATCTCTTCAAGCTCCTTTGTCGCTGGGGTCTTTCCGTCGTCTTCCTCTGTGGGCTTCTTTTCGATAACATTCTTGCCTCCAGAAATGGGAAGAACGTTCATCTCGTCGTCAATAACCAAGCAAGAATCGCAGCTTCCGAGCGACAGGATGAAACGCTCGTTGAAACGTGCAACAACGTCTCCATGTGCCTCTGTCCGGTAGCGAGAGTGAATATCCATAGACATGGTGTAAAGCTGCTTCAAGCTGGTCATGCTCTTCATGAGAAGAATGACCAGACCTCCACCCTCTACAGTCTCCATGGTGCGGGCCAGCAAGTTTGGTGTGAGGGCCTCGAAATCCTGCAAGATGGCCATTCCGAATGTGTTACCAAGAATCTTCTCGGTCTCCTTGTAGTAGACGTATCTGATGTTCTGGGTGCTGACGAAAAGCTCGAACGGGTCCTCGGTGTCGGCATCTCTGATTCCACGCTTCGCCTCCTTCTTGATCTTCTTCTCGCGCTTTTTGCGGTGGCTGCTGAAGCCAAGCAGCTTGTTCTTGTATGCCCATAGCACGCTCTTGTTCAGCTTAATGTCCATGTTGAGCAGGATGTGGTACAGGTTGACGATGACATCCTTCTGCCTGTCGCCGACAATGACGAAGAAACTGCGCTTCTTTTCCTGCATGTTGTTGCGGATGAGCGCAGGAATGCGCGCATCAATCGCCTTTTTCACCATCTTGCCTCAGTTCCACCTCCGCCGGCTGGCGAAGTCTTTTAGAAAAGGTTCTCTGTTTGGCTGCGCTTCTAATGGTCCAGTCTTCCAGTGAGCGATTATCGAGTAGTTTGAGGTGGTGACTGGCGGGCGTTTGCGTGGTGGAAAGATTATGTCAAGGTATGGGCACCTTTGCGCAACACCGAAGAGCTATGGCGGCGCAAAAGTTCAAGCAGCTAGAAAAAGCGCTTTCGCGACTTCCCCAGATCGGCAAGGGCTATTATCAGATAAGATGGACTTCGCCTAAGGGTTAGGGTCGCAATCTGACATCCTCGGCATCTGTCCCAATTCGGGATAGCACAACCTGGAGCAGACGATGACGATCGCACTCGGGACCACGGAACCCAGTCCGGGATGATTGCTAGCCTTTGCGACGACCCGCCACATCGCATGGCAATCTAGTCTAACACGTCTTGGCCGCCTGCTTTCCATTGCCATGAAAGTGCGAGGTTGGTAGCCTTCTTTGCAGGTGTTGTTCGCAGGTACCTGGCTGTGTTCGCGATATTCACAATCCTGCATGCACCGCGCCACACCTCACTGTCACACTACGCCATGCACCAGCGCCACTGCGACGATCGGAATGCTTGAAACGAGGTGGCCCGCCTTTCTGTGAGTACAACGTCCGTTCACGCGCATAGCAATACAGTACAGTCAATGGCCACGCGTATGCTGATTCAATTATTACTCTAGCGGCCTGGTCGTTGGCACAGCTCACCTGACCTCCACCGTCCCATCAACATTCGCACTCGACAAGCCCATCTTCTTGGCCATCGTCTGTCTGATAACCCTAGCGACTGTGCTATTTGCGCTCGCTCGATTTCTACCAAAAGGCGATACCTCGACACACAAGGGCCAATACGTCGCAGTTGCCCTAGAAGAGACGCACTACAACAATGCGCCGCGTGATCACTCGCGCGATCGAACAGATCATGTTGTCCAACCGACCAATCTGCGCAAGCTGCGCGCACTTTTCCTTGTGCTTGTCCTGGCTATCTGTTTAAGAGTAGAACTGGTGCGCCAGATCATATTGAATGTACAATGCGCGCGTCGAACCTGGGAACCAATGCTTCCCTTGGCATTGGCACTCTGGGATTATGCCACACTGCGAAGACGGAGAAGGCACGATGTGGAAGTGGACGAGCAGACTTCTACGGTTTATGAGATTTGGGAATGCCGGATCATGAACAGCCCGTATCGATATCTGGCCACAGTAGCACTTACGTGCTTTGGCAGCTTGGGAGCAATGCGTGCGCTCGGGAGCTCACCATCTACCCACATATGCGCTGCTTCACTTCCTTACTCGTGGTCTATTCCTTATGCCCAGCATGCAGGTACGGCACTCGACATTTTGATCGTTCTATGCATCAGTGGACTGCTGTATACCGAGGACGAACATAGCTCCCGAGGACCATCTACACGATTTTCTGCGATCGGATGGGTTTGCTTGGTAAGAAGCTTCGCTCCGTACAAACATATAGGGTCGTACTGACTTGTTTAAGCTCTCGGCAGCAATTCTTTCATCTGCTGTCTGCATATTCTACTTTGCGTCTGATCCGGAGGACAGGTACAAGATGCTCATGATGTCAAATACATTATTCTGGAGTTCGATGCGTTTGGATGTTGTGGTGTGTTTGACAGCAGTGTCTGCTCTGTTCTGCGTACGTGTCCTCGACATTGCTTGCAATTCCACAATCCTTACTGACGCCATCCAGACATATTTTATTGGAGGTCTCACCACATCACTTATCGCGATGTTCGTGTCTGTCGCGTCACGCACGACTTCGTTCGCATACGCTCATACGTTGCCGTTCCCTGTCGGATACCCTGGGCTTGGACTACTGGCATTCATTCTGGCTGCTGCTGGCTTCACTTTCTACCTGCATATGGGGTTAAGCTCCGAAGCTGATGAGCAAAAAGTGCGACAATTGACATTCCAGAAGGCACCAGCATGGCTGTATCTTACAATGTTTTGTCTGTTCCTCTTGCAAGCTGGCCTGTGGGCTGTCCACAGCTCAAAAGTTGGTCACCATCCAATCGATCGCCTCATTTGGGAGGCCGACACGCATCACGAGGCATACGTTGCCCAGGCGTCTGCCAGCACAAACCTCAAAGATGCCGTGCGCAATTATAGGAAGCGCTACTCACGACACCCACCACCCGGTTTCGACCATTGGTATAGATATGCCACCGACCGTGGATCGCTGGTCATCGATGATTTTGACAGCGTCGATCGCGACTTGCTACCGTACTACGCACTTACTCCAGAAGACATCCGCGAGCGAACGTGGTTGATGATTGCAAACCCTTGGAACGACGCGTCTGGCATCAGCATTCGAGACGGCAAGGCTGCAATCAGTCCGAATGTGATGCCTACCCATCGCTGGATGCTTGACGGCATTGTTGACATGATCAGCCACTTCGCTGAATGGCTGCCAGACATGGATCTTGCGTTCAACATGAATGACGAATGCAGAATCGCGGTCCATTACGAAGATATCGAGCCAATGCGTGAAAGCGGTCGACGCTTTGGGGATCTTAGCAGGCCTGCGGAGAATCTGTTCACACCTAATCGTGGAGGCGAGTGGAGAGCTTTCACCGAAGAAGTTCACAGCGAGACGCCACTCAAACACAGGAGCTTCCAACGCACCTTCTCCGAATTCGGTTCTGTTGGCTGCCCTCCCGATTCTCCGGCACGTGCTAAGCGTCATTGGGACACCAGCAGCATCTGTACTTCTTGCACTGCGCCACACAGTCTGGGTGCGTTCCTCGCGAACTGGACGACTGCGGCGGACGTCTGCCATCAGCCCGATCTCGCTGATTTGCATGGTCTCTACCTTTCACCGGCTGCTTTCAAAGGCGCAAATGACCTGTTTCCGATTTTCTCTCAGAGCAAGGCTCATGGCTTCAACGACATTCTCTATCCATCAGCCTGGAACTACATTGACAAAGTCAGGTACGACCCCAACGACGAATTCCCAGACCCACCTTTCCAGCACAAGAACAGCACACTTTTCTGGCGCGGAGCGACAAGTGAGGGTGTAAGCCCAGGTCATGGCCAGTGGCGTGGTATGACTCGCCAGCGATTCGTACACCTCACTTCGCCAAAATCCGGTTCCAACAACGCTCCGCAGCCCATACTGGTCCCCTCCGGATCTCATAAACACAAATACACCACCCTCCCAGTAGCCGACCTCGCAGCCTTGCTCCCGACCTCAGTCCACATCGCCGAAACCATCCACCGATGCGGCGGCCACGACTGCGACGACGAACTCGCCGAATTCTCCCCGCTCGCCACTCCCACGGACTTTCAATCCCACTGGTCCTACAAATACCTCCTCGACCTCGACGGTGCAGGCTTCTCCGGCCGCTTCCTACCTTTCCTCGCCTCGCGCTCCCTTCCTCTCAAATCAGCCCTCTTCCGCGAATGGTGGGACGATCGCGTAACGCCCTGGCTGCACTTTGCGCCGCTTGATCTGCGAGGTCAGGGTCTCTGGGCGACGCTGGCGTACTTTTCTGGGTTTGAGGGGACTGTTGCCGGTACGAGGATGAAAGTTGAGGGGCACGAGAAAGAAGGCGAGAGGATCGCTAACGCAGGCCGAGAGTGGGCTGGACAGGTGCTGAGGAAAGAGGATATGGAGATCTATTTCTTCAGGCTGTTGTTGGAGTGGGGAAGGTTGACTGATGATCGGAGGGATGGAATTGGGTTCGGGTCTTGGATGGAGTGAATGAATAAATGGTTTCTTTTTTTTGGGTTGGCGGTAATAATGTCTACATGCACACATGCGATAAAGGAAAAACAAGATGGGATGATGGGACGCCCTCCCCTGAGCAGGCAACTGATGGGAAAGGGATTACTTTCAATGATGTATATACTCACTCAAGCAACGATTTATGTCTCCATTGACACCATCTTTTCTTACTTTCTCATGTAAACCACGATCTCGAGAACCTGTTGAAGTTTGAGTGGTCCTCGCCTCGTATCAAACCTCTTGAAGGGAAGAGCAGTGCTAGCATACTACCACTGCTGGGTAGGGACAGATCTATCATCTATACACGGATCTATGACAATCGCTACCAGGCCAAGTCCGTTGCCAACAATGCCAGTATCTATCATGCAAATGCTACCACGCAATATGCCACGCACTGATATCGTACAACTGAATCGCAACTTGCCGCCTCATGCGCTACACCAAGACCTAAGAGAGAAAAAGATTACAAGCAAACCAGCCCCAGGCCCACCACAACCAAAGAAAGAAAAACAGAACGAAAAAAAAAACACCTTTTACTTCGAAGGCAAAACCTCACAACTCACAATAGCAACCTCCTCCACCGGCCTATCCGCCTTCCCCGTCTTAACATTCCCCATCCTCTCCACAACCTCCATCCCATTAATAACATGCCCGAAAACCGTGTGAGCACCGTCCAAATGCCTCGTAGGCGCCAGCGTGATGAAGAACTGGCTGCCGTTAGTATCGGGGCCGGCATTCGCCATGCTCAGCACGCCGGCGGCCGAGTGTGTGAGCTGGGGCACGATTTCGTCGGCGAATTTGCCGCCGTAGATGGAGGAGCCGCCGCGGCCGCTGCCGGTTGGGTCGCCGGTTTGGATCATGAAGTTGCGGATGATGCGGTGGCAGGGGACGGAGTTGTAGAAGCCTGTGGCGGCGAGGGTGGTGAAGTTGTGGCATGTCTGTTGGAGGATTTGTTAGATGGTTTTTTGGGTGGCGGAGGGTTGAATGGACATGGGAAGGAATTTTTTTCGATAATTTTTATTTCTGGTATTTACCTTTGGAGTTTGTTCCCGGAAGAGGCTAACAGTAATGTCGCCCATGGTCGTGTGGATTAACACTCGTTCTGGGATATCTTTGTAGCTTCTGGGCACTGCGCGCTGGCTGTTGGAGACATTGGGCTTGCGGTCTGGTAGTGGCGTGAAGGCGGGCGCTTTGGGACCGCCACCGCCGAAGAATGACTTTATTTTATCCATTTGAAATTGTGAGATTTGAAGATGGTCAGTTGTTACCGGGTACTCGGTGCGTTTGTAGAGGTTGGAAAGAAACACGTCGTCGACGGCCTACGGTCTGGACAACAATTTTGTGTCCCGCGCCCCTGAAACGTCGAACCCATGTCTTCCATTATTGCAAGGACTTCACGGCTGTGATAGCGATAACAAGCGAAATGCAACTCGTGGAGACCGTGATGTACAGAGGTGATGTGTATATCACAATGACATTGATGGTAAAGTGAGAGGTAAGCGCATGCAAATCACATCCTTGCGATGTAGTCCACGCGTGCAAGCTGCCTCCCGGCCAGGCCTTCTAAATGCTCTCTCGCACGCAACATCGGCGAAACCTCGCGTGCTTCGCGAAGCGAATCGCGACAGCGACAAGCAAAATCACACAAAGTCAATTCGTGTGCATCAAGTAGCAAAGTCGCCTCGCCAAATTGACCGCCTCGCATAATGTCTCATATGACAGGCGATGCAGGCTCTACAGTACCGACTTGGCAAAACAAACCGGTGCCTTCTAGCAAGCCCAAGCACAATCGCCAAGAAGGCATTGGAGGGATGGTGTCAAACCTACCACAGGACCGGCACGGTCCTATACACGTACAGTAGCTCTACTTGGGGAAGTGTTGCAGTACTGCGATGTACAGCAGATCATCTCGTTGTAGATGATGAAGTCCCGCGGAGAAGCCAGTGTGAGGATTCGAAGTTGTGCAACTGCATACACCATCAGGACTACCAATCTGCAGCACACAAGCCAGCTCGGGAACGGACAATGGCGGTGGGCCGTATTACCATTACCCTCTGATTACCTTATGGTTTGGCAGGTAGATGAGGAGAAGTTGATGGTAGCGGCGTTGCGAGAGGTCATGTGGTATGTGGAGAGAGCTTGGCCCGAGCTGTGTTTGACACATCAGACGTTGCCGCGAGGCTGGGCTGGAATGGTAGAGATGAGAGGGGTTCTGGACTTGGGAATGATCCGTGGGAAAGATGAGGCTTGTGGTATTATTGGTTACCAGTGAGGTGAAAGGCTTCGAATGGCACTTGAGGAGCTTGGTGATAGACACTGGTCAAGACAGCGCATACACAACAATGCAACAACGACATTGTTCGGTACGGTATAGGAAATGGTATGCGGCTGGACTCGGCTGAGCAGCCGACCGCAGAGTACCTTAGCTAAGATGAAGGATAGTTTGCAACGGTGCAGCATGCAACGTCCTGCAAGCTTTCGCATCTGGCGCCGGTTACGACAGTAGCTCGAGTGCGCCTGCTCTGTTCAGTAAGCGTGTCCCGGCTAGGGCGTCCCGACACGCTTGGCAGGCGTTTGCAAGTGAAGTGGTGACTAAAATATAGCATTGTATTACCCCTGCGAAATCTCTTTTCCATTCACATCCGCACTAGAAAGGCTGGCACGTGGAGACGGCACGGGGTTTGATGCGCTGCACTTGACTCCTGCGATCCAATACGATGCCTCCCCGCACCCTGATGCTCGGCTCCCCGGATTCTGACGTGCCACTTTGCTGCCATTTCGTGCTGGTGCGCACCTCAGGGCTGTTGACTCCGCCGAAAGTCGACGGATGGTGGCGGCCAGCGTGAGGCAAAAGCTTCGTTGCAGAAATGTGCTTCCATGGCCCAAGCGGCAACGGCAA
>Ga0265797_10006891_pt1 | contig 15838 bp, 18 predicted proteins | sample P2T30metagenome_FD_192433 | JGI IMG/M metagenome (GOLD analysis project Ga0265797, IMG submission 192433) | Plant litter microbial communities from East Loma Ridge, Irvine, California - P2 T30 | ecosystem: Environmental > Terrestrial > Plant litter > Unclassified | place: USA: California... | reverse complement strand
AAAAATCGCGCTCGCATCCTGCCCTCCACCCCCCATGCCCCCAAAGATATCAAAATCCTCCGCATTGCCCCCGCCGTTCAAACTACCCAGCAAACTATCGAAATCGACGTTCAGGCTCTCCAGTCCTGTGGGCGTGCGCTGCAATTGGCTGTGTATATTCTGCTGCTGTTGCTGCTGCTGAAAGCCCGGACTCGTCACCGAACTAAACGACGGCAGCGGTTGTAATGTCGGATGTTGTTGTGGTACGCGCCGCTTGTTGAATCCCTTCATGACATAAAACGCCTCTAGATTTTCTTTCACGGTGCACAAGAGATCCGAGCACCGTTCCCTCACGCCAATACCATAGCAGTGCCCAAAGATATGATCGATTATCGTGGCCATCCTTTCCTTCCTTGGCAGATCCGGCGTGCGATAAAGTTCAGTGAGGAGTAAAAGCACGGCGTGGTACTGCTGGTACGTAGTCGAGTACCACGCCCACGCATTCAGACTCGGTAGCGTATCGAGCGTCGCGCCGATTTCCAGGGTGGTAAGTGCAGCGGAGAGTAGGACGTCGCGCAGCCTGTTCTCGGAGTCGGAGCGCGGTTGTAAGGATGTTTGCGGGAGGTGGCGGTATAGGAGCATGGAGTCGCAGCGCGCCATGAGGAGTGTGGCGACGAGGCCTGCGTAGCGCTGGAGCGGGAAAGATGCGTCGAGGTATTGTAGGTATTTGGATTTTATGCTGCGTTTCTTGGCTTCGACGCGGGCGCGCAGGTCGTGCAGCGTGATGTGTTTACGATCCATTTCGATTCTGCCCCTGAAGATTAAGCGGTGGATTTCGTTGCATTCGTAGCGTATCAGGCTGAGGGTTACGTCTGTCCATCCGTTCGAGCTGACGGGGTGCTGGCTCCATACGGGGCTGCCGAATTCGAATACGTCGTCGTCGACGTTGAGGGGGAGCGCGATGTCGAAGTCGTCGCTGCGGATGGACGGGTGGGGGCCTTGCGCTTCTGCGGTCTTGAAGTCGAGGAATAGGATCTGGTACCAGAGGAGGGAGCGCACGTGGCGTTGTAGGGGCGTGAGGCTGTTCGCGGAAGAGTAGGAGAGGCGGTGGATGCCGATGCATTGGGCGAGGCGGACGAGGGCACCGACTACGACGGACGTGCCGCGCGAGATTTGTGCGCGGCAGAGGGGGATCTGGGGAGTTAGGTTGGGGGATGGGAAGCAGGTGGAAGAGGACGTACGAGGTAGATTGTCAAGGCTTGGAGGGTGCGAATGTTTGAAGTCTTTGCCCAATTTGCTCGGAGGAGCGCTCTTTCTGTAGCTTTTTGGAGGCGTAGAAAGAGGTCTTCTTTGGTGATGCCGAACTGTGACTTTGCTTGAAGGGGCGAGACAGATGCAGCTGCGGCCATGCAAACTGCTAGAATCAATGCAGTGCATGAGTTCTGGTTCGGACTGTTCATTTCGACGTTCAGCCAGAAGCGGTCGAAAAGTCGCTTAAACGATGGGATATGTAACACGTGAGCAAGTGGGCTGACCGCCTCACGATAGCGCTGAAAGAGTGCTTCAGCCTCCATCTTGGTAGGTAATTGCGGGGGATCCACATCACAGCTCTGAGACACCGACAGCGATCCGCCTAGTAGTAAGTTCAGCGAAGGTGCTAAGGATGGCATCTGCTCTGCTGATAGCAGCTGGGATGATTGCGGCGCTCTTTGACCAGCCACCGACGAAGAAGTGGAAGGCCTCTCGGACAGGAGCTTGCCCAGCTAACGCAGCATTTCAGCTTTGCTTCAAAGTAGTGCCAACGGTGGTTTCCGAGGCATGAACAGGGTCAAAATACCTCTTCAGCATACTGAGGGCGAAAGAAGCCGGTCACATTCTCACATATAATCATCCTGCCAATCCGGATCGTCAGATCTGTCGCGATTTGATCCTCATCGTCATTCTCATCCTCATAGACATCATCCTGCGTCTCTTCAGGTTCCGCAGGTAGTCGTTCCCAGGCATCCCCATCGGCCTCGACATCTTGCTGGTACGCTTCCCATTCGTAATCACGTGGCGGCGTTCCCGGCGTAGTAGTGTCGACCGAGTTGGAGTTGTCAAAATTGTCGTAATTGTCTGGCAGGCTCGAAGAGCTTTGCGTGCGGACTGGCAGATTCTTGGTCCAATCCGGTACACTGACTCCAGTACCGCTTCTGCTTGCTGCACGTTCTCTCTGTTCCCTCTCTTTCTTGCGTGCAGCGCTTTCCGGTACTGTGATGAAGATGCATTCTCGTCCAAAAGCCGTACAATTTTGGCACCTGCCACAAGTCAGTCCAAGATCTCCTGCAAATCTTCAGAAAAATCTAACGGATGCGTCTTGCTACAGCGAGACTTTCTCGTCCTGCATTCGACGCAAGAATTAATCGGTCGTGGATTTCGCCTTCGAACCACTCGAGACTGCAAGACTTGTTGACCTGGTTCTGGCATATTTTGCGCTGTTCATTTTCGCGCCATATGTTGAAGTTTTGCGGCGGTGGACGTGGCTGGAGCTCGCTGGGGTGTGGTGGAGAAGAGGCCCCATCTACGGGACCAAAATCTTTATGGCTAGCAGCTGATGTTCAGCTTACACGTGACGTGAGGCTTAGGCCTTGGCTGCGCCCCGGCTAGCCACTCCAGATTGTGTCTTTACTTCGCCTATCAGGATCATGCAGGTACAGATTGGCTTGCGCGACTAAAATGCTCTATGAAGTACGGGCGGAGAGTAGCGATGGTGTCTTTGGTGGGTGAGTGCAGATCCCCCACCTACGGCGGGTTGCAGAGCACCAAAAGATGATTTCATGTGTAAGCAAGAGACAGCACCGAATAACAAAGTCATGCGAGCACGATTGTCAGATTGCAGAGTTGACTCTACAAGATAAATCGCGCGATATTCAGACGTTGAATGCTGGACATCTCCCGCGTCGGCGAACGACAGACACCGATCGCCCAACACATCGAAATGATCATTCGTTCAATGTCGGTACCGTAACCATCGCTAAGAGAAATGCAAAAGAGTGACGGTCACTCATTACCGTCCAAGCTCCCTCCGTAAGCGAGCAGCAGCCGATGTTGCAGGAGGCTCAGGCCATGAGTCCACTGCATCCTCAACTTCTTCTAGAAACGATGTGCTATTGTGCACAGTGGTGCCGCCTAGCACGACTCGAATTCCTGGCGAACTTGCATTCACCTGCGCAACCATCTTAGCTTCCTCGTACGTTGTTCCGCCGACCATGAAGACAATGATGTCTTGCGGTTTGTCTTTTGTCGTAGGACCACCTTCCACAAATGGGTACAGTTGCGGGCTCAAGCGTCCTTTGATCATGTCTTGTAAAGTAGTCTCCAAACGGGGCGAGTGCTGTGTGTACACGTTCTCAACACCCTTCAGACCCTTCAATCGATCTCTCGCACCTCCAAAGAACGAACCGGGCTGGAATAGGTCTGGCACTCCTCCAGCAGCAGTAGTCGCCTGTAATGAGTCGTGGTAGGTCAAAAGCTTGGTTATGAGATTGATGCGCTGCCGTGACACTCCGCCAGTAACACCCAGCAAGTCGAGGAGCATGGCCGTTGAATTCGACGACGTCTTCGAGTACCGCAAAGCGTAGATGGCGACCAACCGCAGTTTGTTACTCGCTGGTACTTTCGGATCTTGAATGATCTTCTGCAATGACTTTACGTCGTTGGAGTGGTTGTCCGTGCATGCCAGGCTCTGCTCCAATTCGCTGATGTCGAGCAGACTTTCTTGCCCGACCCGTCTGCTCAACTCTCCGACCAGGGTAACGTGCTTGGTCACATTGCCAGAGAGTTTGCGAAACTCGGGGAAGTCTTCTATGAAGCGCTTCATGTCTGCGATCGAGTCGAGCTTCTGTGATCCCTGTTGTTTTGAGGCAAACTGCTCAACATACTCCTTCGCATTCTGGCCGAGGTCGCCGAAGTTGAGATACATGTTCTTCTTGAAGAATGGGTCCTGGTCTTGCGACAAGACGACCTCTTTCATTTCAGGCCGTATCTCAGGTACATCGCGTAGATCTACTTTGCCGTTGTTGATGCCAAGCAGCTCGTGCACCATCGCTTGGTATGTCCATTGTGTGAGGAGTGGTGTGACTGGGTCGTCTCTCCGATCTACAATCAGTAATATCGGCGATGTGTCTGTCTTGCGAAAATCAAATAGTTGGTCTTCTTGCGTCATATGGTACCGCACTTCTGTTGCCAACTTCTTCACCAGCAGACTGTTCTTCTGATATCGTATCAAAGGTTTCTTCTTCAGGGCGAGGAGAAGAGCCATGACCGCCTCTGTCGACCTCTGCAGCGAATCCTGATTCCAAGCGTCTGGGCTGGTACTCCATATCCGGTGGCTAGGGAAGCTCAAGTTGAGAGACATGAGGTCAGGATTTATGACGAGGAAGTCGGCGAAGTACTCCTGCACGGCGCGCACCACCTCGTGGTCGTCTGCCTCTGCTAATCGTTCTAACGAGGACTTCTTGATAATGTTGCTGAAGTCTGACTAAGGTCAGTCATTGTTCCTGCCAATCTGTCCTCTCAATGGTCATTCTCACATATGTGGTATTCGCCGTATTTGGGTTCTCGCAGCTCTTCGATCAAGCTCTGGATCGACTCGGCCGACGGTCTTAGGAAGCATAGACAGCGAAGGTGGCGCATCTTCTCGCGCTTGAGGCTGTCTAGTCGGCTGTCTCGCAGTCAGCCTCTGCCACTGCTACAATCGGTTCGGGGCAAGTACTCTGTGAGGTATACTTCATGGTTGAGGAGAGCGGATTGGGTGGTCGCGGTCGAGAGAATGGATATCTGAGAGAGGTCAGCACATGCTTGCGACAACACTGGAGGAGGAGACAAACCCACAGTCTCATTGTCGAGGAGGAGTATCTTCATCTTGGCAGCGGTGGTGCCTGTCGCGGCGCTGTCTCCAGCTGACACCATCTTGGTGATGTAGCCGGAGACGGCCTGCACGATGTCCATGGCTGGTACTGGGCTACGGGACAGTTTTGAGAATGGTGCAGCTCATTCGTATGATTCACTGCACGTTCATGTCGGCTTGGGTGACGTATCGTGGAGCTGTCTCGCACGCGCCTTTGGTGTTCACTAGCGCGTCGTCCGTGCCAAGCACCTTTCTGCAACCTCGCCCATTCGTTGTTTGCAATAACATACCTAACTTATTCCCATATCAACGTGGACTCAAAAGCTGAGTTATGGCATTTCAACATGCGTAGTAGCCTGACTTCTATGAGAGAGGCCTTGCGACGTACGAGGAACACCGGGGCCGCATTGATGTCCTCTGCCTACTCTAGGCAAAGTGCTCGGGAGTTACCGATATCTGATAGGGCAGTCGAGGCAAAAGGTGAACCAGATTTGCTCACGAGTGTAGACCTAAAGCACAGCGATGACCTATTCACTTACACCCGAGGCCGCTTCATTTGCAATGAGACGTACGAGATGTGGCAACGCCGTGTCCACTTTAACGTGAACGAACTAGGACGCTGTGCTGCTGAAGCTGTAGGCTCCGCATCGTGCGTCAAGATCGAGAAGTACCCTGATGGGACGTACAGTAAGGCTATGCTTCTCACGATGGACGACGGCGCCCAAGTCGTAGCGAAGATTCCGAATCCAAATGCCGGGTTGCCTCACTTCACCACAGCCAGCGAAGTCGCCACCATGGATTTTGTAGGACCGCATACATGGCTAGGGATTAATGCACACTCATAGATTTCAGGCACGGAGGTTTCTAGACACTCCGGTACCGAAAGTCCTAGCATGGTCAAGCAAAGGTCAAGACACTTCAGTGGGTGCTGAGTACATCATAATGGAGAAAGCGCCGGGCGTCGATTTGGAACGATGGTGGCCCAGCATGCAGATAAAAGAGCGATATGCTGTTGTCAAAGCTATCGCCACTTATCAAAAGGCCTGGACATCGGTTTCCTTTAAGAAGTTCGGCAGTCTGTAATATACAAAGGACCTGGACAGTCAACATGAAGGAGAGATACTGTGTAGCGATATACACGGCATTGATGTCCAAAATGATGAGTTTGGTATCGGACCAACGGTGGGTCGCGAATGGATTGATGAAGGGCGAGCGTCTGTCGATATTCACAGAGGACCCTGTGAGCTTCGCTTTTTAAACTGTCTATTCAATCACTGACAATCACCAGGGTGCTCTTCGGAGGACTATCAAAAAGCCATCGGCCACCGGGAAGCGACTTGTGTCAAGCTGTTACCTCGTCTGCCTCGATCCCCTATCACGTTGTGCGGCCCCGGTACCTACACGTCCACAAGAGACCGGAAACTCAAAGCGCTCGATGGCTATTCAGCGTTAATCGAATGCCTATTACCAGAGGACACTTCTATATCATCTGCACACATCTGGCATGGCGACTTGCACGTTGCAAACATCTTTGTGGACCAAGCCGAGCCAACGAAGATAGTTGGACTTATCGACTGGCAGTCTACCGAAGTAGCACCTCTGTATTTTCAAGCTCAACAACCTCATATCATCGATTATGACGGTCCAACAGTACGTGGGCTGGAACGCCCACAGCCACCGAAGGATCTAGACACGTTTTATGCTACCGCAAAGAGAGAGGCAGAGACGCTGTACTTGCAGCAGTCGCTCTGCTCCCTGTACAACACTTTGACTCACCACCAGGATCCAAAGCTCTACGCTGCGCTAGAGTTTCAACACACCACAAGCTACACGCTCCTGCTACTAGCGTGCACTCTTCTGATCGATGGCGAAGCGTCGTATCTTCTCCAGGTGGCCGAGCTTCAATCGAAGTGGAGCAATTTGCCAGAAGCTAAAAGCACTCCGTACCCATTCACATTCTCAGCAAAAGACCGCGAAGCGATGGATGCGGATGTCGAAGGCGCGGTGCGTGGCATGGAGGCGATGCGCGCAATCAGGGAAGAGATCGGAGAGCTGTTTCCTGAGCAGGGCATCGTCAGGCATGAACAGTATGAGGAGGCGCTAGATGCGTTGAGGCAAATGAAAGAGCAGGTCATTGAAGAGTTCGCGAGGAATGAAGAGGTGAGAAAGGCTTGTGAAGAGGAGGTCTGGCCATTCGGGACATGAGGTGCGATCCAGGACGATGCGTATGTGCGCTACCACTCACGCTTCGTCTGAGTGGCAAATTCCGATCTCGGATGCTACCATGTGGCCTCTATTCGTCTTCAACTAGATTGACGTGATGGGATTGCACGAAGGGATGCGACACAGGCAGCAGATGGTTGATTCATAAGCTTGCGGACGAATTTCTACACATGAGTATGGTTTCCAATTCATGAAGCGTATTCGGGCGATTATACTTGCCACTCCACGACCGGTTGCATATAGACAATGGGAGGATTACTGCGTGTAGACGTCGATGTAAGGGCATATCTCGGAGCTCGGGTGCAGTGCGGACATACCCATTACCGTCCAATGACGTTCTGGCTTTACCCCACAGGCAACGCTCATTACTGGTCTACAAACACGAAAGCTCTCTCACGCAGCTTACTCATAGTATTCAAGCATCGCAAGGGCTTTTATGCGGAGCGAAGTTGATTCCGATACCACGATACTAGATTCTGTATACTTCCGAATTGTTCTAGGCGTCAAAGTTGCACTCCGCCCTTGTCAATCGCACTGTGGCCTCGGACGCAGAGTGACGCATTGATTTACAGACTGGAGCCTGGCAAAGCTTCCATTACGACCTATAAGTACACCCAGTCCACTCTATCCACAGGCCGCACTATCATCATACCTTCTTCATCAGCAACATCACATCGACCAACAACTCATCACGATGACAAAGCTCTTCATGTAAGTCCCCAATACCAACATCCAACATATTTCACTCATAGCAATTGAAGTACCGGTGCCACAGGCTACATTGGGGGAGATGCTCTTTACCTGATCGCGAAGACATACCCGGACCTTGAGATCACTGCTCTCGTGCGCAATAGCGACAAAGGTGCAAAGGTAGCATCCCAATACGCCAAAATCCGCCTGGTATACGGCGACCTAGAAAGCTCCGATCTTCTCACCAAGGAGGCTGCGGCTGCCGACATCATCCTTCACACGGCGGACTGTGATCACGTCTTAGCGGCTCAGGCCATCGTCGCCGGACTTGCTCAAAGCGGGAAGACAACGTACCTCATCCATACCTCAGGTACTGGAGTACTAGCATTCCAGGATTTCGAAGAAAATACCTACGGCGTCAAACGCGAAAAGATCTATGACGACTGGGACGGCATTGGCGATGTCACTTCCATTCCCGACTCGGCTCTGCATCGCAACGTCGACAAGATCATTCTCGCGGCGAACAAGACGTCCGGAGGCACTGCGCACTCTGCCATCATCTGCCCGCCGTGCATTTACGGACCCGGTCGCGGACCGGACAATCAGCGCAGCGTGCAAGTCTACAACATGACCAAAGCCGCTCTGCAACGCCACAAGGGTTTTGTGGTCGAAGAGGGCGTCAATCGCTGGACTGAAGTACACGTCCAGGATCTGAGTGAAGCTTTCCTCGCTCTGGTCACCGCTGCTCTGTCGACCGACGGCAGCAAAGCGACCTGGGACGACAAGGGCTACTACTTCACCGAAAGCGGCATGTTCACTTGGGGTGACATCGCCCAGAGAATTGCGAAGATCGCATTCGACAGCAAGCTCATCAACAGCGCCGAGATCGACCACGTCTCTAAAGAGGAAGCTGACAAGCTGACCCCCTCTGGAAGTTATCTATGGGGCACGAACTCGCTGTGCAAAGCTGTCAGAGCGAACAAGGTGCTGGGATGGAAGCCAAAGCAGAAGAGCCTGATTGATCTGCTGCCTGAGATTGTGGAGGATGAGGCGAGGAACTTGGGCTTGAAGAAAGGCCACGCTGCTCAGGCTGCAGGCGATGCGAACCCCTACGTTCCAGCGCAGAACGAGTAGTATGCGCTCTTGAAGCTCAGCCTGGTACACATGTACGAAGGGCTCGTATTGATCAAGTCAACGACTTTGGCACCTAGTGTGTCCTGAAGGTAGACGTAATGAAAACGAGCACCTTTGTAGACAGTTGCAAACACTCGCTTACTTAGATTGATGTTGAATCAATTTGTTATTGGACGCATTGATAATTGAGCTTCGACTGTTGCATTGTGAACAACCTCGGCTTCTCTATGCACTTACGTCATTTTAACCCAACGACTCCTCCTGCCAGACATCATGTCTCTCTCTCTCGCTAGAACCACTTGTAACAGTCGAATTGACCCGTACCAATATTCAACGATCTTCTGTTGTCTTCCCAAATCTGTCTTGTCCAAAATGCCTCTCTGCACACTCCACCTCCTCGCCCTTCATCCCACCACCCCAAACCCACTCCTCACCTTCCTATCAACTTTGAAGTCATCAAAACTCTCTCCACTCGTGGTATCGCGCGTAGCACGATGGATCATTCTACCCGCGTCCTTGTCTACAGAACACCTGTTAGCCCGCAACATCTCCTGGGACCTCTTCGTAATCCTGCCAAGCACATCTCCATTACCACCAAACGTCGAGCAACTCGTCCAACACCATTGGAGTATCACAGCGGGTGTACCGTCTCGCCTGCTTCAGGACTTTGAGAGCAAGAACAAGAAATTGCTGCATCCGGATGCTGCTAGTGTGCCGAAGCTGAGCCCCAGCGACGCGAAGGAAACCACAAACTCAAGTCAAAACCTCGAACTCTCAGCTGGCCTGGAATCCTGGATCCAAGGCCTTAACAGTAAAGAATCGTCAGGCGCGGTGTCCATGTTCAACCTCCTCGCGTTCAATCCAGGCATGAAAGAAGAATACCTCAAGTACGGCGCGGCGTTTGCGAAAACAATCGGGTCTCGACACGGTGGGAACGCGAAAATCGTTGGCAATGTTATCAAGATGGAAGGCTCGACAGATGCGAGTGCAGATGGGTGGGCCGAAATCGCGTTGGCGCATTACCCAAGCATACTGCACTTTCGAGAGATGCTGCTGAGTGAAGACTACCAGAAAGTGAATCACGCGCACCGCGTACCGAGCCTGCGGGACACATGTATCCTAATGACGAGCGAGCTCGCGATTGAAGACTTAGTGAAAGGGAGCAGTAGTGGGGCAAAACTCTGAGCGCCGTAAACAACTGCAAACAGCGCAAGACCACATACACCTGCACTATCCTTTGCCTTTCTTTAACTGCTGTATATATTTCAATTAATCCCCAATCTCTTCAACAAATCCACAAGGCTGGAATGCCAAGTGGTACAGATGGGAAAACTGAGTTGACGGCGAAACATCACCTTGAATTGTAAATTAGGTCCTCGGTTCGAGTCCGTGGTAAAATGAAAGAGTTTAAGAGCCTTCGGGAGCTCCTCTGATGAGTTTTCGTGTAATTGAAGTTAAATCTCCAACCTAGAGTAGGGCAACTGCATCTTTTTGCAGCTTTTATTGGCTTGTTTGGATCTTCTTTCTTATTCTCTTCTTGCTTTAGAGAGGGTGAGTGGGGAGGCAGGAAGGAAGCGCGGAGTGTGAAGAGGATGATCAGGAGGATGGCCGGGTTGAATTCAGAAGCTAAAGAGCTTTGGAGTACGAAGAAGACGTAATTGGGAAGTAGCAGAAATGGATTCGCTGCTTTTTATTCCAGGATATTCGTACAAGATACGTGACGCGTGCGCGCGGCTCAAGCGATGCCGCGCTTCCCAATCCACATGCGCCTTAGTATGTCCTGAAGATTGACAACCTCAGAGACGAGCTCCTTCGCAAACGCAAGTACTCCGCGCTTCAGCTCCCTTCCAAACTCGTACATACATCCCTCACGACGCCAAACCCTCACTGCCATTGAAAAGCCCCACGCAATATCGCGATGCCAAACGCCTCTCTAACCAAACCCCCATCCACCCCGAAATCAACAACCAACTCCTCATACCTCACCCTGCCCAATCCCTCCCCTGGATGCGCCTTTTTCACTACATACCCACAAGCCCACCAGTCACCCCTCTTCTCGCTGTCCACCTTGGGCAGCACCCAATTTCTCTTATCCTGCAGCTCATCCCACTCCACTTGCAACTCCTTCACGGCCTGCAGCTTCGTCTCCCAGTTCTCTTCACTGTGGTACTTGCGCTTCAGCAGAACAGGCAACGTGCAGAACTCTGGGTCGGCGACGTTGATTTCTTCGTGGAAGCGGCGGCGGAGGAGGAGACAAGCGTTTGGTTTGCCGTTTCGGGTGCAGCGTGTACATGATGGCGTGCTGCGGGAGCAGGGGAGGTTGGCGAGTGTGCATTGGAGGCATGATACGATGTTGACAATGCGTGGCTCGTTTGGGTCGCGGGGAGGGAGTTGTTCCGAGATAGTGGGCAGCTGATCAAGCTTTTGTTCGCCGTCGTCGGTCAACGCAGGGTCGTGGGAATGGAGACTTGCCGGTCGAAGGCGTAGCGACGTCGAGTCTTCTTGTGAGTCGATCTTCCCGCTCGACGAACCGAATACGTCCTCATCGTCACCGTCACAGCTCGTGGTATCTGACGCGTCATCGCGGTACCGACCTTGACGTGTTGGAGTGCCCGGCTCATGGCGGTCCTCGGGCGGGTCGAAGATGCTGTGTCCAGAGAACGTAGTATCAGTCGGCGAAGCCTCTTCGTAGCGCTCCGGCAGCAAGATTCGTCGAGACGGCGTGGCGGGGTCGTTTTGCTCGTGGTTATATGGTGATTTGGCCTCAGTCTCCTCCATGGCAAGCTCCTCCAGCCATCCCGTGATACGGCCCATGTCGCCGTTGTCTTGGGAATCGTCGATGCCCAAATTTGAATTGTCCATGTTGAAAGAACGAATGCGGCGAGAAGATTCGTGTGAGAAGTGTAGATGGTGTTGAGTATGGAGGTTCGACGCTCGAGGCTGGTGAGTGGTGAGAACTCACGGTGAAGCCGGATACGCTAGCGGCGTGTGTGAGTGAGAACATCAGCATTTCTGATGGAATGACGATACGAGAAATGAGCCCTGGATGTAGCCTGCATGATAGAATGTCTATGGGCTGAATGTTAGTACAAAGGCTGGGCAGTTGACTAAGAGCGATGCATTGAGCGCGTGTTAGCAGTTCCTTTTGTGTCGTTGACAGCTTGTGGCAATCAGCTTCGGTCTCTCACTTGAAGCACAGGATAGCGTGACGACGAGTCTTGGCGGGATATAAACAATCGCTCGTTATAAACTATCCAAGAAGGCCGCTAAAGCTGTTCACAGCGATGGGGTATTAGCAATCGCATACGATCCACAACATGATCTTCTCACAGCACGAAGCCGCCCAATGCGACGCTTCTCCAACTTCTTATCGGGTGTGTATCCTCTAGTTCCACGCACCACCAAAGGACCTCCTTCGTCTTTTCAATCTGCCCGCTTTCTTCGTATGCTCGTGCTAGTGCATACCATGCTTCCGAATAGTCCCATCCAGAGCCAAGCTTGGTCAGCGTCGACAACAACCCGAAAGCACGGTCCCTAGCTGCGAGGCGGTTGAGAAGTGGTGGTGATAACTGGTTCTCCGCAGACGGCGTGTGCGACGTAAAATGCCGTGTCGCTACTTGCATCGTGCCCTGCTGAGCAGCTGGCGCCGACAAAGTGGTAGATGGCGTGGTAAAGGTGGGTTCCGACGATGGCTCCAGAGATATGACTTCACCATAGATATCCAAAAGGATGTTAGCGAGGCCTACAATGCCTGCTGGGTGATCTGGGAAGTGTAGAAGAGCTCGCTCGAAGGCTGTGCTTGCTTCATGCCTGAGGTCTTGCGCGACCAACATTTCACCTCGCTGGAGTATCGTCAGCTTCATGATAAGAGAATTAAATAACTTCTGAAACTTACTGCTGTGAACGCATCAGCCCACAACTCCTCGACACTTTTACCTGCGCCCCACCCTTTCTCCGCGAGTGATTTGGCCGTCGAAGATTCTTGCGAAGCTTCAGCTTCGAACTCTTGCACTAACTTCATGGCTTCACCGATAGCCTCTCTAGTATCCTGGAACATTTGAGCTCGAGAGTATAGACCAGCGATGAAGATCCATATGTCTACAAGCAGCGAAACTTTCTGCCGACGTTCTTGAAGTTTGGAGAAGCGAGGATCTGGAGGTACAAAGCCTGTGGGCGGGACAGGTGCGGGAAGGCGAACGTCTTGCTTTGTTGGCAGAGAACTTTGGTCGAGCGGCGGGGAGGTGTTGTTCATGCTGTGTGGGATAGCTCGCAAAGAACGCTCGCCGCTCTCGACAGACTTTCGTGAGTTGTTTGGTGTGGAGTGGTGTGCGACAGGACTTTGTGCTGATAAGTTTTCTGGAAGTGGTGGCACCTCGGGTGTCACGTCTGCTTCAGTCACCGACTGTCGCCGAAGACTGGCCGAGCTACGCTTCTGCAACTTGCTGCCACTCCTTGCAACGCCTGTCGGACTGTCATGGTGCTTGTTGTGATGGAAGAGATGGTGCCGTGAATGTCCATTGGCGTGCGTGGTCCCATCCTCTTCAGTAACGGAGATGGCCGGCGCGGTACCAGACTGAGCGACAGGTGTAGAGCCCTTTGAGCTAAGTACTGACGAGTTCCTCGCGGGCGAGTCTGTGTGTGAGGTCTTGACGGAGCCGCGGCCACGGAATATGCTTCCACGAATCGTCCCAGCAGTCTTGGGAGGCTGCAGGGCAAAAGCTGACGTGTCAAGCTTCACCTTCTGTCCGTTGGGATCTCCAAAAAGTCGCCCGTATAGAGCAATAAGCTCATCGCAGCCATCTACTGCCGCGATGGATCCCTCGGTGGTCTCAACCAGCGCTAATTGCGTCATCTTGATCTGAAGTATACCGCTCTTCTCGAAACTCTCCATGCGGTCCGCGACTCCACCATTGTTGATGTCTTGTCCTGTCGTCTGGTTCAGATGCTCACTACGGAATGTGTTGTCGTCTTCCTTTCCGAAAAGAACAGCAGGGTCACCAAATTGCTCGAACGCAGCCTCGCAGGCCTTCTCGGCAGCAGCAAAATCGGATCTTGATGTCAGAAGTAGAGCTAATAGATGCCACAAAGGTATGAGCTTGCGCTCCCTGCCATATTCGGTGACGAGGCCGTCTGACAGCACTCCGTCGGTGCTGATAGCGGTTTGGTTTCTCGTTGCTGACGACAGGGCACGTTTGGCGACCTTGATGGCTCCCGGGATGTCCCTCGTCTCAGCAAGCACAAGTGCCAAAGCGTAGAGTGCATCGACATCGTTCGTGTCGCCATGACCGGGTGACAGGGACCTCCGCAAGTATTGGACCGCCTTGGCCTGAAGTCCGGCTCTTCCTTCAACCTCGTATGTGTGTCGTGCCCAATGTGCCTGACTGATTCCAACAGCACAGTAGGCTACTGCCAGGGCTGTAGGTTCTACAGCTGTATCGGCCGAGACCACAGAGCCTGCGTCGGATGCTGACTTGATGTGCTCTGATTGCTCTAGCCATCGCTCAATATCGTGACCAATCTGAAGCGCTTTTGCAGCCTCATCCCTCGATCCAAAGCGGCAGAGCAGTCGAATTGCTTCTGCCGAAGTTCGCAGAACAGTGCTGTCGCTGTCGATGCCCTCGTCTGCCTTCCCCGACTTCTCCACTCTGTCTTTTCCTCGAGTGACGATCTCGACATAAGAATCGTATGCTTTGAATGCAAGCTTGAACTCGGCCAGTGATGCGTGAACAATGAACAGGGAGCGCAGGATCTGCGTGGAATGGAACGTCTTGGTGGCTGCGCGGTACAGAATCTAGAGTTGTGTCAGCCATTGCAGATGGTTTCACCATTGGCGGGGTGACCCACGTCAAGCACACTACGTCCGATGCCTTCTTTCCCACCTTCTCCGAGATCTGAGTCGGTCCAGGTTGGCCCACATAGTAGCCGCCAATTGTCCATGACTGAGTCTACCCATGCTCCGATTTCGTAGTTGGTCTGGCTAGCTTTTGGGAACAAGGTCTCCTTGATCAGCAAGCCCTCGTAGACCGTCTCGACTCGCTTCAACTCTGCTCTCTGGCGTAGTCGCAGAGTAGACTGTGTGTATAGCGGTGGTTTCTCAGACGTCGCGGTCATGGCCTCGGCCTCGTACGGGCGATCGTGTCGTAGGACGGTCGATAGGGTGTCGTAGTAGGCTTTCCAAGCCAGGCGCCGGTGTCGAGCCGCATTTGGGGCGTCAGATCCTCCACTTGTGGCCGTTGCTTCCCAGAATTTTGCCCAGAAGCGGTAGTTGTGCAGAGCTTGGGTAGAAGTAATGTGTTCTCCAGCACCGGTGGACTGATCTGACAGCTGGCAGAGTCGGACCACGACATTCTCCGTCCACATTTTGGACTGTACCGTAGGGGCTGCGACAGGCGAGGAAGAGAGCCACGGAATTATTGACGAGTATGTGGTGGCTGCGTCGCCAATTGCGCCCGTCTTCTCTTGGGCGGAACCTGTGGCCATGTGAGCATCAGTAGCACAAGTCACTCTCAGCGCCTGCCGTACCCTTCAGATATGTGCCTTTGACTACGCATACCTTGGACCAGCCGCTCAAAGCCCCCTGCCCGGACAGGCTGGTCGCGACTGCCCCAAAGTCCTTGGGCAGGCGCGCAACTGCGAGACCCGGCTCGTCGAGGACGTAGTGCAGCCAGCCGAGACACACGTTGGCCTGGAAGGCATCTTGGCTGGAGGGATCCTCTCCCTCGATAGCAGTGAGCAGCGAGGGTATGAGCTGCGAGAGGCCGTGGGAGGCGGTTGATGCGGCGGTCGATGGTCGCTGGGTGCTGTAGGCGGCTATTCGGGCTTCAGAGCGCGCTGTGAGGGCGAGGCCTGCATGCGCCGTTAGCCCTCAAGAACCTCGAATTCGAGTGCGAGTCGCGAACATTTTCGATGCGGCGCATGCTTCTC
>Ga0265797_10006890_pt1 | contig 15840 bp, 12 predicted proteins | sample P2T30metagenome_FD_192433 | JGI IMG/M metagenome (GOLD analysis project Ga0265797, IMG submission 192433) | Plant litter microbial communities from East Loma Ridge, Irvine, California - P2 T30 | ecosystem: Environmental > Terrestrial > Plant litter > Unclassified | place: USA: California... | reverse complement strand
GACGGCGGAGAGGGAGAAGGCAGCGCCGGCGCTTCGTATCCTCCATTGTGACGAGGTGATTGCGCTGCGAGGGGAGGCCAGAGTCGAGGCTCGGGGGAGAGTTCGCGATGAGAGCTGCAGCGTTGTCAGTTGTGTTGGTGGTAGTACTGCGCGTGGGAGGAATTAGTTACATTGCGGCATTGCTGTTGGTAGAGCCTAGGCGCACTGCCTCTGATGGCCTGGAGGCCCCTGCTAGGCATCATCTTGTGTGTGGATGTGCTGGTGTATACCAACTACCGCTGCATGTCCGCTCGCGAAGTTGCCCGTGGCATTAATTTTGGCCGGCGCGTGGAAATCGGCTGAGCCTCGGCCTTTGGCTCTGGTATAGAGGGCAATATATAGTACAACCTAAGATAATATCACTTTTCGTTCATGGAGGTATTGTCTTCTCACTACAGGAGACCCAATGCCGAGCAGATGAAATAATATGTTGATGTCGTGCCGGTATATACAACTTGATCACTTCCATGCCTCAACAGAGAGCACTCCCGATCTCCATCAGCGGCAACCAACGCCGCCACCTTTAGCATGCATGCATGTCCAATCTAATGCCCGTCCCAGCCTTTTGGACACTGTTCGTCTTTGCGATATGTGCTCGCATCTTGCTCATGTACATTCACACGTCTTGTAATGATTCTCCCAAGACCTCAAACACTTCCTTCGCCTACTCCAGCGAGGTATACGCGTCCATCTCCCGTCCGCTTCTTCTCCTTCGCTCAATAGGGTCGTCCTTGATCTCCACACCCGGTCCCATTGGCCTTGAGTTCCTGTGTCCGGGGAAGACCTGTTCGCAATATGTTAGCCAGCTGCATGGACTACGCCCATCCTTCCAAATCCCAACAAGCTTCCGCTTGAGCCCTCTCCTCCCTGAACAATCCCCAAGACAACAGGCAAATCTTACCCTAGTGCCACCCCATCCCAGTCTAAACGCCGCTTCATGCGCAAACAGCTCTCCGAATCCCAACATCAAGCCGTTGACAAACGGTAACACCAGGTTGATCGCGGCTCCTCGTAGTATGCTCAAGAATGTGGGCGGGCTGTAGAGTATGAGGGGCGATGATGAGTGTGATGTCTGCTCTTCGGAGTCTTGTGAGTTGCTGTGGTTTGCATCGTAGTTCGCGTCGTACACCTCGCTGTCCGAGGGGAAGGTTGTTTGCGATTCGGAGAGGTCCATGTTGATGGTGTGGTTGAGGGTGTCAGGATTGGAAGAGCGAGCGTGAATGAGTTCTCCGAGAGTTATGGTTGATCCCCTGGCGAGCTGCTGTTGTTTGTATAGATAGGCAGTAGATTGTTCTTTGGCTCTTCACTTGTCCAAGAGCGACAACGAGCACATGCACGTCGGCAGTGAGAGCCGCATCGGCGTCTCGACACTGCCAAGCCCGAGCTGGAGCTCTCGAACGTGACGTAGACTTCAAGGCTCAAGGCGACATTCCACCACGCAATCGTTTACTTGTTCCACTCAAAATAACCACGCGACGACCACTTGTCACCAGACACTTTACCAAACACTACAACACGAAACTATCAACCTCACCTTTCAATCAACACCTGCTACACCTTGGCCACGAACCTCACTCCTTCCATCATGGACTCAAACCAGCAGGAAGCGGTCGCACAGTTCTGCGGCGTCACAGGTGCAAACGCCAGCGCAGCGCAGACTGCCCTCACATCAGCAAACTGGAACCTAGAAGACGCCGTTGCACTGTACTTTGCCGCTCAAGAAGGTGGCAGTGACGAGGACGACGCCGAGGACGAGTCGGCAGCTGTGCCTTCACAAAGTGCACCAGCAGCTTCATCATCCAACACAACTGGCCGCAGGGCTGGCGCACCGGCTGCTGGTGGTGGCATCAGGACACTACGCGACTTGCAGGCCTCGGCAGACGATGATGACGACGAGGACGAGGACAAGAAGAAGAGGGATCTGTTCGCTGGAGGCGAGAAGAGCGGCTTGGCCGTGCAGGATCCATCCAGAGGCAGCGGTAGCGGACGCGGTGGTCGTGGAACAGACCACTTCTCAAACATTCTTTCACAAGCTCGCAACAACGCACCTCGTCCTGGTGGCGATGACGACGAAGAGGAGGCCTCTGCCCCGCCCAGAGCCAACAACTTCCGTGGCCCTGCCCAAACTCTCGGAGGCGACGACGCACCTTCTCGCGTTATCCCCGATCCTACCGCCAACCCTGCTGCCGCCCGCCGTCCTGGTGGAGCTGCTCTTCCTCGCATCAGCCGTACCATGCACCTCTGGGCCGACGGTGTCAGCATTGACGACGGACCCCTCTTCCGCTTCGACGACCCAGCAAACCAGCCTCTTATGGAACAGATCAACCAAGGCCACGCCCCTCTTAGCATGTTGGACGTCCAGCCTGGACAGGAGGTCGACCTGAACCTCGACCCACACAAGGATGAGAACTACGTCAAGCCTAAGCCCAAGTACAAGCCCTTCGGCGGCTCCGGCCAGCGTCTCGGCTCTCCCACACCTGGTGTTGCCTCTGCTTCATCATCAAGCACAACCGCCGCACCTTCTCAGCAGTCCGCCGTTCCTGGTGGCGCAGCTCCTCCCACCAACGAAGTCGACGAGAGCGCACCCACAGTCACCCTCCAGGTCCGCCTCGGCGACGGCACACGCCTTCAATCCCGCTTCAACACCACCCAAACCATCGGCGACGTCTACGACTTTGTCAACCGCGCTTCCCCGGCTAGCGCCGAGCGGGCTTGGGCGTTGATGACCACTTTCCCTTCGAAGGAGCTCGAGGACAAGAGCGTCGTGCTTGGCGACATGAGCGACTTCAAACGCGGCGGCGTGGTCGTGCAGAAGTGGAAGTGAGCAATGCGGGAAGTTTTTCAAATGACGTGAAGCACGAATGGACTCGGATGGATATGGATAAGGACCGTCAAAAAAATCATGGTTAGGAGAGATTGACTTATGGCTTACGACTACGATAGAGAAGGCAACGTTGCCGTCGAGGTAGAGAAAGCATTGAGGCTGTACGAATTGGAACATTATTCCGCTGCTGTCGTGGTCTCTTGAGAGATCACATTGTTATGTCTGCAGCATCGCATTATGGATCCATCACTTTTGTCGACAGTGCAACACGCGGGGCGCAGGACATCTCGTTCTCGAGCATCTTTCGCCTTGCCCAACATGTACTGCCGTGGAGCTCGCAGCTACCAGCCTTGCTTATTTAGCGAGCGCCACATTCTAGTTTGTACCCGTGACGATGCCCAACATGCTACGATGATACTACTTGACAAACTCTCTCAGATCTACCAACCTAACCACCTACCACTCGCCATCGATGGACGGATTGTCAACAGCAACGGCGATCATCGCCTTGATACAAGTTTCTGCGAAATTGATCAGCATATGCTGGCAGTACCGGGGTGTGAAAGGTGCAGCTCAGACTGCGAAGCGACTGATTAACCAGCTGGAAGGACTGAAAGCTCTTCTGGTGCAGGTCGATGAGCTACTAGATGATGAGAAGCCGCCAGGACTCTCACGCCGCAAGACTTTGTCGGCGTCGGCGACGCACGAGAGACTCAGTCCTTTTCGCGAGGCTTTGCAGCGCCTGGTGCAGCAGTTGCAGCCTAACGATGGCTTCAAGGCTGCGAAGGACGTGCTTCTATTCCCTCTGCGACAAAAGGATCTCGAGAACACTTTGGGAGAGATAGAACGCATGAAATCGTCGCTCAGCCTAGCGTTGACAGTCGACCAGAGCGCACAACTGAGTGTTATCGAAACAGGTGTGCTCAACGTGCGCCATGAGCAGAAGGTAGTGAGGGACGAACAACGAGCGCATTCAATTCAGAAGTGGTTAGCAGCTCCTAACGTGGCCGCAAACCAAATGCAAAAGCAAAGCGAAAGACAGAGTGACACCGGCAACTGGCTTCTACGACTTCCAATGTTTGGGCAATGCCTTCTGGGTCCAAACTCTCTGCTATGGATGCACGGCATTCCAGGTTCTGGCAAATCGGTGCTTTGCTCTACAGTGCATCAACACGCGCATGAAATGGCGGCAGTGGGTATCGATAAAATTGCCGTCTACTTCTACTTCGACGTGTCCGAGGAGAGCAAGCGAAGCACCGACAGCATGCTTAGGAGCTTGATCTCCCAACTAGCCCACCGCAAGATGCACAACAAGATTCTGAACGACGTCTACGATGGCTGTCAGAACCAGAGACAAGCCGTCACTCCTGCACAACTCCTGACGGTATTACTCGGTTTGATCGACGACTATCTCGATGTCGTGATCACTATCGACGCGATCGACGAGGCCGCAAATGTGCAGGATTCCATGCAGATCATCCTACAATTGCATCGGCGGAAGTTGGGAAATCTACATGTCATGCTCACCTCGCGCTGGACTCGAGCTTCGGAGGTTAGCATGACTGACGCTGGAGCGCACGTGGTCGAGCTGGGTATCGACAACATGGAGTACGACATCTCAGCTTATGTGAAAGAGAAAGTTGGTCGGGATCAGAAGTGGCCAGAGACTACCAGAACCAGCTTGAGTGAGAGGATCATACGTCGTGCCGCAGGCCTGTAAGTCCATGTTGGATCAAATCTTGTGATAGGAGTAAAGACGACGCTGACGAGTGATTCATCTAAAGATTCCGGCTTGCAAAATGCCTCATCGACCTCGTAGCCGACTGTCGGAAGACAAGGCGACTCGACGAGATTCTGGAGAGTTTGCCCAGCGACCTGAACGCCGTGTACGAGTGTATCCTCCTGCGCATTCCGATACCCGAACGGCAAGACACCAAGCGGATGCTGGAGTGGCTGGCGTTCAGCGGGCGCCCTTTGCGGATCGGCGAACTCACTCACGCCCTCGCCGTGAACCACACCCGCCTGCAGGGCTTCGCGCACGAAGACCTCGATGTTGCGCCGTTCAAATCACCGTTATTGTGCTCCAGCCTCGTGACGAAAGCTCGGGCCAACGTTCACGACGTCCAGAGTGTTCCGGCGTACTATTCGTGGGCGATAGCAGCGATCCCCGAACGCGACTACGAAGAAGTCAGGCTCGCACATGCGTCGGTCAGGGAGTTCTTGTTGCTTGAAGCTCTGAGGGACAGTGCGGCGAAAGACTTTTACCTCGACGCACAGATAGCACACCGCAACATTGCTGAGACATGCCTTTTATATTTGTTGACGCCTGACCTGAGCTATGGAGTTGCGTCCAGAGCCAGACACCGCCGGCGGCTGCACGATTGGCCTTTATTGCTCTATGCAGCCAATCTCTGGCCAGGCCACTCAAACAAGGCCAGAGAAAGTTTCCGAGAAGAAACTTGGAAGCTGGCGGAACAACTCTTCGAGACGAGATCTGATCCTCGATGCGGCAACTATGGCACCTGGGTCGCCACGATGATGCCTGCGACCTCTCTCCAGAAGATCCGGCACACGAGACCTCTTTACTACGCTGCTTCGTTCGGTCTTGCAGAGGTAACGAAGCGGTTACTCGAAGGTGACGCTCGTCGCCACATCAACGAACTCGGTGGTCGCCATAAGTCAGCGCCACTGCAGGTGGCTGCCTACCGCGGTCGGCTGGAGGTTGTGAAGATTTTGATTGCAGCAGGGGCTGATCCCAACTTGACACCCGATCTAGGTGACACGAATAGCACTCTGTTTTGGGCCGTCGTCAACGACCACGCCGCTGTTGCAACGTATCTGATCGAGCACGGTGCGACCGTTTTGGAAGGCGAGTGGGAGGGAATGCGCAGGTATGACTGGAGCGGCCTTGCTGAGCGTTGTTATCAGCTTTGGAAACAGCGTCACGACGACTCAAAATTCCAATGAATCCACTGCTGGCAATTTGAAGTCGCTGAAAGCTCATGAAATTCCGTTCAGCATCGCACCGCATCACCTTTCCCCAATCTGATACGTGACGTCCCAGCTACAGCGGTTGAACCCAATGAAAAACAGCCCCAAAGCATCCGGACCTGTCACTATCGTCTGAGGCTCGCTGTCATCGCCCTCTGGCGGGATCTTACAGATCATAATCCTATCCTGTTCGTAATCTTCTGTCCGGAGAACGGCGCAATACTGTTTGTCGATAGGCTTGGGCGGGCTCGGCGCATCTCTGACAAACTTTGCCACTTGTTTGAGTGAATGCCCGATGAAAGGAGAGCGCCAGTGCTCGCTGATAGGGGTTTCTGTTCCGTGGACGTTGTGCGGTGGGTTGGAATCTGGAATGGTGTCGTATGTATCCGCTAGCCAGATGTATTGGACGTCGGCCTCGTCTTCGTTTTCTTCGAGGATCTTGTTGATAGTCTGGTGTTGCTTGTTAGTCTGGAAGACTTCGCGAGAGTGACGCATGCAGGTGGCCTACTTCTATTGGGAACTCGTCGATGACTACTAGGGCCATGACTTCTGCTTCGCATCCTTCGTCGTCTTCTTCCTCGGTAATGAGGCCTTCGAGTTTTTGGGAATTGGCTTCGAAATCGGCTTCCATGTTGGACGTGAACTGTGAGTTAGCCGAGTCGCGGTCAGGAGAGTTATGACTTTAACAGCAGTCCGCAGCTAGGAACGCAGTATATGTCAAAGCGGATGGTATAACAAAAACTGAGAAAGTCGTCTACCGCTGCCTCCTGCAAGCGCAAGCACGTCCAATCTTGTTGCCTGAAACGCGTTCGCGCTGGTAGTGCAATTTGCGATTCAAGCGTATCCCGGAAGGATTACCGTCACAAAGAAAGAGGGCAGGCAATCGTCGACTCTGACAGCCATGACGATCAAGGGATGACGACCATAAACTGGCGAGATGAGGAGAGGAAGTGTCACTTTGTCCGCGTCTCGTGGGCCTGAATTACAATTGCATCCAGACTGTGCAAGTTTCGGCCTGTCATGAACTGTGAGCTGCCCGCTTATTTTAACAAACATCTCAAAAAATGCGTCTCAATCTGTGTACGCAAACGTAGAGTCCAGAGCCTGTGGACTTGTGTAGGAGGTAGCAAGTACTGTGGACTCCTGCTGGGAGGTGTCATGGGCACGAGCCTCCTCCTTAAGCAGTCGGCCATCTCCGTCAGTCCTACAAACCTATAATCGATACGGTATCAATTCCACGTGGCCATGTGTTAGCTACTCCACAACGCTCCAGGTGTAATCGAACGAGCCATGTGATGTAATTCTATCGGCTTCACATGGCAGCAGCAAGGGCAGGTCCTGTATAGGCGTGCCAACCGTTGTTGTTGGGTGATCCTTGTTCAATGCTAAACCACATTGGGCATGTGGCTAACAGCTACTCGGAGCATCCCAGCGGGGGATCATCTGCAGACCGAGCTGGGCTAGATCCACGTGATCAGGCCCAGGTTCGCGTGCAATACGCCTGGCGGTTCTGCGCCCAAAAATGGAAAGTGAAATGGCCAGACAAGTCTCCAGCTGTTGCAAAGCTGATAGTTGATGCTGTAATCGAGGTCACGTGCCAAGACTGTTCGTTGCGTGTTGGGCGGTGCTGCCTCGGTCCCTTAGCAGAACCTGATCGGCCGCCTTTCAAAAGGCTGTACGCCCGCGCTCTCGGCTCCACCAGCGCGCAAGAGCAGCGACAGGCGCAAGTCGTGAGATTCCCTCCACTTGCGACTCTCCAGAAGCACCAGCACGCGCGTTTCGCCCACGTTTTTGCCTGGAGTTTAGGTGGTGCCCAGGCGATTCTGCACAGTATTGGCTCGGCAGCGTCCCGTGAGCGATCATTTGCCCTGGTGTTGCCGTCGTGCTCGCCGTCGCCGTGATCCGAGGCCATGGAGATGGAGGCTCGCGCGCGCGCCTCCTCCGCCGCCGATGTCGATGAGAACAACGGCGAACCTTCGCAGAAGCGTGCGCGCTCTGAGAACGAGACCGCCGCCACCGCCAACACGACCACTACCGGCGATGCTCAGTCTGGGCAGCAGCAACAGGAATCCCAGCCGGCCACCAGCTCCGGGCCAAGTGCTGCTGCCCGTCTGTACACCTGTGGCAAGTGCTCCAAGAGCTATGCGCGCCTCGATCACTTGAGTCGCCACGTGCGCATGCACACCCAGGAAAAGCCATATCAATGTCAGGTCTGCTCGAAAGCCTTTGCGCGTGCTGACTTGCTGAAACGCCACACGCTCGGCCACAACAAGGACGATCCACAGTCAAAGCCGGCCATCATCCAACACAGCCGTGTCTCGCAGGCTTGCGAAGCGTGTGCAGGTCTGCATCTGAAATGTGAGGAGGAGAAGCCATGTAAGCGATGTACCAAGAAGGGCATCCAATGCAACTACTCGGCGACCTTCTCACCTGGCAGCATGGAGCAACAGCAACAGCAGCAACAAGATGTGGCTGCCCAATCGCCACAGAACCAACAGCCATATCAGCAGCAGCAGCAACCCTTTGGAAATGGTCTGGCGATTCAGAATATGCAGCAACACACGTCGCCTATGTCTCAGATGCACCAGATGCAACAGCTTTCACAGATGCAGCAACAGGCCCGGCCACAGGCGCATCGGAACATGTCGTTGTCTTCGGTCCATTCACACGTACCAATGCATTTGCCAGCTATGCAGTTCAACGAGATGACAGAGCATCAACACCAGCAGCAGCAGCAACAACAACAACAGCATCAAAATCAGCATCAGCATCAACAACAGCATCAGCAGCATCAACAGCATCAACACCAAAACCATCACCCACAGCATCATCAGCAGCAACTTCCATCAATGAGCATGAGCATGGGAGGCGGTATGATGCCGCCACATACTCCCGACAACACAATGTTCGACTACCTCCGAGACAAGATGATGCCGGCGACGACCCAACAGCAGCAGCAGCAGCAACTTCAGATTTTTAATGAGTATCAAGGTGGGCCATGGACACCACGCGAGCTATTCGACTTCGGCGTCGACACCAACATGGAGCTGAATGAGCTGGATCTGACTTTCATGGACACATACAACAATGCAAACCCATTCGACCTACGGACGCCAAGCATTGGATTCCCGACTACAGGCTCCGATATCATGCCCAGCTTCACATCAGCACCACTGCCTCCATTGGACACGGGTGCACTACCCAAGCAATCTGTCTGGCGATTCCGACCTTTGGCCAAAGATTCTGGTTCTGCCGAGCAGACGAACTTGTCATTACCAACGCCTACGAGTCTAGACATTGACCGCAGAGTAAACTGTGAGCCATTGTCACAGACATCTCGTGACAAGATCTTGGCAATGATCTTGAGCACCTGCAAGCCCAACAACATTCCACGTTCTGTAGCTTGCTTCCCTTCAATCAGCCTGCTGGACAGTTTGTTCCAATTTTCGATAACTTCTCCAGGCTCACACGCCAAGCATTGGATACATGCTCAAACTTTGCTTGCCGGTCAGACCAGGCCTGAGGTGCTTGCCGCTATCATCGCTGCTGGCGCCGTTCTTACACCAGATGCTGCCATCCGTAAGGTTGGTTATGCTATCCAAGAAGCTCTGCGAACTGCTGTTCAGGTGCAGGTCGAAGATGACAACACCCTGATGCGCGACTTGCAAATCATGCAGGCTTCGCTTTTGCAGCTGAAGATTGGTTTGTGGAGTGGAGACAGCCGCAAGATGGAACTTGCAGAAGGGTTCCAGCAAGTCTTGGTCACAATGGCAAGGCGAGGCGGCCTCTTCCGCCGCGGCACATACGAACGCATCGTACCATATGCTGAAGACACAGGTGATGCTCTATCGGAGAAATGGCGCAAGTGGGCGAGGCAGGAATCACGAAAGCGTTTCGCGCTTCACCTTTTCCGTCATGATCTCGAAGCTTCTGCCTCTCTCTTGTCGAGTCCTTTGATCTCCTACGCAGAGCTGTATCTGCCCCTGCCAGAATCTGAGGTTCTCTGGCACGCAGGTTCGGCTGAGCAGTGGAAGGCTGCCTACATCAAGAGCTCAGGACCACGACACGATCGTCAACCTTCACTCATTGACTGCATCCAGGATCTCGATATTTTGGCCACCAAGGATATCTTTGTTGACGGCAGGCAAGCCAGCATGGCAGTCCTTGGTGCAGCTTGGCGCATGATCTGGGAATATCGCCAACTCGAATCTTCTATGAAAGAAAGATCCACTCAGTGGTGTAACGGGAACCTCTTGATGCAATCACGGCACTCGGAGCTTACCAAACTGCTACAATGCTTCCGTATCTCCAGTGTTGAAGACGCAAAGGTGACGCTCATCCTTGAGCTCCTCCTGATGCATCTCCACCTCTCCCTCGACGATGTACATCTATTCGCTGGGGTGGAGGGCGAAGAAGAGGCCCGTCGCGTGTACCCGTCACTTGTTCAATGGACCAAGACCGCCACATCGCGTCAAGCACTTTGGCACGCTGGCCAAGTCATCCGCTCGGCTCGCAACCTGCGTTCAGGTCTCATTTGCGATTTTGCTGCAATTGCTGTCTACCAAGCATCCTTGGCTTTCTGGGCTTACGGTATCATCACACGTGCTTCCGAGCCCAGCCCTCTGAGCAGCCACAATATCACCGCTTGGCTCGATGGTTTGGAGGACACCGGTGCGCAGCGTTGGATCATCAACGGAAAAGGCAACGCTGCCATTCGCAGCGTCCCGCAACCTGGTGTAGCAAGCTCAGCCAGTGATCCACCAGCACTGGTCAGCAATCCTGACGACGTTGTCATCGCAGTTGTGGCAGCAATGAGGCGCAACCACGCGGAAGCCAGAGCTCCGCCTTTGGTTGACAATTTGATCAATATGATGGAGGGACTTAGGAAGGCGTCGAAGACATGAGTTGTTTTGATCGCGCTTGAACGATCTCGTCAAAACATCATGAGAAGCTGTCGCCATCCGGGTCAAGGTCCAAAATTGCCAACATCGGAAAGCCAACAGCGCCCCGAGATCCAAGCCACGAGTGTCAACCTGGTCAAGAGATCTACTCACAGAGCCTTGTCAGTGCGAGTGCATTGCCGACATAAGCACTGGTGACAGCAGTCTACCCCTGATCGCGACTCGGACCCACCGCATCCGCAGGCCAACGAGCGAAGAACGATTTTTGGAGCAAGCGGATTCGATCGATCTCACATTTACGGACTATCGGATCTCTGGGGTTACGATGTAACGACGGCGAACGGCAAGGCGAAGAGCAGATCATCATTTTCTTGTTCATCGTTGATTTTGCGTCGCCTTCTGGCGCAGATTTACATAATTACAGCCACATATCTTTATTGTACATGAAACGACTTTTACTTCGTGACGAAGCCGGTTTTGACATCAGAAGGGTTGATTTTGTGTTTATATCCCGGTCAGAACTGACCTCTCGCTGCCAGCTACTGATGAAATCGCACAGGAAATATTTGGGCCATCGATCGTTCACCAGACTTCATCATCAAGAGAAAGGAAAAGAGAAAGGAATCTCCCTCTGGTACCACTAAGTACCTGCCATTATGGAGTTCGCACTGCCTCCGGTTCCTGCGGTTGGCACGAAGATACAACCCGGGCCTGGAGTACGATCGATCGGTCAGCCCAACCTTCTAGAACATCGACTTCCATATATGCTCACCTCGGAAGAGATTGCGGCGACATCTACCTGGGAAGATGGTTTCTGGACAGTGGTGCAAGGATGCTTATCCGCCTGTGTTGGTTCAGTATGTAAAGCATGCATGCGTTTCTCGAACGTTTGCTACGCACCTCCGTTTCGATGTCGTTGCCGTGGGCGGATTCCTGGAGTCGATGCTCGCGTCGAGTTCGTTCTTTCCACATAAAGCACAGCTGCAATATAGCAACCAATAAAGCTGCACTGTTGATAACAATACCGAAAGGATCGATCTGAATTGGAATAGACATGATTGAAAGTTGTCTTGACGGAATGAACAGAATGTGGATCTGAGAGGGGTCTCTTGCCTTGCTTTCGAAAGAGTGTGGCATGCTGGTGATATAGGGCATTCTAGAGTCACGACCGAGTTTCCCCCATGCTTAGCTGCACGGTGGCCCCGTACATCGGAGGATGATGCACTGCGCGCTCGTGGTAGCCAATCGATTCGCTACCTTAGCTGCTTTAGATGCCTGAGGGCTCGGCCGGTCAGCTATACAGTACCGGAGGTAGCTGTGCTGCTCTCCTACGGCGCCTCCCTCCCGGTCACCTCCTGCTCCTCACTGGAGGGAGGGAAGCTCCGTTCGGCGGCACATGAATGTGCTGTTTTTTAGCGTGGAATTTGAGGCAGTGTGATACAACAAGTTAAGTACTCCCCTCCACACTTCACAACGAAATTGTTGGATTAGATATGGTCGGGTCGATGGACTCGCAAATTCAACTAGGAGGTAACTTGAGAGCATCCTGTAGCCATCTGCGCAAGCCAATACAATTCTATCATGCGCCCGATATTTCTATTTTGTACTCATATAGGGTCCTTTTTTGTTCCAAGAAATCTGCTTGCAATTCGCTATATAGGTATATGCGGCTATATCGACAAGCCGTCGTTGCTTTTATGGGAGTTTGAAAGCGTGATCGGACTTCCCGCATTGTTAGAAAGCGCACTCGTGTCTCGCGATCAGAGTGGGGATTATTATGCTTGTACCTAAGCTTCTCTATCGACGTCTTAGCAGTATTGCCTATGAGATTGACCTCGTTGCTCCAAACACATGAAGCAAGCATCGTGAACATACATAAGCATCTCAAGCAACACTGAGAGTGGCAGCGTATTGCTTGCCATTGATTCAAAGCAATAAGCTCATATCCGTAGCCCTCAGTATATCAATAAACGATGGTGCCACTGAGCGTGGGAACGAAGTTTCTTTGGCTGGACATCAATTGCGGGCTCATATCCACCGCTCTAGGGACGCAAAAGTCGCTGCGCACCAGTGAGGAATTGAGTAGCGTCTGCATTCTGCGTGTACTGGGTTGGGTGAGGTATAACTCTAAGCTGATGTCCATGCTGTGATCTGGTATTCCCTATAACGCCCCTTTCAACATCTGAACCATTATCCGCCCTCGCGCCTACCACTTTATCAACTCATCTGAACATCCGGCATCGTCCCAAAATCAAAATTATCAAAATTGAACGAATTCCAAAACCCCTCATCAAAATACGTAAATACATTCTGCGGATTCGTCATGCTCGCCGTCCAATCATCCGTAGGAGTCGGATACGGCGGTACATTCGCCACACTATTGACAGAAGTAGTGGCGCCGGCGAGAACACTTTGCGTTTGACTCTGATTGTGCGGGATATCGTCTGGCCACCGACGGCCTCCGGCCGAGACGTCTATGGGTGCGGCTGGCGAAGTGTTGTCGGCGGGGTATCGCGAGTCGTAGAGGTTCTTCATCCAGCGGGTTTTGGAGGCCCATTTGGTGAACGAGTCGTTGTTGATGGGTATGCCGTCGACGGGAAGGGATTCGACGAGCTCGAATTTGCGGGTGAACTCGCCGACGATGGCGGAGTAGCTTAGTTCTTCGCGCAGGGCTGCGAGGTCCCAGCCGTCGTATTCTAGTGTGGCTAGGCGGAGGAGGGTGACGGACGCTTGGACTGATTGCCCGAAGACTTGGAAAGGTAGGACGAGGAAATCTTGTGGGGGGATTGCGAGGTAGAGTTCGAAGTATGCGCGTATTGACTCGACGCAGCGCCATAGGGCGTCAAGACGTTGTCGTAGCATGGTGCTTTGGTGTTTCGATTTGTTGTCGACTAATCCAGTAAGGGCGTGTCCCCATATCGCCACGTGAGCACTCGCTTTTTGCTGTTCGAGCAATAATTTGGGTTTGCCGGAGAGCTCGGGCGTTGTGATAGCGTCGAGGTCGGCCTGGTAAGAGTTGGCCAGGAAACGCACTGGCGCGTCGAATGACTCGATGCCAGCAACATCTTCGGCGAGATGTTGTGTGCGCACTAATGCCACGAGGAATGTGTCGCTTTGGAACTCCGCATCCTTCTCGAGGGCCGTGATGCAGTCCACCATCCACGACGACCATTTGAGAGCACTGAGCTTCTTAAAGGACGTTGACATCATTGACGTGAGGTAGTATGTACCCAGGAAGGCTCGACGCTCATCGTTGGTGAATGGAGGTGGTTTGGGGATCTTGCCGCTGCCCTGGTGCACTAGTCTGAACTTCTCGCACGTATCTGGTGAACGATCGATGTTGAGGTCGGCAGTAAGAGACATTGCGAGATGGAGGAGAAGCACAGATTGTTGGGCCCAGACAAGGTGAGGGTGGTACCTGGAGACTCAGTCTTTGCTTCAAAAGAACAGCCCAACGAGAACTTACCATGCAATCAACACCAGAATGCCTTGCAGGACTTCCAAAGACTTCTCGTTACGCATAAGCAGCTTCTCGCTGATCTTCCGCATAAGGTCCTTGACCATGACCTGTTGTTTGGGTAGGTCGTGGAAGTATGCAACCGTGGTAATGACTTGCATCAGGAAAGGTTTCTGCTCGGCGAGCTCCCAGGGGTCTGTGCCATCGGGAATTACAACGAAAGGCATTGACGGTGCCATTAGCCGCATGTAGCGGTAGAAGAGAATCGAAGCGTCTGAGAGCGGCATCAAGGCATCAGGGTTGGTTGGTTGGGTCGCTTGGAAGCTCAATTGTGGTGAGATAGCCGAAGAAGCTGTTTCCGATGGATCGCAGTCGTAGGAGCGTTTGTTGAACGTCCCATCGCATTGCATTGTAGTGTTGATCTGCTCGACCATGGATGCAGATCCATCTCTCTCACTGGCATCGTTCGATGTTGATGGCGATGGGTGACCATGGTTGTCGATTGATTGTGGTTCCCGCTGAGACTGTTGTGCTTGTTGCGCCGACAGGGCATGAACGAGGTTGTGGAGCTTGTTCTCAAGATTCTCGAGCTGAGCTGTTCGACTGTCATCATATTAGTCTGGAGAGCATGATAACTATGCAAACGCGCGTAGAATAGCTTGTGAGATAGGGTATGGAAGGCTGTTCCGTCGCGGGAGACACTACATCCCGGAGAGGTTTACAGCATCTCAGTGGCAAAGATGGGAACATCATCGGTCTGCGCCTGATGGTACTAGTGCAATGGTGAATGGGAAAGCCATGTGACTTAGGCCGCATCTCAGTGGCAAGGGTACGGCTCGGTAGCTCGACAAGGGAATACAATGCCTCAGAAGAGCACTGGAACGGAGGAGGAGTTATTACTCACGTGAGCTTCGCCGGCTTCCGTCTTCTTTGAACAGGCTCCTTGAGTTGGCAGTCTTTATGCAGTCTCGCACATCTCTCGCATGTCTGTTTTCCAGGCTCTCGTACACATTTGGCTTTGGCCTTTGCACAAGTTATGCAGCTGCGAGTGGAATTTGAGACGGAGGTCGCAGTCCGATTTATGCCGATACCGCTGGCTGTTGCTGGTGGGGGCTGAACGGCGTCCATTCTCACGGTCTGATGACAGCGGATGTGGCAAGCAGTGGCACAAATAGCAGAAAGCCGTATAAGTTGCAGGAGAGGAAAAGCTCGATGGTTGTTTGCTACATTACCAAGCAAGCATTCTTGAGGGAGGAGGGAGGCATGGTCTGAGGTCTGGAAGGAGCGACCGGAGCGGATGGTCAATGATAAGTTCCGTCCCCGCTCCTAGGCTCCAGCAAACTCGGACATGTGATAGGATCAATGGTTCGAAAGCCCTAGATGACTTTCAACCATATTCTCCCCTCTCAGCATTGAAAACCTGACGAAGCAAGGCGTCGAACATGGTTCTTTGCGCTTCGATGGATCATGAGAACAATGTGCTGGGTTCAAGAGACTGCAGGTCTGCTTCAGGGCTTCTCATTGGTCATAGTGCTTGTGCCGTCAGACACAGATACCAAAATGACTTTGTTTCCCAGCGAGATGGTGCGTAGAGACTGAGTCCATTCCGGTAATAGATACGCTAAAGC
>Ga0265797_10006889_pt1 | contig 15840 bp, 14 predicted proteins | sample P2T30metagenome_FD_192433 | JGI IMG/M metagenome (GOLD analysis project Ga0265797, IMG submission 192433) | Plant litter microbial communities from East Loma Ridge, Irvine, California - P2 T30 | ecosystem: Environmental > Terrestrial > Plant litter > Unclassified | place: USA: California... | reverse complement strand
TCCTCCTCGGTCTGGACAAGTTCGGTACGTGTGTCTGAGAGAAGGAAGCGAGGGAGGAAAAGAAAGTGGAAAGCTATCTTGGAGAGTTGGAAAGGGCATGGAGCCAGCCATGGAGCCATGGAGTCGCCAGGCTTTGCGAAATAGAAGAGCCGGGCTCTGTGGAAGGAATTGCGAGGAACCGAGACATGGGACGAAAGACATGGGGGAACACGTCTGCAAGAAAACATCTGCTAACGAATTGCTGCTGCAGCCGGCATTGACATCCGCGTCCGCGTCCGTGGTGGTGGTCACACTTCCCAGGTCTACGCCATCCGTCAGGCCATTGCCAAGGGCATTGTACGTCTACCCAAACCCATACCGATCCCTTGAACCCAGCGACGACTCCACAGCCTTCCAAGAGAACATCCGACAACAACGAGCATCCACTAACCACAGTCCGCCTGCAGGTCTCCTACTACCAGAAGTACGTCGACGAGCACAGCAAGAACCAGCTCAAGCAGGCCCTCGTCGCCTACGACCGCACCCTCCTCGTGGCCGACAACAGGCGCATGGAGCCCAAGAAGTTCGGCGGTCCCGGTGCCCGCGCCCGTTACCAGAAGTCTTACCGTTAAAGAGTTTCTTCCGGTCATTGGTGCGAGGAAAGGAGTTTTCATGTGGCTTTCTCTGGGCTGGATGCTGCTGCGATCGCGCATCCAGCAGGGCGCTGCTGCTGGGTTGTGTGGAGCTTTTCTCGCTCCCCCGTCGCACTGCTAAAATCAGTGCTTCGTGCTTTTAGATGAGCGAAGATGATGGACGAGAAGTACCAAATCGGAAAATCAGCGTTCAGCCAGGAAAGAGTCCCATGGATAATCTCCGTTGTTGCATTATAATTTCATGTCTCATGTCTGTCATGTCAGAAGAAGAAGCAGATTCCCAGGGCGTACTCCCATGTCACGTTCACTCATGCATCTCCACCTTTTATTGAATGCAACGGATTTTGATCATCGCGCATTCTTTGGGTTAATCGCCAGACGCCGCGCTCGAAAACATCAAATCCCAAACAATCAGGCACAGACCGCGATCAGACTCTCGTAAGACATCAATCGCTATCATCGGCTCCATCCATACCCGCACCCCCAGATCTCCGTCCACCCATGCTTCCACTCTGTCTCGTCCTTCTCGCCGCTTTCTCGCCAACCGGCAAAGGGTCCTTCCACTCTTTCTTGCATTCAGGGCAAATTTCCCTGCCACCCTGCGCCCGCCACAACTTGCCCACGCAATGCGCATGTAACCGGCCCGGACATCTGAGCGCAGGATCCGGGCATCGCTGGCCCTGCGTCACAATCTCCTGACACGCCAAGCACACTTTGATTTTCACGTGCGGGTGGCCTTCGTCAGAGACGTCCGAATCGTCATGTTCCCTGTCGTTGTATGTGTCCACGAGCCAGCCGCGAAGTTCCATGAGCGAGCGCGGTGCGAGGCTGTAGAACCCTCGGTCTGATTGCTCGAACCAGGACTCCGAGACGAGGAGCCGGAGCGTCTTCTCCGCTTGCGCCATGGTCAGACTCGCATTTTGCTGTTGCGACGTCCCCGCTGCCTCTTGTGTGTGTGATTCCTGCGTGGCCGCTCCGCTCGCTCGCCGATTGCCGTCGCTGGGAGCTTTCGCGAGGTTCAGAGCCTGCTGCCCGGTCACGGCCATGACCTCTGCGCGGCGGGTGTTGTTTGTCTCGAACATGCAGTCGAGGACGCGCTTGACAAAGGCGATTTCGTCGGCGGTGTGCACCGTTGCCATTTGGGCGAGAGCATCGCTGGTGGTGTTTACGAGGGCGAAGACTTCGGCGCCGCGGTTGGACTGGTCCAGTGTACGGCGGATTTCCAGGTCGAAGGGCGAGATAGCGCTGTTGACCGCGTGCACGTATTGGCCGAATTCTTCTCGTGTGATGTCTTCATCTGGGACGGGTCGGGATGGGTCTTGTTGGGTTTGGATGAGGGCGAGGAGCGGTTTTGCTTCGGCGAATGTGAGGGTTGGGCGGGCGATGAGGGCTTGGAGGAATGCGCGATGCGTGTTGCCGTAGGATTCTGCTTGCGACATTGTTGTTGTGGTGGGGTGTCTTATGTAGAGGCGTGCTGTGGTTGTGAAGATTGGCGACGCGTATCGACGCGTAAAGCCGACGGACGAAATTCTAGGAAGCGAATTGGCAATGTAGTCCTCCTACAACATTACACATGTGACATAACACTTCAATGGGCATGGTCGTTGTACGGTAGTGATGCATGTACTCTTGGAGACCGATCCACTACTACTGTACTCGATTCACTCCGGCACTTACCTCAATGGAACGCGAAACACTAAACCCGTAATACGGCACCAGTTCTAGTCGATGCACATGTACTTGGACTCGGTGAAGCCAGGGGATGCCAATGAAGGCGAACCGTCGTCTGTCTAACCAATCGTACGGGACAAGGGACTCGCGTGGTGCAGTGTCGGAGAGATGCGCTCCACGAGACCGGAAGGGAGCCGGCAGTTCAAGACATGGCACGACAGAAGTGTCACTCTTGTTCCAGTATCGCTCAGCAAGAAGAGGCGTACACAGACGGCAGATACCACTATGATTTACCGTACTACCTACTGTCGGTATAGTATCTGGCAGCAGGCGTCGAAGTGTTCATTTATTCATGCCTACAGTACAGGCTATAGCACACCACCGGGTTTGTCCCGAGCAGACTACTATCGCATTATTGTTATTGGTGAAGAAGTGAAGATTAAGCTCGTGCACGCCGCGTTGGGAGGCGCCGTCTTCAGGCTGTGTTCCCGAGGCGCGAAGGACGAAGCCATCTCGACGCCATCTCTTCGCTTCGCCAGCACCAGACCTACCGTGGCGTAGCCGCCATCGAACGCTCTCAGGTCACAAGGCGGTCGAGGAAGGAAGGAATGCGCGCCATGCCTTCCAGAGACCACAGGCGGAATGTGCTGCACTGTATTTCACCATCCTACGTAGCATCCACTTCGACCTCACACTTGACCCTCTCGTCTCGCAGGAATACATCACGACTCACGAATAATAATAGTACGACGCTGACATCCGCCTAAACATAAAACGCTCCTGATAGCCCTTGGGAGAGAGACATCACGACTACTACGCCTGAAAAAAAACATCGCTCCGCCACCCAACCAAGTCACTGCCAATCATCGATCAATCCGCCTGATCAATCGATATAAAAATAAAAACAAAAACAAAAAGAAACTCACGTTCAGCAAGAGCATACAACCAAAAAACCATGTCCTCCCTCCTCGCCCAGACCAACATCTCCCTCTACACCCTCCCCGTCTCCTGGATCCTGTGCCTCGCCCCACGCCTCTACGCAGCCTACCTCTACACCACAACGACCTCCAAACCCATCGACCTCCTCCTCCCCCGCGCCCTAGCAGCCCGCGCAACCGCCGACACAACCCTAACGACCTCGGAGCGCGACCGCATCGTCCGCGCCGAAGCAGCGCAAGCCAACGGCCTCGAGAACGTAGGCTTCTTCGCGGCCGCAGTCGTAGCCGGCAATGTGGCGGGCGTGAGCAAGACCCTGCTCAACTCGCTGAGTTTGGGTTACTTGGCCAGCCGTGCCTTGTACAATTGGTTGTATGTTGTGGGAGACAGGAAAGGGTGGGCGCTGGCGAGGACGGTGGTGTTTTTCGCCGGCCAGGGGCTTTTGTTTTCGCTTTTTATTTTGGCTGGGAATTTGATGAGGTGAACTCTCTTGCGTGGGAGGGTTTGGAATGTCGGGATGAATGGAGGCATGCTATGCTGTATGTCTGGCGTGTTGGAGCTGTGGTGTTCCGTGTAATGCAATGTAATGCATGCCCAATTAATACTTCCCTTTTCTCTAGGTTCAAGTGGGCATTTCAAGGCGCTTCCAATGCAATTTTTGTTGCCTGAGCTGTTTGTCAACATGTCTAGGCGAGACTCTGTCTGTATGGAATGGTCAATGCCCTCGTGGACCGACAAACTCTCAAGTTTCCAAGTGCTTTTTCTTTTTCTCTTCTTTTCCTGTTCCATGGCACCGTCATTGGCAGCACTCCCAAGATTCCAAACTGCGCAACGTTCTACGTCCACAAGACACCAGACAGTAGCACCGAATCAGATCGCCAACTCGAGCAAGGCGCGTGGACCGGACAGCGGTGTAGATGCCTTGGGTGCGATGTGATGTATCGGATGTGTGCTTGTGTCCTCTTCCGCAAGAGACCGAGAGTCATATGACTGGTCGGCTAATTGGTGCTAACATGTAATGTTGCAGAAACAGCGGCGAAGTTTAGACTCACAACCCCAAGTGCGTGAAATGGGCATGCATGCTTGAGACCAATGGTCAAGCGCGAGAGAGCCCTTGATGGTTACCTAATTTTTTCCAGAAAGTTACAATTCTCGTACCTTGCGGTGATTCTTCTTACACGTTTTGTACTGGCGACATGGCGCTGCTCATGCCATGCTTCCTGCGCCCAATCAGTCAACTAAATTGAACAATCATAGTGCCCAAAACTCCACAGAACGCCTCGCTCTTCAAATAAATGCATGACACGTTCAAGTCGACAGGGTTCGTCCGCCTAGCAACACCTGCCCTGACGTATACCCTTGCCCCTCGGGCCCTCGACCTCGGCGTCGCCCTCGTCCCAACTATTGTTGGTGAATCCTCCGGGGGTGTTTGGGAAGCCCAGCCAACTCCGTCTCTTGTCGCCGTGGCCTAGTTTGAAACTTCCCTGCCCGGCACCGGGCAGATCAAAGTACCCGGGTGCGTTGCCTGCGCCGTCGATTCCAGGTGTCCTGCCTCTCGACTGTGCCTCTTCCAACGCATCCAGTTTCCTGGCATGTTGGTCCACCAGCTTCCGTGTGATGACCCGGAACACTTCGTCGATCCCCTCGCCGTCTTTCGAACTGACTTCGTGGCAGCAGTCCCATATGGCTTCGCTGCCCCAGAATCCACTCGATCGATTACTCTGCGGGCTCGCCAGGACGTGTTTCCCATCAACCCCTGAAATGCTCAACGTGGGCGGCGGCGGGCTTCCAAAAGCTCCCAATCCGATCGCGGCGCCATCGGATCTTCCAGTCCCCGAAGCTGTCACCGCCTCGGGGTAAAGCTGCTCCGCCACGTATCCAATGCACTTCTCGAATGGCACCTGCCTCAGACTCGGGTCCGCCGCGACGAGATCCGTCTTGGTGCCCACCACGTGCAGCACGATGGGGAACTCGCCTTGCCCGCTGGTATGCTCCCTCAACTCCGCCAGCCAGCGGCCCATCTCCTCGAAACTGTGGCTGTCGCTGACATCGTAGCAGAGAATGGCAGCATCGGCTCCTCGGTAGTAGAGTTTGGAAATGCTGCGGAACCGTTCCTGGCCTGCCGTGTCCCAGATCTGCAATCGGATGGTGGCGCCGGACTCGGGGTCGTGGACACGTGTGGTGAGGAAGGATGCGCCGACGGTTGTTTGCGACTTGTTCGGTGGGATGAAGCTGTTTTGTACGTAGCGGTGGACTAGTGAGGTTTTGCCGACGGACTGGGCGCCGAGAATGACTATTTTGGCCTCGAGCGATGTTGCGCTGTGGGCCATTGTGATGATGTTGCTTGCTGTAGAAGCGGGTCGTTGTGTGGTAATGAGCGTGGGTTGCGCTGGATGTACTGTAGTCTTCCCTGCGCGCACGGAGGAACAACGATCACCGCAGCTGTATTTCTGTTTTTGGCTCAAGAAAAGAGTGTGTGCCGGGTACAGTTAAGAGCGCGTGCCATTCTCAGGCGTGGAGTGTATGGCGGGTTTGGAGCCGCAATATTGGCGCGTGTTTGGAAAAGGCGGTGCAGCCTTTCGTGTGATGATGCGCAGGTAGCGAGCGGAGCGGGCTAATGAGCCAAGGAGTGACGAGGGTGTGCCTGGGAGAGCGACAGGACTGGCTGCAGGTACTCGAGGAGGGAAGTCACATGGTAGTGTAAACAGTATACATGGGAGATGGCAGCCGACATGAAACGGGCCATCAGTCGAGCCACAGTTTGCGCTTGGTGGGCTCCCGTTTCCGGTTTCGTGGGTGGGCTCAAGTGATTTCGCTAAGCCCCTTTGTTCTTTGTGCATACACAGATCCAGGTACATGTGTGCCTACAGGTACTTCCACTTACTTGGCTGTACCACGTGTAGAATGTTTCAGAAATCACATGTCGGAATTCCATATATTCCCATACCTTTCATGGCAGAAACAAACACACCGAGGCAGAAACCCATGCGGGACATGAGACATCGATCGAGATCTGCTATTTAGCGTGACGTCAAACTCCAGGCGACTCCAGATTTCCGCGACTCATTGGCTCTGTCTCCACGTGCATGGTTCACGGCGCAAACGGCGGCACCTTTTGAAAGGGCACAGGCCTGTAGATTTCGTCTCGATCATCGCAAGCCGGAAGCTACTCCAAAGCGAACAATCGTCCACGACTACACGACAATGCTCTTCGCCCTCGGCTCGAATGGCTCAGGCCAGCTCGGTCTCGATCACGACGAGGACTTGGCCACGCCGCAAAGTGTGCCCGCGAATTCTCTCGGGTTGCAAGTCTCTTCCAAGATTAAACGAATTGCAGCTGGTGGTAATCATACAGTGGCTCTCTCCAGCGACGGCCGCGCATTCGGTGCTGGCGATAACAGTGACGGGCGCTGCGGTTCCGAGGACCATGAGCAATCAACTACGTTCCAAGAAATTCACGCGTTAGAAATTCCGGACAGTCGATGGGATGACGTGGCAGCGACGTGGTCTGCAACTATGCTCGTTCGCAATGGGGGAAAGGAAGTATGGGTCTGTGGATCAGGAGACAGTGGCGAGTTGGGTCTTGGAGAGGGAATGCGCGAAGCGAGATATTTGACCAGAGTTCCCGATTTTCCTCAACCAGGGACGCGAATTGTGCAAATAGTGGCGTGCATGGCACATGTTGTCGCTGTGCTGGACGACGGAGAGGTTTATGGATGGGGCAAAGGGCGAAAGGGGCAGTTGGGAGGCGATGGTCACGGTTCGTGGGCACCAAGGAGAGTGAATGGGCTGCAGTTCAAGGTCGTGAGAGCAGCTTGCGGAAAGGACTTTACGTGCTTGTTTGGAGATGCGCGGGCGGGTGAAGTTCAAATGCTTGGACCGGATGGTAGAGACCGCTTCAATCTGAAGGCTAGTGCGCCTTCAAGCGTGCCTGGCTGGAAGGAGGTTTGCGCTTCATGGGGCAGTGTCTTTACCTTGCAGGATAATGGCAAAATTCTCGCATGGGGACGCGACGACCGTGGCCAGCTTCCTCCTCGCGAAGTGCCTGATGTAGCAATGCTGGCTGCTGGCAGTGAGCACTGCTTAGCCCTGACACTGGATGGCAGAGTTTTAGCCTGGGGTTGGGGAGAACACGGCAACTGTGGAGAGCATACCGATGCGAAAGGCGACGTCAAAGGAAAATGGAATGAGCTCACAGTACCTGGAGACGTGACAGGCATCTTTTCTGGATGCGCGACAAGCTTCATCTTGACTGCTCAGACTTGATCTGACTGGTCCTGCACATCAGGAGTTGCGCACGAATCGTCTCAGTCGAACATTCCATGCAACTGAGATTGAAGTTAGCATTTGCATGATACCCAATACCGGAGTCCATCATACCTGCGACAAACGCTGCGTAGGCTCCAGGCCGTCCCACTGTGACGCTGGTGGCTGCTCTTGTTGAGCTTGCTTGGCTGGGGGTACAGCCCTGCTACTGTCTCGGAAAGTAGGCTGAGGTTCAGAACCGCGCATTCGGTTGCTGGCGTCCCAGCCTAGCATCTCCTCTTCCTCTTCATCCTGGTCGAAGTTGGGCGGGTCCCACGCCTGCTCATCGTCACCAGCCGGTATGAAAAGACTGTCCTCATCAAGCTCTGGCTCAAACGCGACTGGCTGATTGCTTTCGGGGCGTAATGGCTTGCGGTGGCTTTGGCTTGATAAAGTCTTTTCATGATTCAGCCTTGGTGCAGGGCGGGCTGGTGGCGGCATTTCAGACGTGTTCATCTTGTACGTTGGTACAGGCGCAGCAGACGGCTGGCGAGATGCACTGCGTGTTGAGACGAAGTTCGGGTTCGGAGTAGAGGATGCGCCGCGGTAATCGCCAATGGTCATCAAGGTGAACGAGCATGCCATGCCTTCATTTCGATAGCTGAATTGTAGCGGTCGAGTCGGATAGGAGAAGTACGCTGAGATTGGGGTGTGCAAAGTCTCCGCATGCATGACAATGGCTTTGAAGTCTTTGACTCTGATGGTGATGTGTACATTCTCTTGCATGTGGAAGTCGTCGAAATCGTCTGTATGAAGTGTGATGACGGTTTCGAGTGGCTGTTTTAACACTTGCTTGCCATCTTGAATCTTCTCTGTGAAGCTTGTGAAAATCACCTTGCCGTCTGATGCGCAAAGATCGAGTTGCTCAGTTTTGGGACCAAAATACTCGACGTATTCACGCATGACTCTGGAGGAAATTCGCCAGCCTTGAGATGCTGCGGTCTTGTCGAAGAGTGCGTGCATCACCTCTGCGGCCTCGTACGTGAGGCGATACGTTTTTGTCATGCCTGGTATGGTTAGAGTGTGTTTCTTAGGTCCTTGTGCCGGGCAGAGTTTGCCCACCATGTTTGCAGAGCATTTTCACGACAAGCCGGCATTCTGCTTTGTCTGGACGATCCTGTATGCTCACATCGCAGCGATCGACGCCCGTCTCTCGTCCGCGAGCATCATTCGTGCGGCCTTTGAAGACAGACTGCAATGCCCGGTTGTAAAGCTGACAGGTGAAGCGGTCGCCACTGCTGGATTGGCTGTTCGCGTTGAAGGTATAGCTGATGAAGAAAGACCGTGCGTCGAGCGCGAAAGAAGCATAGGCTGTTTTGGAGAGGTTCAGTGCCGTCAGTGTGAGCTGTTAACTTGTTAGCGAATTACGTCTGGTATGTGATGCTCTGTTCGCGTATGTAAGCATGCCTTGTCACCTCTCGCTTCAATGGCAACCGCCTCGCCGAATTTAGCGAGGCAAACGAGCGCTTCATACACACGACCAGTGGCCTCTGGAGTCAGCGAGAAGCTCAACACCGCCATATCTCGATTTGGAGGGTGGTTCGCTGCACATTGTACGAAGGCAGAAGGAAGGTGGTTGGATGCATGCACGTTCCTTGGCGGCTTGAGCTTGCCTTCGCGCTTCGACTCGCCGACTCCACTCGGATGGCAACAAACATCAACATCCAACACGACCCATCTATCCTCATATCGAAACGCTCGTGTCAGAAATCATCATCCCAATCCATTGAAGCATTTGAATTGTCAATGGTGATGAAATAATTCATCATGGCTACTGATAACACTGGAGCGCTGCCTGCAGATGTGTTCCACCAGATCTCTGCGGAGCTTGCTGGTCAATTGGACTTTGACACTCTCTACAATTGTATCGTGAGCAGCAAGCACTTTGCAAACTCTGGAGCCATTACTGCGCTCTATAGGTATCAGAAAGCGCGTTCCATGGCTATGGAAAATTGCTAAAACCCGCCAGGATTTCTCATGACTCTCCTATCAAGGGTGGCGGTAGCGAGGACCTGTCGTTGTCTGAGCAAGATCTGGCTGTACAAAGATGGTCGATTCTATGGCGCACTATCATCATGTCTGCCCTCGGCCAGACCATCTATCCATACTGCAAACACTTGCGCATGCTCGATCTAAGAGATTTGGGCTACTTGCTCGAGGACGATAAATTCCGACAGGGCAAAATCGTCAAGAAATTCTTCTCTGGCCCACTTGAGCGATTCCATTTAACTGCCGAGGCCCCGGTTCGACAGGGCAGCAGGAATCGGCCTAAGAAGCTTGATATTGGGAGGATTGTTGTGACAGTTGGAGACGTAATCACAGAGCAATCGCCACTGTTGGAGACTCTGACCGAGCCTACAATCGACGGTCTGCTCTCATCGGCGCTACTCTCATGGGCACCAAGACTCTCACATTTACGCCGTCTAGATCTTTGGGATGGCAGCGCGCTCGCGGACGAAACAGTGTGTAGACTGATACACGCACACTGTCCCAATCTGGACGCGTTACGCATATATCAAGCAACATCTCAAGACGCAGACCGACAAATCGCGTCTTTCATCATCGGGCGGAAGCCAAATACGCTGACCTATTTCGAGTGCCTCAGTAACTGCCACATTGGCGTTGAGACCGCGGTCGCATTGAGCAACATGCATGGTAAGAGTCTGGCTGTGCTCAAGCTTTACTTGACAGAGGACAAAGTCAAAGCTCTGGGCTGTCTACAAGGGTGTACGTCCGTGACCACTTTGGCCATTGACTGTTCGGGCCAATCGGATGACTTGAAGGCGACACAAAACGACCTATACCTCGAGATCGTCGAGTGGCTTCGTGCTTGTGTGTCATTGCGCGACATCAGTCTTTCTCACATGATCTCTGCACCAGATCTGATTCTGCCACTCCTTTTGACCAAAGAGATCCACCTGCACAAACTGCAGATCAACTCCAAAGAAGGCATGATGTACCTTGTCAAGGATCATCACGATTTTCACCAGTCACTTGGGCAAGAGCTTAGTCTGCAAGAGCTGTCTCTCAGGGCTGATCCGGAGGGATTGGGCCGGGATGACCTGGACACCATGACCACATCCATCTGCTCGTTGAGCAACCTGCGCCATCTCACCTTGATCCGCATCTCGGACTTCTTCACCGACCAGCACATCCAAGCCTTCGCCTGCCATCTTGAGAACTTGGAGCACATCTATGTTGGGGGTTATGGGATCACAGACGGCGTGTGGGACAGTGTTGCACGCCTGAAGAGTCTGAAGAGTCTGACATTCAGTGGACTCACACATTTCACCATGGCTGGTATGTTGCGCTTCGTGGAGCAATTGGGAGACGGCAATCAGGGCCTGATGTTGGCCATCGACAATGCGGCCAACGAGTCTGCTCTGACGCTGGAGGAGCAAGATGTGGTACGAGAGGCACTAGCTACCAAGGTCGAAGGCAGCCTCGCATACCAACTTCTGCCAGGTATGGCACATGATATCTGCCTTGTATGCAATGAGTAACATCGCTAACCTCGTGTGCAGACCCGAACGGGCCAAGATTTGATTCCAGTGACGATTCTGACTGATGAGAAATGTAAACAGTTTGGCTTAGCGTGGCGTCCGGAGGGACTGGAACGAGCAAACAGCGGCAGTAATTGACTAGCAGCAAAAACACATCTGCCTTCAAAACATCGGTGAACACAGTCGATCACCTCATGTAGAACAACAATAACAACTATCAAACCAAGCATTTGATGACGTCAACCCCGGCCAGAAATCCGAGCAATTTACGTTGCAATCAAGTGACTCCGAAACTCTGTCAGGAACATCAGAAAACCACGTTGGAGGTCAACAACTAATATGAAGCGCATTCTGGTGATCGCCGGCTCGGACAGCTCTGGTGGGGCGTGAGTGAAACTCCAGGCGCGAGGCTCCCGCTTTGCACACCGTACACACGTAGGCGCTAACGGACGGCATCTAGGGGCCTCGAGGCAGACCAAAAAGTCATAGCGGCACATGGCTGCTACGCCATGACCGCAACGACGGCTCTGACTGCTCAGAATACCCAGGGAGTTTTTGGAATTCACGAAACCCCAACACCGTTTGTGCGGCAACAAATCGAGGCTTGTGTTGAGGACGTTGGGGTTGATGTGGTCAAGACTGGTATCGACCGACGGGATTGTACAGTCTCCCCAAGGTACCCACTAATGTTCCATTGTAGGTATGCTTGCAACAGCCTCGACTGTGTCGCTGGTGGCCGAAACATTGCGGCGATACGATATCAGAAAGTCTGTGGTTGACCCGGTAATTCTCCACCTCTCCCTGCTATGCAGCTGTGCTAAGGCACTGGCTGATCACCATGCTCACAGGTAATGGTCTCTACAAGTGGCTCACAACTTCTCGCCGAAGCCGCTACTAAAACCCTCATTCACGAGCTACTTCCAGTGGCTTATCTTGTCACGCCCAACATTCCGGAAGCAAATCTCATCATGCGTGAAGCTGGCAAGCCTGAGTCCGATGTACAGGATCTCGAAGGTCTCAAGCAGCTTGCGGCTGCTATCGTAGAAATGGGCCCTGAGTTTGTATTGCTCAAAGGTGGGCATTTGCCGCTGACCAAGACAGGCAAAGTGGCGCAAAGCGACGACGAGAAGGAGATCGTGGCCAATGTTCTAGTTGGTCGCAATGGAGCGGTCGAAGTGGTGGATGTTCCGTATCAAAGCTCGAAGAATACACACGGGACTGGATGTTCTCTGGCCTGTGAGTTTCAATTACTTTTCCATCTCGGTACATCAAGCTGACTCTGGCCAGCCGCAATCGCTTGCAATCTTGCAAAAGACGGCGATGTCAAGCGAGCTGTGAGGTCTGCGTGCCGTTACGTCGAAGCCGCCATCAAGACCAGTCCAAACCTAGGAAAGGGTTCGGGTCCTCTGAATCACTTTCACTCAGTGCAAGCGCTGCCATTCTCATCGTATGTTGACGGACGAAGCTGATCATTCAACGACGAGTTGTATTGACACTCATCTCCCAGTGGAAACTTTATCGAATATTTGCTCGAAAGAGATGACGTACAACCAGCGTGGCAAGACTACACGCATCATGAATTCTGCGCACGTATGGGCGATGGCACGCTACCGCGAGAGGCCTTTAAGAATTACATGATTCAAGACTACCTTTACCTGGTATTGTCAGACATTCCAAGTGTCCACCATGTCGGCTAACACAAGACATAGATCCAATTTGCCCGGGCTAACGCTCTGGCAAGTTACAAGTCCACATCTCTCGACGACATTGCCGCAGTAAGACATTTGTCCGCTCGTAAGGAATTCAGTACAACCTGACCATATATAGGGCGCGGCCATCGTAACACACATCCGGCATGAGATCGATTTGCACATTGGTGAATGTAAGCAGTTCGGTCTTACACAAGAAGACATGGAAAAGTATCAAGAGAGCCAGGGTATGCCTCCACTTGCTGCACATCTTGGACTAATAGATTCGTACTGAACCTTAACAGCTTGCACGGCATACAGCCGCTACATCCTCGATGTCGGGCAATCGCAAGACTGGCTCGCCCTGCAGATCGCCCTCCTTCCGTGTTTGCTCGGGTATGGTATGATCGGAAGCCGGTTGAAGGACTTGCAGACGACAAACCCTCCGAAGGAACCGAACGAGTATCTCACTTGGATCAACAACTATGTTGCCGACGACTACACGCAAGCTGTTCGAACAGGTAGAGGTATGGTTGATGTTGGAGCTATCGACGGGCCTGTGTGGCTTGGATGCTGATATCCGACAGCCTTGATCGAGAAGCACGTGATTCATCAGTCGCCGAAACGTATCGACGAGCTGGTCAAAATCTTTATCCACGCAACGAGGGTGAGCAGCAGCCAGTGCAACAGCAACGCTCGTGGGTTGGATGTATGCTGACTTCTCACAGATGGAGACGGGCTTCTGGGACATGGCCGGAGGCAAATAGGTTCTCGGGGGACAGATAGACGGGGACAGATATGACCGATACTGGTAGTAGCCTGTCTCGATTGATTTGTCCCCTGAGATATAGGCAGTTGCAGGGTCTTCCATGTTTCCCTCTTGAACAGCCTTTTGAGCTGGCACCATCACGTGCCATGATTGCAGATCTTGAGCATTCTGAATATCTTCTGGAGGCGTTCGGTTGACGCCACGGAAAGGTGGAGCTGTGCAGCTTTGTGACAGTCACAACACTAGGTTATTTATCTCACTGGTGGCAGTGCTGTAACTGTTTGGCTTCAATTCATGATCTCACTTCACTTCCGGCGTGTTCCACGAAGCTCGTGAAAATGTGAGTGCTCAACAAAAAAAGGTCAGTGAACAAGACCCTGAATGTCAGTCAGCCCTATGCTAGTCCCTAAACTGCCTAGTGGATCGTTGCTGCAATCTTTTCTTCTCTTGCCTGCCTGGCTGAGGCGTCGCCGCCGCCCTGTCTTTGTCTTTATTTATCCGCGTCCACGTCCTTCCTCCCTCCCTCTCACCACACACACCCACCCACTTCTTCATCAACCCCAACCTCAAACAGCGACTTTTCACGCTGCTCATTTCGCGACACTTGTGATATTCATCACATCCATTCCCTTGCTCTCTCGAGATCACACACGCGACCGGTCTTTACCCCAAACACACACTTTCGCGACACAACATGTCTTACGGCGGCGGATACGGTGGTGGTGGCGGCGGATACGGCGGCGGTGGCCGTGGCGGCGGTGGAGGATACGGTGGCGGGTATGGCTCCTCTGCGGATCGCGGATACAGCTCGCAGAACTACTATTCCAATGGGTATGCCCTACGGTCTATGTGCTTTGACGGCTCCATCTTTATCCAACTTTTTCCTAAATTTCAACGAGCAAACATGCTAACACACACTTCACAGATACGACGGCGGTAACAGCTACGGTGGTCGTGATGGCGGCTACTCCGGCGGCGGCGGCTACGGCGGTGGCCGTGGTGGCCGTGGCGGTGGATTCGGCGGCGGTGGTGGTGACAGGATGGGCGAGCTCGGCGCTGGCCTCAAGCAACAGAACTACGACGTCAGCACCCTTCCCAAGTTCGAGAAGGCTTTCTACAAGGAGGACCCTGCCGTCACTGCGCGTCCCCAAGCCGATGTCGACAAGTTCCGCGCCGACAACGCCATGACCCTCGCCGGAAACGACATTCCCAGACCCGTTGAGACCTTTGACGAGGCTGGATTCCCCGGATATGTCATGAACGAGGTCAAGGCCGCTGGTTTCGCCAAGCCCACTGCCATTCAGTCTCAGGGTTGGCCCATGGCTCTCTCTGGTCGCGACGTCGTCGGTGTTGCCGAGACTGGTTCCGGAAAGACACTTAGTTACTGTCTTCCCGCTATCGTCCACATCAACGCCCAGCCTCTCCTCGCACCCGGTGACGGACCCATCGTCCTCATCCTTGCCCCTACCCGTGAGCTCGCTGTTCAGATTCAAGAGGAAGTCAGCAAGTTCGGCAAGTCTTCCCGCATTAGGAACACCTGCGTCTACGGTGGTGTGCCCAAGGGCCAGCAAATCCGTGACCTCGCCAAGGGTGTCGAGGTCTGCATCGCCACCCCTGGTCGTCTGATCGACATGCTTGAGATGGGCAAGACCAACCTCCGCCGCGTCACCTACCTCGTGCTCGACGAGGCTGACCGCATGCTTGACATGGGTTTCGAGCCCCAAATTCGCAAGATCATCGGCCAGATTCGCCCTGACCGTCAAACCTGCATGTGGTCTGCCACCTGGCCCAAGGAGGTTCGCCAGCTTGCGGCCGATTACCAGTCCAACTGGATTCAGGTCACCGTTGGTTCCATGGAACTTTCCGCCAACCACCGCATTACCCAACAAGTCGAGGTTGTCTCCGAGTTCGAGAAGCGCGACAAGATGCTCAGACACATTGAGAAGATCATGGAGGACAAGGCCAGCAAGGTTCTGGTCTTCACTGGCACCAAGCGTGTCGCCGACGACATCACCCGCTTCCTCCGCCAGGACGGCTGGCCTGCGCTTTCCATTCACGGTGACAAGCAGCAGAACGAGCGTGACTGGGTTCTCAACGAGTTCAAGATGGGCAAGAGCCCTATCATGGTTGCCACTGACGTGGCATCCCGCGGCATCGGTATGATTGCAAACCCCCCTCCACCCCCTCTTCCTCCTCCCATCCCCCCCAGTGTCCTCCCCGCGTGATCTGTCTTGCAATAAGCTGTGCTCCATGCGCCGTCTTGCACACATAACCATTCCGATCTAGGGCCGCTTGTGTTCCCTTGAATATCTATTAGAGGGTCCTTGGAGACTTTT
>Ga0265797_10006888_pt1 | contig 15846 bp, 12 predicted proteins | sample P2T30metagenome_FD_192433 | JGI IMG/M metagenome (GOLD analysis project Ga0265797, IMG submission 192433) | Plant litter microbial communities from East Loma Ridge, Irvine, California - P2 T30 | ecosystem: Environmental > Terrestrial > Plant litter > Unclassified | place: USA: California... | reverse complement strand
CCACCGTCATGCCGAGCACGTCGGCGATCGTGGCGCCGTGCCAGGTGACCTCGAGCGTCTCGGGGGCGTAGCGCGAGCCGTGGCACTCGGGGCAGGGAGCCCAGCTGCCGGGCAGGAAGAGCAGCTCGACCGACACCGACCCCTCGCCCTGGCAGACCTCGCAGCGCCCGCCGACGACGTTGAACGAGAAGCGCCCCGCCGACCAGCCGCGGGAGCGCGCCTCGTCGGTGGCCGCGAAGGAGGCGCGGACCGCGTCGAAGAGGCCGGTGTACGTCGCGAGGTTCGACCGCGGGGTCCGCCCGATCGGCTTCTGGTCGACCTGGACGACGCGGTCGACCAGCGGGTGGTCGGCGGCCCGCTCGGCGAGCACCTGCCCGACGAGCGTCGACTTGCCGGAGCCGGACACGCCCGTCACGGCGGTGAGCACCCCGAGGGGGAGGTCGACGTCGAGGGCGTCGAGGTTGTGCCGGGTGACGTCGCGGAGCTCCAGCCACGCGACCGGGTCGCGGGGGCTGCGCTCGGGAGCCCGCGCCTCCCCGGGCGTGAGGAAGCGGCGCGTGACCGACGCCTCCACCTCGGCCAGCCCCTCCACCGGCCCGCTGTAGAGCACCTCGCCGCCGCCGCTGCCGGCCCCCGGGCCGACGTCGACGATCCAGTCGGCGCGGCGCACGATGTCCATGTCGTGCTCGACGACGAAGACGCTGTTGCCGCTGGCCCGCAGCTGCTCGAGCACCTCGACGAGCGGCTCGGCGTCGGCCGGGTGCAGGCCCGCGCTCGGCTCGTCGAGCACGTAGACGACGCCGAAGAGCCCGGAGCGCAGCTGGGTGGCGATCCGCAGCCGCTGCATCTCGCCGGGCGACAGCGTGGGCGTCGCGCGGTCGAGGCTCAGGTAGCCGAGCCCGAGTCCGGTCAGCACCTCGACCCGCGCGAGCAGGTCGCGGGCGATGGTCACGGCGACCTCGGTGCCCTCGCCCGAGGAGGCGCGAGACGTCGCGGCCGTCGCGGTCGTGAGCGTCGCGATGGGCCGCAGCACCTCGGCGACCTCGGCGAGCGGCAGGGCGTTCAGCTCGGCGATGGTGCGGCCCGAGACCGTCACGGCGAGCGCGGCGCGGGTCAGCCCGCTGCCGCCGCAGAGCGAGCACGGGCCCGACTCGACGAACTGCAGCACCTTGGTGCGCTGCTGCTCGCTCTGCGAGTCGGCGAGGGTGTGCAGCACGAACTGCCGCGCGCTCCAGAACCGGCCCTTGTAGGGCTTCGCGACCCGGTCGCGCTGGGGCTGCACCTCGACGACGGGCTGCTCCTCGGTGAAGAGCAGCCAGTCGCGGTCGGCGCGCGGCAGCTCGCGCCACGGCCGGTCGATGTCGTAGCCGAGCACGGCGGTGACGTCGCGCAGGTTCTTGCCCTGCCACGCGCCCGGCCAGGCGGCGATGGCGCCGTCGCGGATGCTCAGCGAGTCGTCGCGCACGGCCGTCGCCTCGGTGACCTCGTGGGCGACGCCGAGCCCGTGGCAGCGCGGGCAGGCCCCGGCGACCGTGTTGGGCGAGAACGAGTCCGACTCGAGGCGGGGCGCGCCCTCGGGGTAGGTGCCGGCGCGCGACCAGAGCATGCGGGTCGAGTTCGAGAGGGTGGTCAGGGTGCCGACGCTCGAGCGCGAGCTGGGCGCCCCGCGGCGCTGCTGCAGGGCGACCGCCGGGGGCAGCCCCGTGATCGAGTCGACGTGCGGGGTCGACCCCTGCGCGATGAGGCGGCGGGCGTACGGCGCGACCGACTCGAGGAACCGGCGCTGCGCCTCCGCGAAGACCGTGCCGAACGCGAGCGACGACTTGCCCGACCCCGAGACGCCGGTGAACGCCACGATGCGGTCGCGCGGCACGTCGACGTCGACGTCGCGCAGGTTGTTCTCCCGGGCGCCGCGCACGCGCACGAAGCCGTCGCCGAGGGCGGGGGCGCCCGGCTCGAGCGCCGCCGGGTCGACCTCCGCCGGCTCGGGGACGACGGACGAGGAGGCGCGGGTGCGGGAGGCGGGCATCCGGTCGATGGTAGGCGGCCGGGCTGCACCGCGGCCGGGCGCGGCACGGGGACGCGCCTCCCGCGGCCCATCCCGGGCGCCTCCCCCGCAGGGCGGACCACCTTGTCTGCCCCGCCCTCCGTGGCTAGCGTGGGGGGACGGCGCCCGAGCGCCGGGGGCGAGGCAGCACCGCTGCACACCGACTCGTCGCCGCTCCACCGGATCAGGAAGACGGGCACCATGGCCACGACCCCGCACGACAGCCGTCCGCCCCACGCGACGCCGGCCGGCGCGGCCGACCGGCCTGTCGGCGGGAGCGGGTCGTGAACCCGGCCACGCGCCTCCTCGCCTCCCCGGTGCACGCCGCCCGCTACGCGTGGCTCTGCGCCCGCTCCACCTCGACGCCGCGTCCCCGCGACGTGCCCTTCGGCTCGGGCCCCGGGCTCGACCCCGACCGCGTGCTGATCGTCGGCGCGGGGCCCGCGGTCGGCTGGGGCACCAGCTCGCACGCGGTCGCCCTGCCGGGGCGCACGGCCCGGCTGCTCGCCCGCCGCACGGGCCGGGGGTCGCACGTCGCCGCGCTGCCGGAGGCGACCCACCGCGTGCCCTCGCTGCGGACCGCCCTCGACGACGTCTTCCTCGAGAACTGGGACGTCGTGGTCGTCACCCTCGGCGCCGCCGAGGCCATGACCCTGCGCTCGACCCGCGCCTGCCGGCGCGACCTCGACGCGCTCGTGACGACCCTGCTCGACCGCACCCGGCCCTGCGCCCGCGTCGTCGTCGCGACGGCGCCGCTCCCCGACGCCCTCGGCACCTTCGGCCTCGCGCCGACCGCCCTCGCCGCCCGGCACGCGGAGTCGCTGGCCGCCGCCGCCGCGCAGGTCTGCGCCGACCACGCCCGGGTCACGCACCTCCCCCTGCCGCCGATGCCCGCCGCCGTGCTCGCGGCCGGCGACGCGCCCGCCGACCCGGCCCACGGCGAGACCCGCGCCGGCCGCGCCGAGACCACGGCGGCGCTCTACGAGGCGTGGGCCGTGGCCCTGACCGAGCACGTCGCCCCGCTCCTGCACGCGCAGCGCGCCCGCGTCGACTCGCCGCAGCGGGCCCGCAACCGGCCGCAGCCGGTCCGGGCGCGGGTCAGGGCGATCGCCGAGTCGGGCCTGGTGCGGGCGGAGCCCGAGGAGGCGTTCCAGCTGATCGCCGACCGGGCGCGCGCGCTCTTCGAGACCGACGGCGCCGCGTTCGACCTCGTGCTCGAGGACCACCAGTGGAACGTCGTCAGCACGATCGGCTCGAGCCGGGCGGTGCCGCTCAGCGAGTCGTTCTGCTCGACGACGGTGCAGGGCGACGACCCCTTCGTGGTCTCCGACGCCTGGTCGAGCCCCCTGCCCGTGCCCCGCAACGACATCCGCTTCTACGCGGGCTACCCGGTGCACACCCCCGACGGCACGCGCATCGGGGCGATCTGCGTCTTCGACCCGCGGCCCCGCGACGTGCGCGGGCTGCCGCTCGACGCGCTCCGCGACCTGGCGCTCGACATCGAGCGCGAGCTTCACCGCCGCGCGGCCTGACCTCCGGCGCAGGCCGACGAGAGGCCGGCGACCGCGGGCGGCGGGGCCCGGAGGCTACGCCCGGGGCGGTCCCGCGCTCTCGCGCACGACGAGGTGCGTCGGCACGATGCGGTCGGGCGACGGCTCGCGGCCGTCGAGCATCTCGAGCAGCTCGTGCATCGACCGCCGCCCGATCTCGCCGAAGTCCTGGTGCACGGTGGTGAGCGGCGGCCAGAACGACGCGGACTCCTCCGAGTCGTCGAAGCCGACCACGCTGACGTCGCCCGGGATCGAGCGGCCGAGCTCGTGCAGGGCGTGCATGACGCCGAGGGCCATCTGGTCGTTCGCCGCCACCACGGCGGTGACGTCGTCGCGGCGGCCGATCTCGAGGCCGAGGCGGCGGCCGGAGGCGGTGGTCCAGTCGCCGCTGAGGGGCGCCTCCGGCTCGAGGCCCGCGTCGCGCATCGTGTCGAGCCAGGCCGTGGCGCGGCGGCCGGCCGAGTACGACGTCGCGGGGCCCGCGACGTGCACGATGCGGGTGTGCCCGAGGTCGAGCAGGTGCTGCGTCGCGAGGCGCGTGCCCTGCTCCTGGTCGGTGTCGACGACGTAGAAGGGCTCCCCCGCGTCGGAGTCGATGATGACGACGGGCAGCCCCACCGGGATGATCACGTCGGCCCGGTCGAGCATGTGCGCCTCGATGATGATGATGACGCCGTCGACCGCCTCCTCCTGGAGCCGGCTGAAGGCCCCGGCGACCTCTCCCTCGGTCGGGTGCGCGACGGGCATGAGGGTGATCGTGTAGCCCGCGCCGGAGGCCGCGGTGACGATCGCGTCGAGGGTCTTCATGTTGCCGAGGGTCGACAGCGTGAAGATGATGACGCCGATGCTGCGGAAGCGGCCGGTCTTGAGGGCCCGGGCTGCGCTGTTGGGGCGGTAGCCCAGCTCGGCCATCGAGGCGAGCACGCGCTCGCGGGTGCCGGCCTCGACGTTGCTGGCCCCGTTCGACACCCGGGAGACCGTCTGCGACGACACCCCGGCGTGCGCCGCGACGTCGGCCATCGAGACGGTTCGGCTGCGCGACGATCGTCGCCCACTCGACTTGACGACCGGCGTCGGAGATGTCATGGTTGCGAGCATCCCAGATGTTTGCGCAAACACCCAATCCTCACGGAGGCGGTGGGGGCGCAGGCGCACCCCGATGAAGTGGATGGACATGACGACGACGTCGACAGCGGCGACCCGGCCCCGGGCCGGCGCCTCCCCCAGCTCCCCGAGCACCGCGCCGATCCGTCGCGACAAGCGCCGCTGGACGGGCTGGGGCTTCGTGCTCCCCTTCCTCGCGGTCTTCCTCGTCGTGCTCGTCGCCCCCGTCGTCTACGCGATCTACCTCAGCCTCTTCCAGGAGAAGATGATCGGCGGCAACGCCTTCGTCGGGTTCGCCAACTACGCCCAGGCGCTCGGCGACCCGAACTTCTGGGACGCCCTCGGCCGCGTCGCCCTGTTCCTCGTCGTGCAGGTGCCGGTCATGCTGGTCATCGCCCTGGCCGCGGCCCTCGCCCTCGACTCGGCCCGACTGCACCTCACGTCGTTCTTCCGCATCGCGATCTTCCTGCCCTACGCCGTGCCCGCCGTCGTCGCGGCGCTCATGTGGGGCTTCATCTACGGCAACCGCTTCGGCCTGGTCGGCAACCTCGAGGACCTCACCGGGGCCGCCCTGCCCGACCTGCTCTCGCAGAGCTGGATCCTCGCGTCGATCGGCAACATCGTCACGTGGGAGTTCGTCGGCTACAACATGCTGCTGTTCTACGCCGCCCTCCGCGTCATCTCGCCCGACCTCTACGAGGCCGCCGAGCTCGACGGCGCCGGCCCGTTCCGCATCGTGCGGGACATCAAGCTCCCGGCCATCCGCGGCGCGCTCGTCATCGGCGTCATCTTCTCGATCATCGGCAGCTTCCAGCTCTTCAACGAGCCGAACATCCTGCAGACGCTGGCCCCCAACTCGATCAGCACGTACTTCACCCCGAACATGTACGCCTACAACCTCTCGTTCGCCGGCCAGCAGTTCAACTACTCCGCCGCGATCGCCATCATCATGGGCGTCCTGACGATGGTCGTCGCCTACGTGGTCCAGCTCGTCGGCTCCCGGAAGGACTCCTGACCATGTCGACCCTCACCGGTTCCCCGATCGCCGCGCCCGACGCCGGCACCCCCACGGCCACGCCGACCCGCGAGACGCGGGCCCGCAAGCGCCGCGCCGGCGCCCCCCGCGACAAGCGCAGCATCCTGCTCACGCTCGTCATGACCCTGCTGCTCATCTACTCCGTGCTGCCGCTGTTCTGGCTGCTCGTCAACTCGACCAAGACCCAGGAGGCGCTGTTCAGCTCCTTCGGGCTCTGGTTCAGCGGCGACTTCGCCCTGGTCGACAACATCCGCGGGGTGCTCACCTACGGCGACGGCGAGTTCGTCCGCTGGCTCGGCAACACCCTGCTCTACGTCGTCGTCGGGGCCGGAGGCGCGACCCTCCTGGCCACGCTCGCGGGCTACGGCCTCGCGAAGTTCGACTTCCCGGGCAAGAAGGCCGTCTTCGCGGTCGTGCTCGGCGCCGTCGCCATCCCCGGCACCGCGCTGGCCGTCCCGACCTTCCTGATGTTCAGCCAGATGGGGCTGACCAACACCCCGTGGGCGATCATCCTGCCGTCGCTGATCAGCCCGTTCGGGCTCTACCTGATCTGGACCTACGCCGTCGACTCCGTGCCGACCGAGATCCTCGAGGCCGCCCGCATGGACGGCTCGAGCGAGCTGCGCACCTTCTTCACGATCAGCCTGCGCCTCCTCAGCCCCGGCCTCATCACGGTGCTGCTGTTCTCGATCGTCGCGACCTGGAACAACTACTTCCTGCCCCTGATCATGCTGAGCGACTCGCGCTGGTACCCCCTCACGGTGGGCCTCAACCAGTGGAACGCGCAGTCGACCACGGTGGGCGGCGACCCGATCTACAACCTCGTCATCACCGGCTCGTTCCTCGCGATCATCCCGATCGTGATCGCGTTCCTCTTCCTCCAGCGCTACTGGCAGTCCGGCCTCTCGGCCGGCGGCGTCAAGGCGTGACGCCGATCGGCTCCCCGCACCCGCGCCTCCTGATCTCCTCCCGGCACCACAGCACCAGCACCCGCACCACCTCCACGATGAAGTGAAAGGCACCACACCATGTCCCGTTCCCTCTCCCGCTCCGCCAAGCGCGTCGTCGCGCTCGGCCTGGGCGTCGTCCTCGCCGGTTCGCTCGCGGCCTGCTCCTCCGGCTCCGGCGGCGGCTCGAGCCCCGACAGCGCGTCGGCCGACGAGCTCGCCGCCGCCTTGACGGAGAAGTCGACGATCACCGTCTGGGCCTGGGCCCCGGCGGTCGAGCCGATCGCCGAGGCCTTCGAGGCGAAGTACCCCGACATCACCGTCGACGTGCAGAACGTCGGCACCGGCGCCGACCAGTACACGAAGCTGCAGAACGCCATCAAGGCCGGCAAGGGCGCCCCCGACGTGGCCCAGGTCGAGTACTTCGCGATCCCGCAGTTCTCGCTCAGCGACTCCCTCGCCGACCTCAGCGGATTCGGCTACGGCGACCTCGAGGACGACTTCACCGCCTCCACCTGGAACTCCGTCACCGACGGCGACGCGGTCTACGCGCTGCCGCAGGACTCCGGCCCCATGGCGATGTTCTACCGCCAGGACGTCTTCGACAAGTACGGCCTCTCCGTGCCGACGACCTGGGACGAGTACGTCGCGGCCGCCGAGACCATGCACTCGGCCGACCCGAACCAGTTCATCACCAGCGACACCGGCGACGCCGGGTTCACGACGAGCATGATCTGGCAGGCCGGCGGCCAGCCTTACAAGGTCGACGGCGACACCGTCTCGATCGACCTGCAGGACGAGGGCGCGAAGAAGTGGACCTCGACCTGGGACGCCCTCGTCGAGAACGGCTCGCTCGCGCAGACCCCCAGCTGGACCGACGAGTGGTTCCGCGGCCTGAGCGACGGCTCGATCGCCACCCTGATCACCGGCGCCTGGATGCCCGGCAACCTCGAGGCGCAGGCCGCCGATGGCTCCGGCCAGTGGCGGGTCGCGCCGATGCCCCAGTACGCCGCGGGCGACACCGCGACCGCCGAGAACGGCGGATCGTCGATCGCCGTGATGGAGCAGTCGTCGAACAAGCTCGTCGCCGCCGAGTTCACCAGGTTCGCGACCGCCGAGGACGAGGGCAAGCAGATCTCCTTCGACGCCGGCGGGTTCCCGTCGACGACGGCCGACCTCGACGACCCGGCGTTCCTCGCCGAGGCGCCCGAGTACTTCGGCGGCCAGAAGATCAACGAGGTGCTCTCGCAGGCCGCGAAGGACGTCGTGCCGGACTGGCAGTACCTGCCCTTCCAGGTCTACGCGAACAGCATCTACAGCGACAGCGCCTCCTCGGCCTACTCGAACGGCACCTCGCTCGACCCGGTCCTCGAGGCCTGGGGCGAGGCGTCGGCCGACTACGGCTCGCAGCAGGGCTTCGACGTCACCAGCAAGTAGCACCCGCAGTCCCGAGCACCCGGGCGGGGAGGCACGACGCGAGTCGCGCCTCCCCGCCGTCACGTCACCGACAGGACCAGACATGCCAGGCCACGCCGCCTCCGCCGCCACCAGCCGCCGCTTCGTCGTCGGCGCCGACCACTTCGAGCTCGACGGCGCCCCGCACCGCGTGCTCGCCGGCGCGCTGCACTACTTCCGGGTGCACCCCGACCAGTGGGCGGACCGCATCCGCAAGGCGCGCCTCATGGGCCTCAACACGATCGAGACCTACGTCGCGTGGAACGCGCACTCGCCGCGGCGCGGCGAGTTCCGCACGGACGGCGGGCTCGACCTCGGCCGGTTCCTCGACCTCGTCGCGGCCGAGGGCCTGCACGCGATCGTGCGCCCCGGCCCCTACATCTGCGCCGAGTGGGACGGCGGCGGCCTGCCCGGCTGGCTGTTCGACAGCCCCGACGTCGGCGTGCGCCGCAGCGAGCCGCTGTACCTCGCCGCCGTCGACGAGTTCCTCGAGCGCGTCTACGAGATCGTCGCCCCGCGGCAGATCGACGAGGGCGGCCCCGTCGTGCTCGTGCAGATCGAGAACGAGTACGGCGCGTACGGCGACGACGCCGACTACCTGCGGCACCTCGTCGACCTGACCCGCGCCTCCGGCGTCACGGTGCCCCTGACGACCGTCGACCAGCCGACCGACGAGATGCTCTCGCGCGGCAGCCTTCCCGAGCTGCACCGCACCGGGTCCTTCGGCTCGCGGGCGGCCGAGCGCCTCGCGACGCTCCGCCGCCACCAGCCGACCGGGCCGCTGATGTGCTCCGAGTTCTGGGACGGCTGGTTCGACCACTGGGGCGAGCACCACCACACGACCCCCGTCGCGGAGGCGGCCGCCGAGCTCGACGCGCTGCTCGCCGCGGGGGCGTCGGTGAACGTCTACATGTTCCACGGCGGCACGAACTTCGGCTTCACCAACGGGGCGAACCACAAGGGCACGTACCAGTCGCACGTCACGTCGTACGACTACGACGCCCCGCTCGACGAGGCCGGGTTCCCGACCGAGAAGTTCTTCGCCTTCCGCGACGTGATCGCCCGGCACGCCCCCGTGCCCGACGAGGTGCCCGCGCGACGGACGCCCGCCCCGACCCTCGAGACGACGTTCGACGCCGTGGTGCCGCTCGCGGCGCTCGTCGACGGCCGGGGCTCCGCGGGCGACGCGGGCTCAGCCGACTCCGCGGACTCCGCGGACGACACCGCCGCCTCCGTCGTCGTCGGCTGGCACCGCACGGAGCCGGTGCCCACCATGGACGCGCTGGGCGCCTACCGGGGCTTCGCCCTGCACCGCGTCGACCTGCCGGCCGGCGACCGGCCCCGCGCGCTCTCGTTCGCCGGGGTGCGCGACCGCGCCGTCGTCTCGGTCGACGGCCGCCGCGTCGGCGTGCTGCAGCGCGACCAGCACGAGCGCTCGATCGTCGTGCCGCCGGGGGCCGTGCTGGAGGTGCTCGTCGAGGACCAGGGACGGGTCAACTACGGCACGCACATCGGCGAGGCCAAGGGCCTCGTCGGCCCCGCCCTGCTCGACGGCGAGGAGCTGACGGGGTGGCGGAGCACCGCGCTCGACCTCGACGCGGCCGTCGCGGGCGTCACCGCGGACGCGCCCCGCGCCTCCGGCTCGGTGCGGTTCCTCGACGGTCCCGTGGTCGCGCACGCCACCGTCACGGTCGACGCCCCCGCCGACCTCTACCTCGACACGCGCTCGTGGGGCAAGGGCGTCGCCTTCGTCAACGGCTTCGCGCTCGGCCGCTACTGGACGCGGGGCCCGCAGCACACGCTCTACGTGCCGGGCGAGCAGCTGCGCGCGGGCGACAACGACCTCGTGGTCGTCGAGACCGGCGCCGCCGCGGCGCCCGTCGTGTCGTTCGTCGCCGAGCCCGACCTCGGGCACCTGGAGTCGTAGCTCCCCGGGGCCGGGGCGGGGGCGGGAGGCGCGGCGCACCGGACGCGGGAGCCACCGGAGGCGCGGGGTGCGCACCGCGGCGCGACCGCGGCAGACTGGACGGGTGACCGTGACGCCCGACCGCCCGCGCCTCCCCCGCTCCCCCGCCGCCCGCGTCGCGGTGCGCCCGTACGGGCACCCCGACGTGCAGCTGCTCGTCGAGGGCCTGCAGCAGCTCTACGTCGAGATCTACGGCGGCCGCGACGAGAGCCCCATCGACGCCGCGGAGTTCGAGCCGCCGCGCGGCTCGTTCGTCGTCGCCTACCTGCCGGGCGCCGAGGCCGACGGCGGCGCCGAGGCCGCCGAGGTGCCGGCCGCGATGGGCGCGTGGCGCCTGCTGCCCGACGGCCGCGCGGAGCTCAAGCGCATGTTCGTGCTGCCCGAGCACCGCGGTCGGGGGCTGTCGCGGCAGGTGCTGGGCGTCCTCGAGGAGTCGGCCCGCGCCTCCGGCGTGGCCTGGATGGTGCTCGAGACCAACACCGCGCACCCCGAGGCGATCCGGCTCTACGAGTCGGCCGGCTACCGGCCGATCGCCGCCTACGGCCACTACGCCGACGAGCCCGAGACGGTCTCGCTCGGCACGCTTCTCTGACGCGGCGCCCGGGCGGACGCGGTCGGGCGGCGTCAGTCCCCGCGGCGGCCGCCGACCACGGCGATCGCGCCCGTGCTGAAGTCCTCCTCGAGCTGCTCGAGCGAGCGGCCGCCGGTCTCGGGCACGCGCGTGACCGCGAACACGAGGGAGGCGACGTTCAGCCCCGCGAAGACGAAGAACGTCGTCGAGATGCCGACGCCGTCGACCACGACCGGGAAGAGCAGGCTGACGGCGAAGTTCGTCATCCAGAGCACGAGGGCCGTGAGCCCCATGCCGACGCCCCGGAGCCGCAGCGGGAAGATCTCCGACAGCATCAGCCAGACGAGCGGGCCGACGGTGCCCTGCATGGTGCCGACGAAGCCGATGACGAACACCATCACGAGCACGGCGCGGACCGTGCCCTCCGGCACGAGCACCGACGACAGGCCGATCAGCAGGTGGAAGAGCGCGATGCCGGCGAAGCCGACCGTCAGCATGCGACGCCGACCCACCCGGTTCACCACGCGCAGCGCGACGAGCATCGCGGCGACCGCCACGACCCCCGACCCGACGTTGGCGATGAGGGCGCCGCTCTGCGAGAAGCCGGACTGCTGCAGCACCTGCGTGCCGTAGTACATGATCGAGTTGATGCCGGTGAGCTGCTGGGCGACCGCGAGCCCGAGCCCGACGACGAGCAGGCGGCGCAGCCACGGCTCGGCGACCAGGTCGGCCAGGCGGGCGCCCCGGGCCTCGTGCTCCTGGTGGGCGAGGAGGCGCACCTCGGCGAGCTCGGCCGCCGCGCGCTCGGGGTCGCGGATCTGCTCGAGCACCGCGAGCGCGTCGTCGTCGCGACCGCGCGCGATCAGCCAGCGCGGGCTCTCGGGCACGCCGAGCATGCCGACGAACAGCGCCACGGCCGGCAGGGCCGCGACGGCGAGCATGTACCGCCAGACGTCGTCGTGCTCGCCCCAGACGCTGCCGATCACGGCGTTCACGGAGAAGGCGGCCAGCTGGCCCGAGACGATCATCAGCTCGTTGCGGCTGACGAGCCCGCCGCGCTGCTCGGTGGGGGCGAGCTCGGCGAGGAACACGGGCACGGTGACCGACGCGCCGCCGACGGCGATGCCGAGCACGAAGCGCGTGACGGTGAGGAACTCCCACGTCGGGGCGAGCACGCAGGCGAGCGCGGCGACGAAGAAGAGCACCGCGAGGCCCGTGATGGTGGGCTTGCGCCCGAGCGCGTCCGAGACGCGTCCGACGAAGAACGCGCCGAGGGCGGCGCCGACGAGGATCGCCGACACGAGGAGGCCCTCGGTCGCCGGGGTGAGGCCGAGGCTCTCCTCCAGGGAGTCGAGGGCTCCGTTGACCACGCCGGTGTCGTAGCCGAAGAGCAGGCCCCCGAAGGTGGCGACGACCGCCACGACCCCGAGGCGGCGGGTGTGCGGACCCGACACGAGCGCGGGCAGGGCAGGTCGGGGCGAGCTGACGGGTGTGCGGGTGTCCACGGGTCCTCCGGCGGTGCTGGGCGACGAGACGGGCGCCTCGACCGGGGTCCACCGTACGGCTTGCTGGGAGTCCTGGGCGGCCGGGGGCGTACCGTCCATCGCTGTCCCCCCGAGGCACCTGGCCCTCGACTCACCCCCGTTGCCGCCCGCACAGTCACCCGACGCGGGCGGCAGGGAGACGGATGCCCCTCCTGGCCCGAACCAGGAGGGGCATCATCACGACTCGATGTCGAGGCATCGTCAGAGACAAGTCCAGCCGAGCGCGGTACTGTCTCCTGCATCGGGTGACTCAGTCATCTGTCGAGCACGGGGATTCGGGTCTCCTGCTCACGGTGGGGCCGCCACGGAGGGGTCCGTGACGTCGGCCCCACCCCAGCTCTCCTCGCCGGCTCACGCCGCGCCTCCTGCGAGCCGTGGCTGCGGGGCACCGCGTCCCGAGTTGCGCATCGCTCGTCGCGGACGTACGCTCGACGAAGTCGTCATGACGACCTGACGACAGCACGACCCGGCCTCGGCCGACCACTTCAGCAACGGCGCGGAGGAGACCATGAGCACGACGACCGGCACGAGCAAGTACGTCGCCGTCCGAGAGCACCTCCTCTCCCGGGTCCTCGAGCTCGAGGCGGGCGCGCAGCTCCCCGCCGAGCCGGTGCTCTGCTCCGAGTACGGCGTCAGCCGCATCACGCTGCGGCACGCGGTCGACGGGCTCATCGCCGACGGCCACCTCGTGCGCGAGCACGGCCGGGGCACCTTCGTCACCGAGCCGCAGCACCGCCTGCACTACCGCGAGCGCTTCGCCGACCAGGTCACGGGGTTCCACGCCCAGCAGACCGGCGAGGGGTTCACCGTCACGACCCGCGTCATCGGGCAGCAGGTGGTGCGCGCCGGCCAGGTGGTGGCCTCGCACCTCGACCTCAGCTCGGCCGACGAGGTCGTCGAGCTGACGCGGCTGCGCTTCGTCGACGGCTCGCTGCACCACCTCGTCGTGACGTGGCTGCCCGCCGCGCGGTTCCCCGAGACGGCGACGGTCGACTTCACCGACGGGTCGCTCTTCGGGCACCTCGACCGCGAGCACGGCGTCGCCCTCGCCCGGCAAGACCTGCTGGTCTGCCTCGACGCGGCCACGACGACCCTCGCCGAGCACCTCGACGTGCCCGTCGGCACGACCCTGCTGAAGATCGCGTCGACCGTGCACGACGCCGACGAGCGGGCCGTCGCCTACGGCACCAGCCACTTCACCCCCCAGAACAGCGAGATCTCGTTCGGCCTCCACGGCTGACCCCGACCCGCGCCCGCCCGGGCCGCCCGCCGACCGCGACGAGACGACCCCCGACCAGGAACGACACCACCGTGCTCACCGACCACCTCACCCCCGACACGATCCTCTTCGCGGAGCGCGTCGACGGCTGGCGCGACGCCCTGCGCCTCGTCTCGCAGCCCCTCCTCGACCAGGGCGCCGTCACCCCCGCCTACGTGACCGCCATGGCCGACTCCATCGCCGCCGGCGGCACCTACATCGACCTGGGCTTCGGCATCGCCCTCGCCCACAGCCGCCCCGAGGCCGGCGTGCTGCACACCGGCCTCGCGAGCCTCCGCGTGGCGGAGCCCGTGCTGCTCGCCGACGACCCCGCGCACCCCATCGACCTCTTCTTCTGCCTCGCGGCGCCCGACGCGCAGGGCCACCTCGACACGATGATGCAGCTCGCGACCCTCCTCTCCGACGAGGAGCTCCGTCGCGAGCTGCTCGCCTCCACCTCCCCCGCCGACACCCTGGCGGTCCTCACGAAGATCGGACAGAACGCATGAAGTTCCTCGCCGTCTGCAGCTCGGGCCTCGGCTCGAGCTTCATGGTCCACATGAACATCGAGAAGGTGCTCAAGGAGCAGGGCATCACCGGGGTCGACGTCGACCACGCCGACCTCGGCTCCGTCGGGCCCGGCTCGGCCGACGTCGTGTTCGTCGGAGCCGATCTCGCCGACTCCGTCGGGGGCCTCGGCGACGTGGTCGTGCTCGACAGCATCATCGACCTCGCCGAGCTCCGCACGAAGGTGCGCGAGACCGCCGTGCGCAAGGGCGTCGCCGTGCCCGACGAGGGCTCGAACTGATGGACGGCGTCCTCTCCGTCCTCCTCGACGTCTTCCGCCAGCCGGCGATCATCGTCGCGCTGATCTCCCTGGTCGGCCTGCTGCTCCAGAGGAAGGCCTTCAGCGACGTGCTCAAGGGCACCGTGCGCACGCTGGTCGGCTTCCTCGTCCTCGCCGCCGGCGCGGGCGTGGTCGTCGGCGCCCTCGACCCGTTCGGCGCCATGTTCCAGCAGGCGTTCGACGTGCAGGGCGTCGTGCCGAACAACGAGGCGATCGTCGGGCAGGTGCTGCTCGACTACGGCTCGGCCGCGGCGCTGATCTTCTTCTTCGGCTTCATCGTCAACGTGCTGCTCGCCGCGACGACGCACTTCAAGTACATCTACCTGTCGGGGCACGTCGCCTTCTACATGGCGGCGATGATCGCGGTCATCCTCGGCGTCGCCGGCTTCCCGGTCTGGGGCGTCGTGCTCTGGGGCGCGCTGCTGCAGGGCCTCGTGACCACGCTGTCGCCGGCGATCGTGCAGCCCTTCATGCGCAAGGTGACCGGCTCCGACGACGTCGCGCTCGGCCACACCGGAGGCGCGGGCGTGGCCCTCAGCGGGCTCGTCGCGACCCTCACGCGCGGCAAGGGCACGCCGTCGCGGTCGACGGAGGACATCACCTTCCCGAAGGGGCTCGGCTTCCTCCGCGACACCACCGTGATCGTGGCGCTGTCGATGGCGGTCATCTACGTCGTCGTGGCGCTGTTCGCCGGGCCGACCTACGTGCAGTCGGAGCTCAGCGACGGGCAGAACTACCTCGTCTACGTCGTCATGCAGGCGGCCACGTTCTCGGCCGGCGTCTTCATCATCCTCGCCGGCGTGCGCGTCGTCCTCGCCGAGATCGTCCCCGCGTTCAAGGGCATCAGCGAGCGACTCGTCAAGAACGCGATCCCCGCCCTCGACGTGCCGATCACCTTCACCTTCGCGCCGAACGCCGTGCTGATCGGCTTCCTCGCGAGCTTCGTCGGCGGCATCGTCGGCATGTCGGTGATGATCGCCGCGGGCACGGCCATCATCATCCCGGGCGTCGTGGCGCACTTCATGACGGGCGCCGCCTCCGGCGTCATCGGCAACGCCGTCGGCGGTCGCCGCGGAGCCGTGCTCGGCGCGTTCGCGAACGGCCTCGCCATCACGTTCCTGCCGCTGTTCCTCCTGCCCGTGCTCGGCGACATCGGGCTGTCGAACTCGACCTTCTCCGACGCCGACTACGGCGTCGTGGGGATCATCTTCGGCAGCATCAGCCAGGCGGGCGGCCAGATCGCGGTCATCGTCGGCATCCTCGCCTCGTTCGTGCTCGTCTACCTGTCGAGCGTCGTCGTGCGGGCCCGCCGTCGTCGCCGCTCGGAGGGCGACGACGCCGGCACCGGCCCGAGCGCCGGGTCGGAGGCCGACGCGAGCACGCCGGTGTCGGCCCGGTAGGCGCTGCCGCCCCGCGCCTCCTCGGCAGCACCCCCTCACCCGCCGCCCCCGCTCCTCGCCGAGCGGGGGCGGCGTCGTGCGCGGGGAGGGGCGGCGGGCGCGAGGCGACCGCCGACCGGCC
>Ga0265797_10006887_pt1 | contig 15851 bp, 13 predicted proteins | sample P2T30metagenome_FD_192433 | JGI IMG/M metagenome (GOLD analysis project Ga0265797, IMG submission 192433) | Plant litter microbial communities from East Loma Ridge, Irvine, California - P2 T30 | ecosystem: Environmental > Terrestrial > Plant litter > Unclassified | place: USA: California... | reverse complement strand
AATCTCACATAGCACGCTCGTGTAAAGTACCAAGTTTCCATCGATACCTGTCGAGTTCTCTTACGGAAGTTGCAACCACGTCACTTTACATGTCACTGCCTCAATATTATGCTTGGGCTTGTCTGTGCATTCGGTCGAACTCCGAATACTTTGATATGCCCAACGTATGCACATTTTGTCATTGATTCATCACTTTTAATGTGACCAGGTACCGGTGAGATGGGGTTACTAGGGTTGGGGCTCTCGATCCACCATTTTACTGGGCATGATCAGTGCATTTGACAGATCCCACTACAACATGTATCGCGATGGGATTTGTGAAATTTCGGAGACACACGTACTGTGTAATCTTCTGACTGTGATATAACGCACAATGCGCAATGACGATTGAGGAACGACTACGCCAAGTAGAAGGAATGCACTTGCTCAAAGATCATAATCATTTGTTATTCATGCAACCGGGTAGTCTGTACAACTCAGCGCTCTATGGGTATATGCAAAATGCGTCTATTCTCTAGAATCCCAGTAAAAGTCCAAGCCATCCTTCTCTTCCACCGTCGAGATCGCGGTGCGCAAATCACTGCCCATGGACTCTGGTCCGCTGCCGACGATTTGAATGAAACCGCCTCTCTTGCTCGCACGCTCCATGAAAGATGTCACCACCATTGGCATGGTAGGGTGGTGACTTCCGAGAAGCTCAACATGGAAGCGTTCCTGGTCAATGGCGAGAAGCTCTTGTAATGTTGCCCGATTCGATGTCTCTGTTTGGGAGGATGTCGAAGAAATGTTGGTGTTGGGTCCCTTCTCTGGGTCTGCGTTTTGCTGTGCTTGTTTGCCGGGTCTGTTGCAGCAGAAGGGGATGTGTGGTGTGTCTTCGCGAGTCACGAAGATGTTGATGCGCAGTCCGGGATTGCTAGCCAACATCTGCTTGAGTTCGACAAATTCTGCATTAAGCCAAAGAAGATCTTGCGCGCGACGGATAACCCAAACGAAGTCGACGGTGGCTTGTGGAACGATGAGCTGACGCAGAGACTGGATGACGATGGGAAGTGTGAATGTGACACCAGTGCCACCAGCCACAGCAAGAACATTGTCAGTAGTGTGCTGCGGCCAGCCTGGGCCGTAAGGTCCGGTCATGATGACAGGGACATCGGTCTGACCAGCGAGGGCAGCAAGGTGCACAGTCTGGCCCTTGCGAGCTCGTAGGAGGTAGGTGTGGTGTTGTACCTTGCTGGAAGGATCCGGCATCGAGGAGACGGTGAATGGGTGAGACTGCCAGATGCTCAAGCTAGGGAAGCAGAGATAGAAGTGTTGACCAGGCTCCCAAGCCTCCTGCTCGAAGTCGAAGTCCAAGCGAACGATCACATCGTCGCCCTCACCAATGATCTGCACATCTGCCATTCCACGACGGAAGCCGATGCTGCCCTTCTTGCCACCGAAGTGGAGGTAGCAGGTCTTGAACAGGCGCGCAGATTGGTCAATGGCAATGAGAACCAAGCTTGCCACCATCCAGCACCATAGTTTGTCCCAGTGGCCCCAGCAAGCACCGATGTAAAGGATCGCACCAATCGAATGTGTAATCTTGAAGAATTCGTAACCAGTCCAGCGGATCACCCGCTTCATGCTGAAGATGGTTAAGAAGGTGATGAGGAACGTAGCCACGCAGCCAAAGACCGCGTACATATTCGTGAGGAAGAGGTAGTACACATCCGGTGCCGGTCCATAGTAGTAAGCCTCGACAACTGTCCAGCCGATGGTGTGAAGGGCGGCCTGTGCGAAGATAATGCGACCGCACCAGCGGTGTAGGAAGTTGAAGTGTTGGTAAGGAATGCCCGTCAGCATGGTGAGAATGCTCTCACGGCTGGCGAGCAGGACCGTGAAGGGAGTCAATGCATATGAGAGAACACCAACGCGGTTAGACCACCATCCCAAGGTTGTTCTAGTCTTGCCGCCGGGCTTAGTCGGTTCGATGTAAAGCCAGATGTATCCAGTAAATCTACGCAAGATGTTAGAAGCTGAATGAGGATCATGTTCCGGAGTTGTCACTTACGAGAAAATGAGTAGATATCCCAACATGATAGCCAAGATAGCCACCTGTAACCTCGTCGTCCGGCCAAAGAAGTACGGCAAAGGAGCATCCTTCAACAACCATCTTCGCTTCGCCCTTTCCAGACTGTTGCAAACTGTGTCGATAACACCACCAACTCGCTGCGAGGGTCCTCCCATCCGCCAGCCGCGAAGAGTCACCCAAACAACTGCAATGCCCAATAGCACACCCCACATGATGAAGGAGTACTTCATCGACAAGTCGTGCATGACGTAGACGCCGTTGAGATACCGGCAAGTGCCCTCGTCGCTCTCGCAAGGCAATGGCTCGTCAGCGTATCCCCAATGAGGAACCAGATAGCCGCCTTCAGGAAGGTCCATGGCCATATGGCGTGGCGCGATCATATTGGCTGACATGTTGGACCAGCCAATGCGTGTCGAAGGATTGATGCAAGTAAGAAAAACACGCGAGGAACGGTAATGGGTGACAATGGAAGAGTGGCAATAGAGCCGCAGGGCAAGCTGAAGAAGTATGTCTCGCCAAGTAGAGTGAGCAAGTTACGGCAGCGGCCAGTGTCTAGATCTGAGAGGGTATGCATGTTCGCGAGGAGGCGAGATCTGGGCGAGCACGATGTCGTCGCTCCCGGTGGCCGTGTGGTCGGGAAGGGTGGAAACGTGCTCAAAGTCGCTCGCATTAGCCAGAGGAGCCCCACTTCGTCTTGGTTTAAAGAGTGCGGCCCGGCCTCGCTTGACAACGGCCCGTTCTTGAAACAGAACAAGTGGAATCGGCTCTCGTGGTCGTTTCTTCGGTCCCGGCCTGATTGTGACACCTTAATGAATCCAAGAGCCGGAGCTACTCGACCCTGATTGAACCCAAGACCTGGCAGTGTTGTCGTCTTAACGATGTGTGGTCGTCCCTGTGCATGGCATTACTTCGAGAAGCGCCGAGTGGCTAGCACTTGCTGCTCTTCTCTCTCCGGCTAATATTATTCGTCTATCCTCGTGAGCCTCATTGCTCATCCTCGCTGCTCTCAGCATCCTCGCGCTGCCTCTTCTCCAAGATATCCTTCCAATCCCGCGCAAACTCGCGCAGCCCATCTCCACTCGCGCTCGCGTCCACGACATCCTTGGGCATTTTGTGCGCGCTGTATTGCGGGGTGCTGAAACTGTACGCTTCAGGGTCGTTCTTTTTGACCAACCGAAACTCCGGTCTCCAGAATTCTTCATCAACGTCAGACTCGCTGTCGGAGTTGTCGTCTCCGCTCTGCTCGTCAGACTTGTCGCCTTGGGCAATCATCATTGTTCCTTGCTCCTCCCCGTTCGCCTCGCCACCGTCTGCAGCCGCGAACCGAATCGGTATCCGCACCGTCTCCTCTTCCGGCTGCTCTGGTGGCTCGTCCATGGTCAGCAACTCTAACCAGCTGAATAGCAGTGGGTCCGTCCTCGGCGCCCAAGGGTTGACATCCACCAGCCAGACGCGCTCGTAGGGATTTGGCACATATACGTCAAACACGAAGTTGTCATCCGGGAACGTGTCGCGTAGTCTTACGTCAAAGAATTCCTGAATCTTCGATTGCAAGCGGTCCTGCAGCTCGAATAAGAAGTCGAAGTGGTTGAGGTCGCGTTGTGTGATTCCAATGAGTTTGCGGTTTCGCACAAAGCATCTGAACTCCACAGATGGGTTCATCTCGAATGCTTTGCGTAAGACCAAGTGGTAGGGTATTGTCGCGTTTGTAAGCTCCGCCTCGGCGCCTTCGCCATCCACTGTGTCGTCGAATGCGTGTTCCAAGTCATGTGTAATGAAGTCCGAGCTCTTGAGCAACAGGTATACATCGTTAGGAGTCCGGCAGTCCATACTATTGGCATTCATCCATGTCGCATCTTTCGGCGACGACCAGTTCAGCTTCGGCATCACCCTGCCGCCCAGAGTTTCAATAGTGTCCTGTATCGCGGTGTGAATGTTCCTCCAACCGGCCGCGACATCCTCGTGCTCATCGTCTGACTCTTCTCCATTCTCGTCCGATGCAGAGAAGACACCGCTATCTTCTGACCACTCTGGCTCAGCGCTCGGTTCGTCGTCGTCGGGAAGGATAATACCGTCGGCGCGAAGGTAGTCGAGGAATGGCTTGGTGAGAGGTATGAGGCGCGCTTTTGGTGTGATGGTGCGATATCTGATTTCTTGTCAGTAAGGACGTAGAGTGTGCAAATCTTGGGATGTAACTTACTTGGGATGCCACGAATGGTAGGAGCAGTTCATGATGTGCGCTTTGGTGATGGGTGGGAACGGCAGTGTGGCGATTCCACCATCAGTGGCGCCGATCGTCTCGTCTTCGATTACTGCAGGCATCCTTGCAACCTTCTAGTGATATTGATCAAGCTCGAAATATTCAGGTAGTAGTATGCAAAATCGTGGGAAATCTGTACCAGCTGTGACTGATCTCTCTCCATTTATCTTATCTGATCTCGATCGGAGGGGTACAATTTCAATTCCTGCCGGATTTAAGCAGTAACCCCACTTGCTTCATGCTCACATTTACGTTCAAACTACCACGACTAAGCAAGTCAATGAGAGCAACATGCACGTTTATGTAGTAATCAGCCCTAGTGGGCAAATGTGACTTTTGTCTTTACATGGCCAAAGGCCTGTCTCTCTACCTTGTCTGAGTCCTTTCGCCTTTGCCGAACGTTGACGTTCCTGGTATCAAAAGCCTCGTCCTTTCCGTTCCCATAGCATCAATTCATCCTTGGACCCACGATCATGAAGCGTCTTCCCTCAATGTTCCACCTATGAGGCCATGACGCTCTGCAAGGCAGCTCTGCCCTGGTCATCGAGCTTCTCCTGCACGAATTGGCCAACACGACCGCTGTGCCTCTTGTCCGCATCGCGCAAGTACTGGCCGACCCACGCCTTGACATCGGTAACCTCCGGTAGAGGGTCTTGTGTGGAACGCTTGCAAGTGTTGAGGGCAGTGAAAGCTGCGCCGAAGCCGAGCTCGTCAACGTCACGGTCCTCAATGACATCGTCAGAAGCTTGAGGAATAGGAGGGTTGATAAGAAGCTTGAGCAGAGCCTCGCATGTGATTGTCCAGCCGCGCTTGGCATAGCGCTCGACAAATGCCTGGCTGTCACCCAAAGTGCGGGTGAGCGCAACGACTGCGGTCTTGCGGTCCGTGGGTCTTGTGAGCCTCTGAGTCTCGGGAAGGATTATAGTTGTGTAGATGGGAGTGAAGACGTTTGCCTGCACTTGATCGACGACCGAGATGAAGAAATCGGGACCGAGACCCTTATCCTGAAGCGCGGCGACAAGGTAGTAGAATCGCACGAAACGGAGCTTGAAGTTCTCTGTGGGCGAGCCAGACAGGCGGGTAAGCATGAGCTGGAGCATGGGTTGCCAGTAGTTTTGGAGAGCTGCTGCTGGGAACGTGGCAACGACGGCCTCGATAATGTCCATAGCGTTACCCTCGTTTGCCTTTGTGCCTACAAGCTTCTGGAAGATAACGAGGATGGCCTCGGTCTGGTTGGCTGCCGCAATCTGCTCGGCGCCCTTCTGCAGCATCACTACAAGGAGCATCTTCAGAGCAGGGACATTGCCCTTGACATCCCACATGCTAGGTGAGAGGATGGGCTGAACCAAGGCCTGGAAGTTGCTGGACAGTGTAGGCGAAGGGTTTGTAGCAGCCATGGATGCGTAAAGCTGGAAGATGTACGGTGTGAACTCGTCGACCTGACTCTGCAGGACATCCATGAATGGAGTGAAGAGGCTGGCTTCGAGCTTCTCCGATTGCGTAGGGCCGGCGTAGCGGATCAACGCACCCAGAGACTCGAAGTGGTAGTAGCAGAATCCAGGGTTTGAAGGGTTGTGGCGAATGACCTTTGTGATGTTGACGAGGTTGGTGATAACCAAGTCAGCGATGGGAACAACGTCATCCTTGATGACAATGAGCACACGCATCACGCACTTCATCAAGAACTCGTTCTCCTGCACCTTTTCAGGCTTTGTGTCCTTGGTGATGAGCGCAAAGAGGTGCTGGAGTAGGTCCTTGGCCAATGGGACGATGGTCTCGCGAGGAATGATAGGCTTCTTCTCATCGTTAGTGAGGTACAGTGCGCGATCCACAGCGATGGCGGCGTATGTGTAGACGACGTAGTTGTCGGAGTTCAGGTGCTGTACAAGCAGGGGGAAGGCACCTTGCCACTGCTGAGCGGAAAGAATGCTGCGGAAAATGTAGAGGTACTTGACTGCATCCACCTTCAAGAGAGTGGGCGCGTCAGCAGTTGTGAGATCCTCAGCAACGTGCTTCTGGAAGAAGTCAATCACGTCAACGTTCGGGTTCACACTGAGGACACCCTTTGCGGCAGTGGCAACACCCTTTGCTGCAATCGACGAGAAAAGGTGCACGGCAGTGTCCTTGGCCTTCCAGTTGCCTTTGCGGTCCTTTGCGTACTCGCTCAAGAAGTGCTCAACGTAGCGCAACACCACGGTTGTGACCTCCTGCTCGAACTGCTCCATCAGCTTCTTCAGGAAGTTGGTGGCTGAACGTCTGCGGGTATCCTCATCAGAGCCTTCCAAATCTCTCCTGATGAACTCGATTGGCTCGTCCTCGAAAAGCTCAATATCTGACTCGCGAAGCGACAAGTTAGGGATGACGACCTTTTCTGTCACTTGGCCAAGTACATCCGGGTTGTTGAAGTTCTGGGCGTGTGTAGAGATTCCCGACACGGTCGTCAAGAACTCAAGCGCTCTGGCGACAACAGTGTCGTACTTGGTCTCGGGTCCGATGTTGGTCAACATTGTCCATGATGTGTTGACGAATTGTCCCAGGTGTGATCCAAATGCATCCTCATACTTCTTTGTGTACAGAATCAACACCTTGAAAATGTCTGCTCTTATCTCTTCAAGAATACCAGCCTCGTCATCGTCGTCCGTCTGTGCATCCTTGTTGTCGTATGTGAGGTATTTGTGAAGCAGAGTTGCGACTGTGGAGATGTTGTCCTCGAATTGAGGCGGCAGGTCCTGTGCCGAAAGATCGTAGAGGAGCTTGATGACAAGGTCGAGAGTGCCCAAGTGTTCCTTGAGTACGGGTGCATTTGATTCGTTTGCTGTGATCATCTGATCTTCGTTTGCCCACAGCTGCAGGAAAGGCTCGCCGAATTTTGACAGAACATGGTTGATTTCGGTGTAGAGTTCATCTGATCGGTAGAGCGGCTCCCATTTCTTGAAGACTGAGTGTGCAACCTTGAGCACACCGTTGTTTGTTGCGGCGTTGTCGGGTGTCAAGCGCGAGACAAGGTCGTCGACAAGGGTGTCCCAGTTCTGATAGAAATCGCTGTCGGCGATCACACTGATCGCATCGCCGAGCTGTGCCTGGAGGGATGAGGGAACCTTGACCATAAGGCCAATGAGCTCACTCTTGATTGTTGCCACCTCATTTCGGGGAAGTTTGTGGTTGCCATCTTCGTCCTGCGACCTTGTCAGCCAAAGCAACCCCGCCATTGTGCTTCTGTCAACCACTTACCACCCAGTTCCTGCGAATGAAGTTCTTGAAAAAGAGAGCGGCAGCCAGCCTTGTGGCCTGCGGGAAGCTGTCTGTGTTGACGATCTGAAGGAGTGCGAGGGAGAAGCCAGGGTTGGTCTCCTGGGCCTTGAGTGTCTGCTCGGCTGAGTAAAAGTTAGCTCTGTTGATGAGGAATGCATGCATGCTGTGCTATATGCGGTGAAGTCTTACCCTGCCTGCTCTGCTGCGGGTCGAGACTGGCCTGCAGTTGGCCTGCAATTGCCTGGAGGTCGGCAGCCATGATTGTGTGTGAGGAGGGAGGGGTGGTGTGGGTGGTGTGGCGGAGCGGAAGTGTTTGTCAGTGAGGTAGCGGACTCTGCCACTTTTCGGTTTCGGCGGTAAACAATCTACGACAGAGAGCGAGAGCACAGGCTCCGAGCGCGTGGGGGCGGCGGCGGTGGCGCGAAACAGCGTGGCGCCTTCACGTCCATTATTCAGGGTCCTCAAAGTGACGCTGCCTCCTCTGGCTGGCTGGACTGGACTCGATGTTGACTTTACTTTACCTTCACTGTTGATCTGAGAGGCTCTTGTTCGCCTCGCGACACGTACTTCACTGCATCCTAGGGCGTTGCGATACTTCTCCATTTCTTTCACCAAAGCGTTTCTTCTTTTACCTAATAAACAAAACTGCTCTCTCCTACACTGCCATCGCCGTCTTTGTCGACCGCCACCGCTGCGACCCATTACTCAGCCCCCTCCGCCTGATTCCTTCGCCTTCCTCATACCTATGAATTAATACTACAACTCTTGCTTTGAGAACAACCAACCTACACACGCCATCAACATGGCGGCCTCAAGCAACTATGCCCGTCTGCGCGAGCAGACCATGGGCTCACAGTTTGACGAGGAGGCTGTCACTGTCAACACTCGCGCCCTGATCGACAAGGTGCTCGCACGATACTCTGGAGAATGGACCACCCTACGAGAACTCATACAAAATGCCGCAGATGCACAAGCGACAAAAGTCACCATCCGCTTCGAGACCAACCCTTCCGCCGACGTACCTCTACCACAATCACAGTCGCAGTCCGACCACATCAAGCATGTGCTGCTGCATAATACACTCAAGACACTCATGGTTAGCAATAACGGAGAGACATTTGTGGAAACAGATTGGCAGAGGCTGAAAAGGATCGCCGAGGGAAATCCAGATGAGACAAAAATTGGTGCTTTTGGTGTGGGATTCTACTCGGTCTTTGCCGATTGTGAATCGCCGTTCGTAAGCTCAGGGAACCAGAACATGGCATTTTACTGGAAGAAAGACAGCTTGTTTACGAGACGAGGAAAATTGCCGGACGATCAAGCATCCAAGGACACCACCTTTTTGCTGGATTATCGAAGCTCTTCCACGCCTGTACCGGGCATGCTGAGTTTGTGTCAATTCCTGGCCACCAGCTTGACGTTCGTAGGCCTGGAGTGCATCGAATTGTACTTGGATGAGTGGAACATTTTGAAGCTCACGAAGAAGATGGCACCTGGCGCGAACATTAGTCTGCCAAAGGACGTCAATCCTAAGACGAAAGACGGCTTGATGAAGATTACTGCGGTGGAGTACCAGAATGCACAGATCGATGCACAATGGATGAATGTGGTCGGCTGGAATCGCCAGCAGGCCGTCGCAGCGAGCTCCACTGGCAACCAGGCGCAAGCCGAAACTGGCGGCTCCCTACGTAGCTGGTTCAGTAAGCTTGCTGGTGGCGTGAACACGGCAAATTCTGCGACGAAGAAAGCTCAAAAAGAGGAAGAAGCACTGCAGCTCGCGATTGCAGAGGACCTTACAGGATATAGCAATGCGACAGTGTTCCTCCGGATCAGCACCGTCAACGTTCAGACTTATGTTGGTAGAACGTTGGCTCAGGAGCTTGAGCGCGCGACGAAGAAGCCACCTCCAAAACATACGCGCATTGCTATTCTTACGTCATCATACGATGAGACGTCGGCCTCAATGTCGACAGTGTCCGGTGCTGGTTCTAAGAGAGCTAGCGATATTTTTGCTTCGGTGCTGCCAACGAAGAATGGCAAGATCTTCATCGGATTCCCTACAGCACAAACGACAGGTCTGCTCGCGCACATTTCTGCTCCATCTGTCATTCCCACAGTCGAACGTGAGAGCATCGATCTGAATGCTCGATATGTGCGTGACTGGAACATCGAGATGCTGAGAGTTGCTGGCATTGCGTGTAGGGTTGCCTACACCGGCGAGATGGCTGAACTCAAAGCCAAGCTTGATCGCGCTGTGAGCATGAATGGGACGAAGGGCGTCACGAAGGACAACGTAGCCGCAGTCATGCCATCTGCCGTTCACGCTTTCAAACAATACAGTTACGAAGAGTCAACTCCATCGTCTCGTGTAGGACAATACATTGAAGAGGCGTTCTGGATGTGCAACCAGAAAGCCTCGATCGACATTCTCAGCACTCGTGGCATCTTGCCCAGCCAACAGGTCCGCGTGGCCACCGAAGATCTCAGCTTTGTTGAGGGTATTCCTGTGGTGCCGGACGAGCTAATGAAGAAGTCCGAAACGTTCATCGGCAAGCTCAGAGACTATGGCCTGCTGTCGGACATTACAACGAGCGACATCAAACGTGAACTGGAGGCGCAGGCGCTGACAGAGAAGCAAGTTGTGGAGCTCATCAAGTGGGCATGCAACAAGACCAGTCGGCAGGAGATGGATGCTGCAGTTGTGCAAAGCTTATTCGATGGCACCGTGGCTGGAATCGACGAAGAGTTCGTCAACCTGTCTTCTAGCCCTGTCATTCAACTGGGCCAGATCCAGAGCTTCGTCAACATTTCCAAAATCCCCGCCGAGCTCCCATCGCCTCCACAGACTATGCCATTCAGACTGACTAAGGGTCTTACTCCGAGTCAACTGTCTTCACTTGGTTGGGAGGAGCTACAGATTGTACCGTGGCTTCGCTGGATCATTGACAGTAAAGGTCAAGGCTTTGGCGCCAGTCAGAGCTTGGAGACGACGCCTGCCGTGGCATCACAGGTACTCCCAGTCATCTCCAAAGCATGGGATGGCCTCAGTGTGGGCTCAAAGCAGACTGTGACTGATCTACTAATTTCGAGGACAGTCATACCGACCAAGCTCGGTATGCGCAAGCCGCCGCAATCGTACTTTGCCAGCGTCAAGCTCTTCGATGACCTTCCTACTATTACTGGGCTACAAGGTGTCAAGGAGAAGTTCTTGGGCACACTTGGTGTCCGCAAGACGATTGAGCTAACAGTCGTCTTCGATCGTCTGATGGCGAAATCCATCACTGGCGTCGCTGCCGAGGAGGGCAAGTGGAGTCACGTTGACCTGGTGAAGTATCTGATCAGCGTTAAGGACGACATCCCAGATGAAGACATTAAGAGACTTCGCAACACGCCCATCTGCCCAGCTGAACCCATATCTGGCGACCAGCTGGACAAGGGCAAGTTGTATCGCCTGTCAGATCTATTTGAGCCCAACGATGAGATTCGCCGTCTCGGTCTCCCAGTGTTGCAATGGCCTGGTCAGTGGAAAGCAGCGAGCCCCGAGGGACGTTTCCTCAGGCAGTTAGGCTTAATGCCTTTCCCTGATGTCCCTGTGTTGGTCGGCATTTTGAACAAAGCACCCTCGAATGGCGATCTGCAAAACACGGCACTTAAGTATTTCGTGATGAACAACTTCCACAATGGCTACAACAGATATCCAATGCCGACAATCGACAAGGCCTTCCTGCCTGTTCAGCCTTTCCTAGGCGAAAGCAACAACATGATCGCGAAGCCGGTGCAATGCTACGCAAACCCAAAGGCTGCAGTACTGAAGTTTAGGATCCTTCGCGCCGATCTGCTTGCTCACCATGCAATATTTGGTGTTGCGGCGGATCCGCCCATCGAGCTTTGCGCAGACCGATTGATCAAGGCTCCACCTCTTGACGTTGGGCAGGCCAAGACACTGTTTGGCTACTTTGCTGACCGTCTGCCTGAGATTGGACCTGCCGGACATCTAGCGGAGAAGTTGGGCAATGCGCTCATCGTGCCTATAGTTCCAAAGCGGAGCGAAAAGATGGGTAACGTACGATTCGTGTCTCCACGGACTGTGTTCCTCGGCGACAGCGAGACATACGGAGACATCTTCGACTTTGTGGATTTCGGCCATGAGGCCAACTCCTTCCTGCTTCGCGTTGGATCGAAACACGAGCCTGACTCCCGAGAGCTGGCTTACATGTTGACTCGCCAACCGGGCCGCCTACTCCAGACACTTGGTGCAGAGAAATATCTCCAGCTGTTGAGAAAGATCGCCGAAAATGCAGCAGCGCTTAAGAAGGACAAGACATTGTGGCAACAGCTCAAGAGTACTCCTTGCTTGCTCGCTGTCAAAGAAGTGGCAAAGCATGGAGAAGGAGAGAAGGTTCGCGATGTGGACGAAGATGAGCTTACGATCAAAGAGTATTCACTCACGAATGCACCAAGCATGGTGATCGTGGACGACTTCCACACTTACCGACTGTTCCAGCCGAACCTTCTAGCTGCACCCCAAGAAGAGACTATCGAGGCCTTTTATGCTGCGCTCGAGACACCGTATCTGAGCAAACTCGTTGACGATGACCAGCGTATGGGAGCTCAGCTTAGGGACCAGGCTTTCGCGCAGAAGCTGCAGAAGTTGATCGTTGAGCGTTGTCGACTCTTCCAACATGACCACTCTGCCGACACTATTCGACATGACGCCAAGTGGTTGGAGCAGAACATGACTGTCAAAGGAACGGAGTTCTTGCAAGTGACGCGCCGACTCAAAGGGTATAGGATGCACTTTGTTGAAACGCGCACGGCTGCTCTGCACAGAGAATCGAAGAGGGACGCTACGCTGTTCGTCACGGCACGATTCGACCTTTACGAGGTCAGTCGCGCGATCATGACTCTTCTACTCAAACGTCCTCGCCAACAGGACTTCCTCGCTCTCGAGATCTTGATGGAGAGCGATCTTCGCAGGTTGAAGACAAAAGGTTACAACGTTGATCGTATCCTTCGCCAGAAGGCAGAAGAGTCTCGCATCGCCGAGACTGAGAGGCAAAAGAGAGATGAGGAGCAGAGGAAGATCGCCGAAGCCAATGTCCAAGCCGCTATCGGCAAGCAGCCTGATACTCAGAGCGTTACCAAGGGCATAGACCAAATGCAGATCGAGAGCGGCAAGACACCTGAGAAGCAGCCTAGTATGCCAGGAACCTTCTCCGATTCACCTGAACAACAACTCACTCGACCGGATCCCTCGAATAAGAAGCCGAGCGGTATTTTCAGCAACATCTCGCGTCAACTCGGCTTCAACAATGCGCCGACTTCACCTCAGCACCAGCATATGCAAAACATGCTGACCAATGGCCAAGGCGAAGGTTCTGGCTCAGAGCTTCCACCACCTTACTCTCAAAAGCCTAAGCCGTCATCTAGCGCCCCGGGTCCTGGAGACGGACAGGTTTCAAGCCCGCAAGCTCTCCAGCATAACCTGCAGTCCGCGATCAAGGCTTCTCGGTCATACACTTCCAACTCTCTGTTCAGCCGGCCCGAGACGAAGGACATCAAAGAGTCACCAACATACTGTGACAGCAAGCCAGGCCATGACCTCACATTCGCTGGCGATGTCGGTCAAGGCATGAAATTCTTCCTTTCTCGCCACACCGCGGACCCGCAGGTCTTTTTCAGAGAACACCAAGCCGCGCTTGCTTCCTTCAACGTTCTGCTCACAAACTGCGCCGCGATCTTCGACCTGCCCGTCTCCACTCTCAACATCTTCGCCGACCAGCAAGGTGGCACCATCGCTTTCAATAAGAATGGCAGCATCTTCTGTAACCTGCGCTTTTTCGAGCAATTGCACGAAGGGAACATGAGCAGCCCAGAAGGATTGGTAGAAGCCATGGCGTACTGGTGGATCACCCTTTGCCACGAACTGGCGCACAATCTTGTCGGTGACCATGGTCCCCAGCACTCTTACTACACCGAGAGTTTTGCCCACCACTACTTCACACGCATGGTCTGGTGGGCCACGAACAAGACAAACCTCGCTATTCGGTAGAGCCGGGCGAGTTTAGAGATAGAAGATCTTAGCGAACCGGAACATCTTCCGGTTGTTACTGTTGTACGGCAACCTGGGTTATCGAGGCGTTCATTGTCACGGCGGAGCTTGAGGAGGAAGGCGTCTGGATTATCACAGCGAAAGCCGTCCACCCCTGTTGTGTGGAAGGGCAAGTTGAGAGGCATTTTCAGCGGGCGGGAATAGATTCACACGCATGTACATTGGGATTAGAACGGGCGACACCCTGCTCTTAATAGATGTTTGAAACCCTAAGTTATTCCTCCCATTCATCGACTGACTCCGAAGCGGCTTGGTCTTTCCGAAACTCATTCTCATCTGTATCTTCCATGGAGACACCGTACTGACCTTGAGACAGAGTGAATTGTGTCCTGGTGGTCATGATGCCTCAGTCACTCACTGTTGCAGATGGAGCAGGTACGACCGAGATAGAACAACCTGCTTCTGCTTCTGCAGCGTACCCTCTATTTGCGACCACACTCGTCCGCTTGACACAACTTTCTAACCTTGTCCTCGATTCGACGACCTTCACCATTTACCACAACCACAACCACAACCACCATGGCCTCACTCGACTTCGCAAACATGACCCTCCGAGACCTCCTCTCCTACCGCCGCAAAGCGATCAAAGCAGGCGAGCGCCCGTCCGCCCAAAACAACTATCTCACGACGACTTTCAGCACCGACATCAAGAACAAGCAGCCTGCCGATTGGGTTCCGACGAAGATGTTCAAAACTTGGTGCGATCATCACGGGCCGTCGAACCACGTCACTACAGATTGCCGCGGTGCGAATCGCCTAGCCTCGAAGCCCGCATCAGACGTGCGGCGTAAGAACATAGCCAAGAGAAAGGTGAGTACGTCCCCGAGCGCAGGTCATGATCGAACTGACCATTATGCCAGGCCAAGAGAGTCTACACTGCTTTGAAGATACAGCAGAAGCGGGCTGAGCAGGCGGCCAGGCGAAGCAGGGCCACAAAAGGTTTCGTACTTGCGATTCGAGAACGATCTGGTCATCTCGAAGAGTAGTCGAAGGGGACAGGTGCACTATGGCGGCACGCCGGCATCTTGCGATGAGGACGAGAGGCAACAGCACGGCTGGGAACCGTATCGAAGAAGAAGTTTCATGTAATTACAAAGCTACAGAGATCCACCTGAACGCCAACGCTACGGAGATAGTCCCAAAACATCACTCGCTCTCGCTGTACACACGACCCGCAAGCGGCGCAGATCTGATCATTTTCACCGCAGTGCCGGCAGGCAAGAAACCTGTGCAGTCTGCAAAGTTGCCCTGAGCACTGGCAGGAATGCCCAGAACGCTCAACTTAGCCATGGCATTGGCGAAAGCCGATCCCCACTTGTTTTGCTGGCCGACAAAGCCTGCAAACTGCTTACCAACAGTAGTGTTCTTCTGGGAAAGGTTGATGTCGGAGTCGAAGCGAGAGACGCCGGCGGGTGGGTTGTAAGTCTCCGCATAGTAGTTGATGTCCCACTTGCCGGGAGTGGAATCTTGAGGAGCGTTGACAGGGACGTTGTTGGCTTTTTGATTGAAAGCTGTGCTGGTGGTGTGTGCGCCAATGAGAGCTGCGAGCTCGGCTGCCGAGAAGCCCTTGTCAACGAAAAGCTGCAAGAGGCTGTCGTGGTCGGAGCCTGGACCGAAGCCTGGAGGCATGTTGTTCTCTGGTGCAGCTGCGGAGCTGTCGGTGCGACCAACAACAGTCTTGACTTTGGGTCCACCTGGACATGTAATGACTGCAACGCTGAGGGGATCGTGTTAGCTCAAGATCTGAGTAATGTGTATCTTTGGAGACAAATGTACCTCGAGGCAAACTGGATCAAGTCTGCAGCACCCACTGTCGAGCCGAACTGGCTTCGGTACGAAGTAAGCTTGTTACCGATGAAGGCGTTGTAGGCTTCAAGACCGCCGTTCTCGCCGCGTCCCATCTCGCCGGCATTCAGCAGAAGTGATCCGTCGGCTCCACCGCCTGCGGGTGCTGTGAATGGAGATTTGGTGGAGTATGGGCCAGCATCATGGAAAGCATAACGAACGGCTGCTCTAGCGTTGGCGTTGCACTGGCCGTTGTCTAGGAATTCGGCATTGAGATCCTTCGAGATCTGTTGCCAGTAGCTTGGACAGGCAGCTTTACGCTTGACGAGTGATGAGAAGTCGAAGGATGCCGCATTGGAGAATAGGGAAGC
>Ga0265797_10006886_pt1 | contig 15851 bp, 13 predicted proteins | sample P2T30metagenome_FD_192433 | JGI IMG/M metagenome (GOLD analysis project Ga0265797, IMG submission 192433) | Plant litter microbial communities from East Loma Ridge, Irvine, California - P2 T30 | ecosystem: Environmental > Terrestrial > Plant litter > Unclassified | place: USA: California... | reverse complement strand
AATGCGGCACGCCTTATATCTATAAATACATATCCGAGCACGATCAGGCCATAGCCCTTACGTTGTAATGCTAGCGAAGCTCTTTCCTTGTGGTCTTTCTACACACACACACTCTCTCTCTCTCTCATCGCAATCGCTATAGAATAAATGCGGTTGAAAGAAATGAGTTTTCCTGCGCTAAGCGTGCAGACCCAGTGCGTCAGTGGCGGCTTATGTTGGCGGCGACGTGGTGGGTAGTATGCCTGGATGCCGAGGAAGGCGCAGCACACCCACCATCTTCGAGCAACCTGAGGCGGACCACCTAACAAATAAAGTTTTTGATGTGAGCTTGCTCGAACCACAGTACGGGCCTTTGCTGTAGATGCCTAGACTTCATTCTTGTTGCTTTTGTACCCGCTGGGAATCTATCGCGCCCTCAACCTACAAAGCAATGCAGATAGTCGACGAGTGGATCTACTACCATCAATATTTCTAGAATGTCAACTGCTTCGTACAAAACTTCCGCGTCCAAAACGTCCGACTACGACTTTCACAACAAAATTACCGCGTCCCCGAACGCGGAACACGAAAGAGTGTCTCGACCGAACCACTGTACAACTGTTTTCGCACACTTTACTCAAGAAATTGTAACCTATCCGATCAAAGCCATGTCATGGATCATAAGAAGAATGGACAAAACATTCTGGGAGCGTTGTCCAGTCGGCACCAGGATTACGCCGTACATTATCTTTGACTCGATCTATCACTTTAGCTCGGATCGAGACAGTAGCAGTCTTTCTACCTTCTCGAAAGATCTGCTACGGAGATTCCAGGCTACTCGCAGTATGTGGGCGCTGTCTTTCCATCCCACAATGATGCAAGGTTGGCGAGGGCTACCCGAAGCGATGTCTACACTTTCATGGACGTCGAGACTCGTCTTTCTGGCATTGACATGCCCATATTTAGCATACGGAACCATTAAGTTGTATTCCATGTGGATTGTATATATCGGGTGGAGTCTGCTTCTCCTTACTATCAATATCCCTATCCGACTTTTTCGACAATCACTGCTTTCGGTCGGCTTCGTTATTTGGGTTTCGACATACAGATACCCGCTATTCGAGGTCATATATCCTAGACAGCTTCGCAGAATCTTGCAAAAGAACTCAGACGCCTATTCTCCGCTTGCGATTGATTCTAGAAGCATTCGAGTCGTCCGTCTTAAGAGTGGAGAGAACAATGATGCCATTAAATGTGAGCTAGTCACTGGCCCCTTGAACAATCTCGAATTCGAGGCATTGAGCTATGTTTGGGGTGTGTCTGTAAAGCGTTACAAAGTTCAGGTCAACGAAAAGCCTTTTTTGATCACGCACAACCTTTTTACGGCACTTCGAGAGCTTCGCCTTACCGAACGCGATCGTATTCTTTGGATTGACGCAATGTGTATTGATCAATCCAATACTGTCGAAAGAGGATCACAAGTGCAGATGATGCGCGACATTTATAGTAAGGCTTCCAGAACGATCATATGGTTTGGCGAGGCAACATCTACGACTCCTATCGTATTCAGAACCATTTTTCATATTAGCAATGCGGCTTCTCACGAGAAGGAGAAGCTACTGAGCAGCTTCCGAACACAATTGCACGTGAAAAGTATCAAAGAAGAACTCGATGCTGTCTTGCGCCACGAGTGGTGGCAGCGGGTGTGGGTAATTCAAGAGGCGGTCGTTAGTCAGAATGTTTGCGTGCAAAGGGGTCCACTTAACGTTACGTGGCGAGAGCTCAGCAATTTCATGTTCTTCTCCAACATCATATGCTATCAACAAGGGATTGCGTTCGCATCAGCTGTGCAGATGCTACGCGCCAGCCTGCACGAAGACTCCAAGGTTCGACTTTCCATGCTAGATCTAGTCGAAAGGTTTCGCGGACAGTCTGCCACGTTTGGTCCAGACAAGATATACAGCCTAATGGGCTTGGTGCAGGCTGGACAACCTTCGCTTCTGGAGGCAGACTACACCATGACCCCTGAGAAAATTTTCATGCAATTCACTGTCTCTTGTCTCCGCTGTTACGGAAACCTACGAGTACTAGGATTAGCGGCTAATGCCGAACTGAGGAGCGCAAGTTGGTGTCGCAACTACAGCCTGAATATCGCTGGGGTGGAAGAAAGCCGGCCGCTCCATGGACTACCTGGAAGGCCGAGACCTTACTGTGCCTCAGGCAATTCGTCCCTGCGATATCATTTCAGCCTTGAGTACGGAGTCTTGTCTCTTTTCAGCTTGGGTATGGACGAAATAGTGGAAGTAGCCGGAGTTTATAGACCTGGAGCCACTTTGGACACGGTAAAGTGGTCGAATTTTGTTGACGAAGCACCCCCAGAACGAAAAATAGCTTTCACCTGCACAGTTGCTGCAGACTGTCTGACCAAGCCCGGGAAGCAATACAGCCCATCAGAAGAAGCCGCATGGATTGAGCGATACAGCCAAGCTGTTAACAACGCCTGTGTAAACCGGCAGCTCTTTGTCACACGCTCAGGGAAACTCGGTATTGGGCCCTGGAACCTCAAGCGCGGTGATAACATAGCCATATTGATGGGCGGAAAGACACCTTTTGTCCTGCGCAAATGCCGCCTGGGAGAGAAGCGTAGATACATCAGTGAGTTTGGCATCCCAGGAGATGCTTACAAGCTTGTTGGTGAAGCTCATGTCGATGGTATGATGTATTACGAAGGGAACGCGGAAGAACGCATTAAGAGTGGGGAGGTAAGGATCGTGCCCCTACACCTGTTGTGATCCAAGGATCTATTGCATACGCCAGCCCACGCGATTGTGTCGAAAGACAATACATTGAACTTGCAGCTTCAGAGAGTAGAGACGCAGCAAGCGCCCCACACGCTAGGCCTAAAGCTGTCTAGACATCATTGTGCCCCTCCCCACGTGGTTGACATGGACGGAATCTACTTCACTCTGACAGACATCGCGTCTGTACCCAACGAAAATGATGTCTTGTACAAGTAGTAACATGGTGACATGATCTGCAATGTCTAACGACAAAGCGCAGCCACAAAATCGGCAGTCCGGAAGCCTAAGACGACCGAGAGCCTAGTTCGACAAGCGACAGAGTGGTCTCGTACGACCAGCCAGGCAAGACTGATATATGGACAAAGTTTGAACCGACTCCAATCGTCAACATGTTGAACGTCCCTTCATTGTATCGGAGACCTACCACTCTTCCAAATCACCACGACAACATGCCCCCAACCCCAGCACTAAACCCCGACCCGAACCAAGGACTCAACCATACAACCATAACCCTCTCATCAGGCACAATAGCGCACACATGGACACCCAACACCCAACCCACCGCAACTATTGTCTTACAGCACGGTTACGCGGAATACGCATCCCGGTACCTATACTCGCACCACAACCTCATCACACACTTCCTCGCCGCCGGATACTCCGTCTACGCCATGGACATTTGGGGTCACGGTTCCTCACCAGGTGATGTTCGCGCAGTAGCTCACGTGGGAAAAGCCGTCGTTGATCACGTTGAACTACGCGACCACACCGTGAAGCTGGGGAAGCCAGTGATATTGTTTGGACATTCACTCGGCGGCCTCATTACTGCTGGGAGCGTAACACTGGATTCAAATGACATAAAGGGGGTAATTCTCACCGGTCCCGCATTCCCAGGTCCGTTCCCCTACGCAGCGAGATTAGCGGTAGGCGTAGCAGCGCGCACGATGCCAACAGTTTCTATACCGGGTCGCCACGTCGACATCTCAGGCCTTACACGGTGTAAACCTGAGATTGAAAAATATCTGGCTGATCCGTTGTTTTCGAAGAAGGCAATTTGCTTCTTGACTGCTGCTACGGCTGTGGATGTTACGGATGCTGTCATGGCGAAAGTGGGAGACTGGACTGTGCCGACGATGGTGCTGCATGGGGATGCAGATACGTATTGTGATTGGAGGGGTAGTGAGAGGTTTGTGCAGGAGATAAGAAGTGAGGATAAAGAGTTCGGTGTTTATGCAGGGGGAAGGCATGAGCTGTTGCATGATGAGTGTGGGGATGAGGTTTTGAAGAAGGTATTGGGATGGGCGCAGGAACATGTTTAGTATTGAAGATGGTGTTGGACATTCGCTGTTTGGATATGAAAGAATGTTTCCAATGTCCTGAACGCCGCCCAATGCAGTACCGTCATGAGCCCTAGTAATACAACTATGTGTGAACCAGATGAGTGATTATACAAGATGTCGATGTCTATGCCTTCTGCCAACAACCATAAGGAATAGACGTCGTAATCATGTGTGAGCTTGCTCCTGTAGGGGGAACGCCGGAGTCGTGATACTACTGGAAGTTGAGGATGTGGGTGCTACGTTGCATGTCTGACACCTGCGGCGCATGTTCGGAGGATGGCTACCCAATGCGTCTAGACAGTGCTTCCACTACTAAACACTTTTCCAAAAGCATCACCCTCTTCCATGCTCAGTCCCTCATCTAGGATGTCATGCGCCATGTTCACGACCTCGTCTTCAATTCCCGCTTCTAGCACTAGTCCCTCGCTAAACGCCAAGCGGGTAAGCGCAACGAGATAGGCATGCTGCCCGCCCAGCGTATTCACCAACTTGCTCTTGACATCGAAGTTGGCATTCGTCGTCGCGACGTGATAGATCAGCTTCATCGTGGCATTGATGGAATCGACTTTCCGGTCTTGAGTCGGCGAGATGGGATGCCGATAGAGGCTTGTAACGCAGTGATCAAGGTACTTGATCAATCGGCCAATGCAAAGGCGATTCTGGGCCAGACGACTAGAGCCGTACTCTGAAACAGAAAATTGTGTAAGTACTGAGATGACAAGAAAGCGGAGGTCCCAGAGGTCTGCTTCGGAGAGTGCTGGAAGTGCACTGGGAGAAGCCGCAGGATCGGGGATGAGCTTGGGTATCTCGGTGAAAAGATTGGTGAGGCGATTGATGAGAGCATCTTCGTTGTTTGCTTGATTGTCTTGAGGAGAATCCGCAGTGGTTATAGGTCCTACTGAGGTAGGTAGTGCAGAGGTATCAAGTATGCGCAACATGAGCATGATCTGTGATTGTGGCTGCTCTTTGACAAGGAGCATTATAGCGAAGGTCGAGGGTATTGCCTGCCACAAACGGATTATAGCTTCAGAGTCTACTGACGAAAGACAGCTGCTCGCAACGAGATACAGTAGTTCAAGACAGTCCTCGACGTCGATGCGAGACGCAATTTCCCGTTGCTTTGGAGAGTAGAGGTCGGCAATAGCTTTCTCACCTCCTTTGGCTGCTTTCGAGATGGGATCGGCTACAAGATCAACGGAGGCGATGATGAGCGGTACGACGCGGTCTGCTATGCCGACCGCAGTCTCGGTCGGTTCACATGCCAGAACGAAGTGCAGCGCATCCAGGATCAACGAAATCGGAGCATAGTACTTCTCAGTCTGACAGCGCTTCCATAGATCAAGAAAGATGTGACATATCTGTAGCGCTAACTCGTGCACATCAGCAGTGGCTATGTTCGCTAGTGCATCATACACAATCGAAGACAGCTTCTTGGATACGTCAGACGGAAATGCATGCAGGGTAAGTGCTTCGAGTATGCGATCGGTGCCATTCGAGGACGTATGTGAGAGCAGACGATGAAGAAGGGTGAATCGTTGATCGTCGCGTCGAAAGTGCTCGAGTAGTCCAACATCTAGCGTAGGTGCTGCGACAGGCGCTGGCTCTTCTTCTTTTGGTTGGCTTCGTGGCTGGCTCAGCGACAGCGCAGGCAATGGTATGGGGCTCTGGTCTATCGTCTGTCGTTTCCTCTTGCCCGCCTGCTTGGGTGTCGCCGTCTTCTGCCTCTCGCCGTGCCTGGACGGTGACGCCATGATAACATCGTCATCGGCGAAGCCATCGCCCAGCGGACCTCTTGTCTTCTGCCCCTTCTTCGGGGTGCCGGCTGGACTGACGACGGGCGGACCCGACTTTGGCCGTGACGGCATGGTCCTCCCAGGCCGTCGCGCGATGCTCGTCTCTCGTGCGTCATGCTGATTGAACATGTTGTCCGTCTGTACCGACTCCTTCTCCTGGCGCAGCCTCTCCATCTCGGCACGCAGTTTGGCGAGTTCAGTACCGTGGGCCTGCTGCTGGTCGGCCAGCTGGCGCTCGTGTCGACGACTTTCGGCATCGTAGCGTCTTCGAAGGGTGTCGGCCTCGCCCGACTTTGTCTGTAGCTTCCCTTTCAGCTCGTCGGCTTCTCTTCTCTCGCGCGCCTTGTCTTGCTCTAACTGCGATGTTTAGTGAGACGAGTGGAAACCGAAGGGGCAGGCATCGCACCTTCTTGATACGCTGAAGTAGCGCGTTGGGGTCAGCCTGCGACGGGCGCGGCTGCTCTTCCACTTCCATCTGGCCATTGTATGTCTGCCCATCTCCGTTCTGGTTGTGGTCGTAGTCGTAAGCATAGTCGTAGTCCTGCGACGCACGCGGGGGACCAGACGCGTCGTCCAAGTTGACTACCTCGTCGCCATCTTCAAGGCCGTAGTCGTCAGAGTCGGCCTCTGGGTCAAACAGTAGCTGCTGCTGCTGTGGCTGCTGTGTCGCCCTGATGGCGCTTGCCTCGAGGTCGTCGAGCGCGTTGGCGGGCAGGTCGTCGAAGTCATCGTCAGAGAAGTCGTCCAGGTCGTCGTCAGCCATTGTCGGACCATCTGCCAGCTGGCGTCCGCGTGTGCATGTCCCAAAGCGGTCGCAATGCGGGGCGCGACGCGTTGTGTAGTTTGCTGTGTTGGGCCGGGAAATTCACATGCAGGGTGTCGCTAAGCGCAGGCGGCCATGACGTCTGCCCGATGTTACTTGTCCGCAATTTCACAACCTGCCCAGTCAGTCGGACTAGTAGCTTGCTGCCAACACTCGACCCTCACCACCCCGCCTTCCTCCACCCTACACACCCTTCACGCCATCGCGCCTTCCCGTCCGGTCCTCCCCCGGCTGCCCCCTATCCTCCCACACCACACCCGGCGCAACCCGGCGCTCCCTCGCCCACCATGGCGCGTCCAAGAAAGGACGTCAAGTTCAACCACCAGGTCCGCAGCGCCAGCAATGGAAGAGCCCGGAGACCCTCGCAGAGCATGTCCGAGTTCAGCGACCCGGGCAGTCCCACCATCAAGGAGGAGACGACGCCTCCGGTATGTTGCTGCTTTTCTGCCTACCCGTCCACCAGCTGACCGCGCCAGTCCGCCGAGCAACCCCCCCAGAGCGAGTACGAGAAGAAAAAGGCAAACTTCATAACGCGCACCGTATGGACCCTCGTCATGATTGCCGGCTTCTTCTGGGCGCTGGGTGCCGGCCACCTCTTCATAATCATCATCGTCACGGCGGTCCAGGTCATATCCTTCAAGGAGGTCATCGCAATCGCAAACGTTCCCAGCAAGGCCCGCAGCCTGCGCTTCACCAAGTCGCTCAACTGGTACTTCCTGGGCACTGCCATGTACTTTCTCTACGGCGAGAGTGTCATATACTACTTCAAGCATGTCCTCATGGTTGACCGTCTGCTGCTCCCCCTGGCTACCCACCACAGGTTCATCTCCTTTATGCTGTACATTATCGGTATGTCCTAGAACCCTGTACATGCCACCTAAACTAACTCCTCCAGGCTTCATCTTCTTCGTCTTCTCACTGCAAAAGGGCCACTACAAGTTCCAGTTCACCCAGTTCGCCTGGACGCACATGGCTCTCTTCCTCATCGTCGGGCAGGCACACTTTGTCATCAACAACATTTTCGAAGGCTTCATCTGGTTCATCCTCCCCGTCTCCATGGTCATCTGCAACGACATCTGGGCCTATCTTTGCGGCATCACCTTTGGAAGGACACCCCTCATCCAGATTTCGCCCAAGAAGACATGGGAAGGCTTCCTAGGCGCCTGGTTCTTCACCGTTCTCTGGGGTGTCCTCGTTACCCACTTTGTTGCACGCTACAAGTACTTCATCTGCCCTGTCAACGACCTTGGCGCAAACATCTGGTCTGGCCTTGAGTGCCGACCCAACCCTGTCTTCGTCGCGCGCGATTACTCTGTTCCCTTCCTTCCCGAGGGTCTTCCGATTCCCCGCACCTTCAGCATCATGCCTGTGCAATTCCACGTCATCATGCTCGGAACTTTTGCGTCTCTCATCGCGCCTTTCGGTGGCTTCTTCGCTTCTGGTCTCAAGCGCACATTCAAGATTAAGGACTTTGGTGACTCTATTCCCGGTCACGGTGGAATGACTGACCGCATGGACTGTCAGTTCATCATGGGCTCTATTGCATTTTTCTACTACTCGAGTTTCATCGCTGTTCACCACACTACCGTCGGTGGAGTGATCGAAGCAGCCGTCACCGGACTGACCTACGAGGAGCAAATGGATGTTGTCAAGATCCTGAGCAAGCACTTGGTGAACCAGGACGTAATATCACCAAAGGTATGTGCTAACTCTCTTTGCATGCGATCATGAGCTGACTGGTACAGGTACTGGAGCTTCTTTCGGAGCAAATCGTAAGGAGATGAGCAGATGGCTGTGAAGATTTCAACAGTTATTTCTTTGGCACTTTAGGGAGGGTACGAAACGCTACGCAGGATGCTGTTTCGACATAATATGATGGGGAGAGTGGCACGGGTTATGCATGAGATAGGATGGTATTTGGGCGTATATACCCTTTTGCGATTCGGTACGGGATTTGAAAAGCACTTGAAAAGTGCGTGTGTGCATATAGTAATAAACTAAGCTCCTACCTGTGATTTTGTATGCAGCTAGTGATCCTGTATGATGTATTGCAGCGCCGAACCGAGGTGGCGCACGGATGCTGCATCTCATGCTCCCGCATTGAAACTTTGGCACTGTACACCGTCAACGCCAATGCCACCCCGCCCATTCGTCAACGACGGACTATGGCGATGTCTCTGTCCGGGATTTCCGTCAAATGCTGTAGCAACACCATACATAACCAGAGGAGGGCCTAGGTTGCCACATGGCCATGCATCGCGAAAAGATGCCGCATCCCACTGCAGCCGTCAATCACGAGCCTACAACAGTTCCAACCCTCTCTTCACCGCAAACGACTCTTTCTTCTCACAGCCTGGAACTTCTGCGACTGGATTCCGCCCGTTTGGAGAGAAGCTGCGCCCTTCGCGCCTCCGAGGTACCCGAGATAATGTTGCACTCGCGCAGCAACCAACATATATCCTCTACGAACATGCGCGAGATGAGGGCGCAAAGGGCAACTGGGACGAGGTGATGAACATCTGCAGAGTCCTGATCAAAGACAGAGGAGAGCAGCCAAACAAGGAAATGTATGCAGCGTTACTGCATAGCTTCGTCGACCCCAAAACAGGCACGGCGGGCAAGCTGCGCAAAGTGCTCGAAGAAATGGGCTTCTGGAACGACACGGACGGAGCCCTGGTTGGACAGCCGAAAATCGAGCTGGATGCACGGGGCTGTGAATGCGTTCTCGAAGTGCTCGCAGTCCACCCCGATTACCTCCTCCGCGACGAAATACTCGAATACATGAAGTCGCGCTGGTTCAACCTTTCGGATCGCGCACGCAATTTTGTCGTAGCTGGAATGCTGCGCGATCGCCACTTCGAACACGCACTCATGACATTGGAAGAAATGGTTCGGAACAAGGCGCGCGTCGAGAGCTGGCTGTTTGACAAAGCTATGTGGATGTTGCTGGAATTTGGGGAAGTCGAAGAAGCTTTCCACGTGCTGGGCCTCAAGGAAGCTGCGAAGGGCAAGAGCAGCGGGACAGGTGCTGTGGAGCTCAGTAGTGCTCTGTGGGGGGCTTTACTCGATGCCGCATCGCACAAGCTGCTTGTAAGTGGGAGACCTGCCAGGCCCTTTTTTCAAAGACAACGTACTGACGCCAGAGAAGCTCGACGAGACAGTCCTCGTATGGACGGCACAAGTTCAACCGGGTTACCTCAAACCAGGAACCGGGGCCTGTCTGTCCGTCCTTAACCTCGCCTCGCGACACGGAGACGTCCCTCTCGCTACCGACGTTTTCCGCATCCTGACGGAGCGAGGGACAACATTGAGCACACACCACTACGAGCTGCTCATATCCGCCTATCTCAATGCCAACGACCTGCAAGCAGCCCTGTCCGTTATCCTCATCATGGTCGATATCAACTTGAAGGTCGGCCCTGGGACCTGTGATCCTCTCTACTGGTACCTGTCGGCTGGAACACCCGACGAAGATAGCCGACCTATGCAAGCCTTTAGGCATCTGCAAGACTTCGAGGCTGCAGGCCGTAAGATACCCACCGCAGCCGTGAACGCTTGTATTCAAGCCAGTATCGCACGTACGCGCCTCGACGAAGCCATTGAAATTTACAAAGCTCTGCATACTGTCTCTCATGCTGGCCCCAACACCGGCACCTTCAACATCCTCTTTCGAGGATGTCATTTGGAAGGGCGTAAAGAGCTTGCTATGTTCTTGGCTAACGAAATGGTCAAGCTGGGTCTCAGACCCAGTCGTCTCACATATGACCGTCTGATCCTGGTTTGCCTCACCGCTGGCGACTTGGACGATGCTATGCTATACTACGAAGAGATGGTGTCAACGGGTGCTACAGCCGGTAAAAAGGGCCCTATGAAGCCCAGAAGGAATACTTGGGAGGCATTGATCTATAGGTGCGTCGAGGAAGGTGATGAGAGAGCAGTCGCACTGTTGAACGATTACAAAGATGGCGTTGAGGAACCGCGAAGGAATATAGAAAAGGCAGTAGTAGATCGCTTCGAGTATGGCATCATACGAAGCGCAGATCCTGCGGACGTCGGACGAGAAGCGACCGAGAACACAGCATCCGACGCTGTGGAAGATCAACATGTCAGGTCAACGTCGGAGCTTGGTAGAACCCCAGATGCTGGAGCTGACACGGAACTGTCGGAGAAACGAAGTGGGGCGAGTTCTTAAGGAAGAAGCTCGAGTGCGAGTACGGAGACGGAGAAGGATAGAGGCCGATGATCTTGCGGTTATGAAAGCTAGCAAGGGCGCCGAACGGTGCTAGAATCGGAACCATCACGCGGGACTATCAAAAAGTGGCATCTCATGCGATTCGGCCAAGAATAACAAGCTATGCTATCGTCTTGCACTACCTCTTATCTCGCCGCATGCGCAGCTACATCACCTCAGCAAAAGTTGCTTTCTCATCAACTCTTAGCCGACCCCACGGTGTGGAGCTTGCAGGCTGATTCCCTGATTCTATTGTTCGTTTCATCATCAAATCTGGGCCGCGTACTACCCACGTTGAGCAATTTGCGTTACTCGCACAAGCTGCCATCTTCCGACGTTACGGAGCGCGCACGACAATGGTGGGGATAGAACAACTACCGAGGCTTGTGCCTTGGCCAATGACAGGTCACGCGAATCAAGGTTTTTAAGCTAACTAGGGCCTTCTTGGAAAAGCTTAAATCCTTCCAATCCTTACCGCAGAGCCTCTCGTACAATCTGGCCCACATCAAGCCTCAACCGGCATGATAGCGTTGCGACATGGCGAAGGATTTTACTCCTCAGCCGCTGGTCTCGAGGCGAGCGACGCCGAACTATGGCCGCCGACGCGCCCTGCTTTTTGGTCACATACGAGTCAATTCCCGCAAGCTCGGACTCCATACCGGTCAGCATCAGATGCCGTTTGTGGAGGTTTGTTGGGTCGGTGTATGGGGTCGGTGCTAAAACGAGGCATCCGGCGCGCTGCAGAGGCTACACTCACTGTATCTCCGGTGGTTAACCCCAAGGTGGAGACAGGTTAGTGCTCAATACTGCACTGACTGGAGTGTCTCCATGATAGTGCCCACGCTGCAGGATATTGTGGAGAAGGGGACTGGAGTACAAGTACTGAGCTACTGTCCTGCCCGTCTCCTTCTGTAGTCCCTCTCCTCCCCTTCCTCTGTCTCATTTCCCTCTGTCAATTTTCACCATGGGACTCAGCGGCAAGACTCTCCAAACGGCGCAGCTTTTGCTCGTCGTTCTGCCAGCCTTTGTGCTGTTCGGATACAACCAGTCTGGTGTTGGTGGTCTTCTGTCACTTCGTGATTGGAACGACCACTTCCCGGAGATCAACACTATCGATACCACCGGCGCGGAGAAGAGCAGCAATTCGACCAAGCAAGGTGCTGTTGTCGCTACTTTCACCATTGGTGCTCTCTTCGGCGCTCTGTCTTGCTCATGGATCGGCGACATCCTCGGTCGACGAAAGCTCATCTTCGGTGCCGCTTTTCTGACTCTGGTCGGTGAGATCCTACAGTGCACCAGCTTCCAGCTCGCGCAATTCGTCGTCGGTCGCTTCATCCTAGGATGGGGAGTTGGAGCTCTCAGTGCTACCGTTCCCGTTTGGCAGTCCGAGTGCTCATCGTCTGCCAACCGTGGTAAGCACGTTGTCCTTGACGGCTGCTTCATCTCTCTCGGCTACCTGCTCGAAGCATGGATCAACCTCGGTTTCTTCGAACAAGACAACTTGCCTCTCCAATGGCGCATTCCTCTCGCGATTCCCACCGTCATCTCCGTTATACCTATGCTCGCCGTATTCAGCATCCCTGAATCACCTCGCTGGCTCGTCGCCAAGGGCCGTGTAGAGGAGGCTCGCGTCAGTCTGTCGAGCTTCAAGGGCTTGGAGTTGCACGACCCCGAGATCACAACTGAGATTAGCGGTATCGAACTTGCGCTCGAGGAGACTGGTCGCAGCGCAGCGAAGATAAGCGACATCTTCACCATGGGCAAAGACAAGCTCTTCTACCGCTTCTCGCTCTGTATCTTCCTCCAGTTCTTGCAGCAGATGTGCGGTAGCAACCTCATCTCCACCTACTCGACTGTAAGTCCCACTTCTTATCGACTACAAAATCACACACTAACATGCAATAGATCATCTTCCAACAAGGTCTCGGTCTTGACTCGGAAACCTCCCGCATTCTATCTGGTGGCGCCCTCACCTGGAAGTTCCTCTCCTGCTTTGTCGCCTTCTTCACAATCGATCGTTTCGGTCGGCGCAAGCTCTTCATGTTCAGCGGAGCGGGTATGGCATCTTGCATGCTGGCTCTAGCCGTCGCATCCAGCTTCCCCAAATCGAACAAGTCTGCACAGATCGCCAGTGCTCTCTTCGTGTTCCTGTTCAACTTCTTCATCCCGATTGGTTTCCTCGGAGCGAACTTCTTGTACTGCACTGAAGTCGCGCCCACAAGGCTTCGTGTGCCGATGGCGGGTATTTCCACTGCTAACCATTGGCTCTGGAACTTCGTCGTCAACATGGTAACACCTGTCGCCATCGAAACCATCGGCTGGCAATACTACCTCGTCTTCCTTATCATCTCGGCTATCATCCTGCCCATCGTTTGGTTCGGCTACCCCGAGACCATGGGTCGCAGTCTCGAGGAGCTAGAGATGATGTTCACAGAAGGCAAGAACGTTCGCGACATCGTCAAGATGTCAAGGAAGCCTTTTACTAGCGGGCTCATGACGGACCATGTACTCGAGAAGGTCGCTAAGGATGAGGAGGAATATGCGCGCTGAGCGCTCTGTAGAGGATAAGATTTTGTCAGTCCAAGCAGCGGAAGTGTCTAGATCATCGCGAATAAAGGCGATGCTATGAATATGAAATGAATTACGAATGAACTACAGCTTTGCTCTATAATGGAACATGTTGTGCTGTGTAAAAGCTTTAATTAACATACATGGTCAGATATTTATGAGATTCGTGAACAAGTTGATGCTGCCTACATCACAGTAAAATATTTAAATGAGCGGTATTCTAGTTTCATATTTGTGAATTGATCATTTTTGCAATAGGGTACCTTAAGCCTCCATTTGCGTCTCATATTTTTGTTCTTTTGATCAGACGAAGGCAGTACACATCGAAAGTACAAAGCAAAGCGATTGCGATTTCATCATCACGAGACGATCAAGAACACACGAAGAACAAAATGGGCCGCAGGATTGGCCATTGCCGCGATAGTCCCGAGATCGACCATCCATCTAGTAGCTAATTTCAGCCCCCTTCGTGGCCAAGCAGGACGCCTTAAATCGATGGCAGGAAGCTTCTTCTAGCGCTGTAAGCACCATAGTCAATATGCTGCTCCTGCTCCATTCGTGACACGAAGCTACTTTGACGCTTCCCCATATGACGTCAAATGATCTGCAGAGAAAAGGCTTGCAACGCTAACCGCACTCCGCCACCCCGCCTTGCCATTGCCCCCGAGGCACTGCCATATGTTGAGCACCACAATAATTTACCTATCTGACAACAGCCCTGAATGCCGCGCTTCCGTGTCCAGCTCTGTTGAGTGGTGCGAGATTTTGGTTACCCATCGTCAAGCTCGAATAGCTGTACGCTAACCACAGCCTGGGGCTATGTATGCGACGCCTCGTATTCGGCGTCTAAGCCATGTGATGCGGGTTAGTTGGAGGCCTCGAAGCAGAATGTGGGCATGAGTTGCTTTCGCGATGGCGTGAAGTTGAATATATAAGCATTCATTGCGCTGTGGCTTGAGGGGTGTTGTTACAACTTACGAGACACATCAAGGCTATCAATTCTTTCGCAACACAGTCCACAGTCCTCCACTATTTACAACCCTAGAAACAAAAACCCAAAGCCACACAGCATGAGCACCACTCACACCAACCAAGAAGAGCTACCTCCAAGCTACCACAATGAAGAAAAAGGCGACCCTCCATCTCATACATCTGTCGCCCGCGCCTTAACCACTCTCTCGGAAGGTGACCCTGATGAAACCATTCCCGTTCCCATGATTACCCGCACAGTCGCCAACTCAATCCACAACTACAACCCCTTCTCCCGTAAACAAGGCGAAGTGAAACAATCCATAATCGTCCGTCAAATGAAGCGCTCGCAGTACCTAGCCCACTATGTTAAAGATGCGGAGGGAAACTTTGTGGGTACGGGAACTCCGGCACCGGATTCGGGGTTAGTGTTTGTGCCGGGGAAGAGTAGTAGTGAAGAGTTGCTCAAGCAAGCTAATGAGGTGGCGCTGGGGGTGCAGAGGAGGAGGGGCAAAGGGATTGGGAAGTTTGGCATGCCGCAGGATGACAGTAGTAGTGTAATGATGGGAGGTGGTTTTAATGTGGTGGGGTAGTGGAACAAGCGATTAGACTTCGTAAGGAATACCCATATATTTGTCTCATCATACCCCCTTTCATGAGTGAAGTCGTGATTCTACCCGTGTTTGATAAGTAAGGAATATCGTGAACTGAAATCGCAGTCGTTGGGCAAAGCCGATCAGCTTGCATGCAAGCATCCGTCTACCCCTCCAGAGCTTTGCGAACTGATCAGTTCTAGGCTCGAGTTGCAGCTCGCAAACGTCTCCCTCTCCGGCATCTAGTAGTACCCTTTGTCATTCCATGGACTCCTTCTCTTCGCCCACTCCTCGATCGGCGTCAATTTCACACCGAGCTCTTTTACTAAGGGTCTCATATCAACGTTGAACGGCTCGTCTTCCGCCTCGTTGTAATAAGTATACGCCTTGAACATCTGGCTCACAATTGTATCCGTCTCGAGACCACGCCCCTGCATCGCTTTACCGATCTTGTCGCAGAAGTCTGCGACAGTCTGGTTCTCATAACTCAGCTGCTTGCCCCAGGCTTTCGATAACTTCTCAGTCAGCTGAGACAACATCACGGTCTCAGGACCGCCGATAGGGATATCGCGGCCTGCGAGCTCAGGGTGATCCATCGCTGCCATCATGATTTGGGCGACATCGTGGTGACAGATCCACGATACGCGGAGGTCGGGCTTGTGACAGTAGACAACAGTATTGCGGTCGCGGATGGGAGGTAGGGCCCAGCCTTCGAGCAAATTGTCGAGGTAGACTACAGGCTCGATACTGATTG
>Ga0265797_10006885_pt1 | contig 15853 bp, 11 predicted proteins | sample P2T30metagenome_FD_192433 | JGI IMG/M metagenome (GOLD analysis project Ga0265797, IMG submission 192433) | Plant litter microbial communities from East Loma Ridge, Irvine, California - P2 T30 | ecosystem: Environmental > Terrestrial > Plant litter > Unclassified | place: USA: California... | reverse complement strand
TGACGACTAAGATCTGGACCGTTGGATTGGAGGCGGCTCCGATGCGATAGGTCCGAATTCTGGTGCCTGAAACGGTGACGAGTCGGCCTGTGGAGCAGCGCACGATGTCCACGACAAAGCACGCTCGAGACGCTAGCCTAGTATTACGCAACCCGTCTTTATTCGAGACTGGAATCCTGTTCTCCAAATCCTGCGCATTCAGTCCATTGCGTAGTGGCAACGGACAATGGGACGACCAGATGACGATAAGGCAAAAGTAATTTCGGTGCCGCATGATGATGAGTGCGGCTTAACGAACCACCGGCTTGTCATTTCTTACTACCGGAGAGCCTCCGTCTCACATGTTCGTGAAGTCCGAATGGAAACAGCCAGAAACCCACCAGGGATGCGTTGCTTGAATAAAGCCGGAAACCAAGGGCCTCGTGTGACGCTTCAGTTTGCAGCAGCAATAAAGAAAGGAAGCTAAGGCTAAGCTTCTATGCACATTCCCGGTGCTTCCACGAACAAAGGAACTTTACCCCAGGTTGCGCAAATCTTCCGGCAGTAGGTCGCACTATGGAAGGTGGTTGTAGATTGCAAGGTTGTGTGGGGATATGAAGATGTGTGGGTGGAATGCTTAGCGACGCGGCCAAATAGATTGCAACTATGGGGTGCAGATGCTTCGAGAAGGAATGGCTTCGGGCCTTCATCTACACGTGCCGTGGGTGAAGTATACGAGCATATTGCACGCAATAATTTGGGGGGGGTGTGCGTGACTGTGAAGACGACGCGGAGGGAGATGGATGCAGCGCGGCGTAAGGGCGTATTGGGTTTGGCTGACGGCATCTTACGACATGCTACATTGAACTTGTTTCGTGTCGCCACTGAGGTGCAGCGAGTGATACAGGTGGGTCGGTGAGAAGGCTAATATCAGCTTGTGCTACGCCGCGACTGCACGTCGGAGTTGGATGAGGCCGTTTACGCCTGCTTCAGAAGGGGGCAGAAGGCCGTGGAGTAGCGGCGCCGCCCTCTGAGACTGGTACCGACGGCACAGCGACACAGGAACGAAATCCGGGCAGCTGTAAGACGACTGCAACACACTCCCCTGACTTGGGTCGTGAAACGATGGACGGCCCGCGGCTGATGGCTGAGTTCCTAGCGTAGGGGGGCGTGTGTCGGAGTGGGCACAATTAGCTCGGCCCCGATGCGGGCAAGCGTTCAAGGGGTCCAGAAGTGCGCTTGGCAGCTGCCTATTAAAGGGTCCGTAGATGCCACCTGTCCTCAGCGCCGCACAGCCCGGGTCCTAGTGATAATCACCCACTATGCCCACTCAGAGCTCCATCCTACATCGACTTCACCATGGCTCAGTACACCTTCGACTCTAGTCTGTTTTCCCAAACCATCAACAACTCCGCCATGACTTCCACGCCCCTTCCCCCACCATCAGTCGAGGCCATGCCTACTACTATCAAAATGGAGATGATCGAGAACTACGACCACTCACCCTCACCCGCACACCACTCGTCCAACTCGTCGGAAGCATCACAAACACCAGCGCCCGAGAGCAATGGCTCAAAACCCGTCAAGAAGCGCAAGTCGTGGGGGCAGGTGCTCCCCGAGCCCAAGACCAGCCTGCCTCCACGGAAGCGGGCCAAGACCGAGGACGAGAAGGAGCAACGACGCATCGAGCGTGTAAAGCGCAACCGCCTCGCCGCCCACAACTCCCGCGAACGGAAGCGCCAAGAATACGAAGTCCTCCAGACCGAGAAGGACGAGCTCGAGGCCAACATGCAAGCCTACAAACAGAAGATGGCTGAGATGGAGGCCGAGCTGAGATATTTCCGCTCCAAGTACCCCGGCGAAGCACCTCAGCCTGTCTTCGACCTCGCTACACCACCCCGCGACACCTTCGACACCATCTGCCCCGCGCAGATCCCCACCTCCTTCCCCAGCCCAGAGTCAATGGACTCGATGGACTCACCCCGTGACTCATCGTGCCAACCTGAGACTCCCCCATCAAGCTTTGAGGCTTCTCCCGAATTCGACTCGACACAATATCCTGCCGCGATATTGTGCGACCTGCCGTGTCAGTCGACTTCGGGGGCCTCTCTACGGGCGACCTGGGCCTACCTCTCTCTCTTCAACCTTACGCTCCAGTCGACGAAAAGTCTGTCGTCATGGAGAACTTCTTCGACTTCGACCCGTTCCCAAAGTGCAGTCCAACAACGACTGCCCCAATGGAACCCCCTTTTAGCATGGTCGATTCTTCTTCAGTCGATGCCTTCGGTCCAACATCCTTTGACCACGGTTCTTACTCAAACTCTTACGGCTTTCTTGACGGCTTTGATGCAAAGTTCAACGACTTGCAGAGTGCCTCTGGCGCAACTTCGGTTAGCGACGAGGCCCTCGCAGCGGGACAACTTTAGCACTGACGCCATCAAGAGATCCACCAAGGGGGCGAAGAAGCAAACCGAGTTGGTGGATGGTGGCTGTGGATCACGAATGATGAGGTCTTCCAGGCCTAGACAATTGGGTCGGCGTAAGGTTCGGTCATTGAGGTTAACAGGGGCACTGGGTTGGGAAAATATGGAGTGTGGCATCACTACCGGGCGTCGGACGGCGTCATGAGCGTGTACACTCTTGTAGCAACAGTTTCGTTTTAGACTTGGTAACCATTCTGGATATCGCTTCCTGGATAGGCTATGGCGGACAAAATTCACCAAGGGCTGGTGCCTTTATCTAGCCAAATACCACGATCTACCACTTCATTACTTCGTCCCATCGTGATGTTTCCTCAATGTTGTTGATGCTCTACCCTTTCACATGTGCTTTTTGTTGAGTACCAAAGTTCCCCACTGCCGCTCCACCAGGGCCACCGATTCTCCACGATTCTGCCCCCTTCCAGCTTCCCACGCTAACAATCCCAACCCTCCGCTTCGGACTCCGGCTCAGCTGAGGCGAGACTGACTTCGCATGCAGGCTGACGCCAGCCGCCTCCACTCAAAACTACTTGCCCAGCAGCCACGATGACATGAGAACCAACTTATTTCTAGGTCGCCTAATGACGTGACCGGAGTACGTACACAGGGTCTATTCATAGGCCGTTACGGGACGTCTGGCTTCCGTGGACTCCGTCAATACGAAAGGAAGGAGTCATGTAATCTTCACATGGCTCAGCTCGTCCCGTACATAGACAGACGGACGAACGTGAAATTCGGCCTTTCGCAATTGTGCGTCGGTCTTCGCTTACCATGAGTCTACGGCGTAAGCCATCAACACCATTTTGGCGTCGCAGGGAACATGGCATGGGAGAACAGCATGTACACCGCACGAACATTCACACCGCGTTTTGGCCCCACCAACACAGGAATCTAGAACCACATGCTGTTAAGAAGATCGTCTTTGAGTTATTTGACTTCCATTCGTTACTTTCGTAGCTATCTAGGGGCCCACGCCGCTTGCAAGCATGCAATGCAATGCAACGCAACTACCGATGTTACTCGCAAAAGTCCGTTGTCACTTGTAGATGTTACTCCCTTGCTTTGCTTTACTAGCTAGCTAGCCGGACCCCTTGTTGGCACCGGGGATGTCCTCCCTAGAGGCCGAGCGCATGTCTGTCGCTCTACGCTCTGGTGGTGATATCTTATTTGGTGACTTGGTCGACAGGCGCGGGCTTGTTCGAGTCGGTGGCGGGGGCGCCTTGGCCGGTGTGGCCTTTCTTTGGTGCAAGGCCGCCGCCGGAGGCGTTCATGCCTTCGATAGCTGCGTTGTGTCAGTGCTTGCGTCTTTTGCAGTTGTGTTTTCTTCCTTCATTGTGGTTTGGAAAAGAGCTTGGGATGCGGAGAGGGGTAGGTGGGGCAGCCGGGTCGTACCTTCGCCCTTCTCGATTTCAGGCATGGGAGCGACGTTGTTCTTGGTGTGCTCGAGGGTTGACTGGTATCTGTTAGTCTCAAGCTTGAGATGGACGATGGTAGATGAGGGTACGTACGTCTCCAGAGGCGCCGTGGACAGCGTCCTTGCCGACCTCGATGGGGCCGTTGTCTGAGGATCCGTCTCCGTTGCGAGGCATGATGAAGTATGTGAGTAAGGTTTGGTTGGTGTAGTAGTAGTTGGGCTTAAGCTGAAAGTAAGAGCAGTGGAAGATTTGTGAGTGTGAGTATGAGGGGTAAGAAGTTCTCGTCGCGATCAATTTGTGTCATCGCGATGATGTATTTTGCTGTGATGTCATGGTGGAGAAACGTACCTGCAGAGCGGGTCACAACCACGTACAACACTGCCTCACGATCATCATGAGCTCGAGTTTGTTTAATGAGGACTTCATGAAATTAGGTAATAGAACTCGCAGTGGTGGCTGCATAGGCATGTATCTGCAACGGCTCGTAGAGCATGATTGCATCGTGTTCTTTGAATGAAGCGTATGTAGCCCGGGCAACTCAGGCATCCTTGTGAAACATCAAACCCTAGGAAAACTCTTCGAGAGACTGAAGCTCTGATTACCATTTCTTGGTCGTCTGAGAACCGGTTTCCTGTGATTGATCCCTGTCATGGCTTTCCAGGTGGTCGAAGTACGATGGGTTCTGGAGTTGGGTGAGGCACGGTGCAGCCATGTGACGAAACTGCTACGCTGGAAGCCAGCTGGGAAGTTGCTGGGTGCGGAAGGCATGGCTGCGCAGATCTCAATGTCTGTAGCGGGCGCAACACCTGCTCTACATCAGACGACAGTGGGGCAAGATACGTCTGAGATATGACCGAAGTCATGCTGGAGAGCATCGAAAGTTCTTAACTTGAAACTGTAAGGAGTACCGTAATTATTGATTCTGTGTCAACTGGTAGGCCAAGAACAAGGCGACAGCTGCGAAATATGCTAAACATGCACATGCAACCAGAAGCCTATCTTGCGCTTCTGACCCATCCGACCACACCAACACTATATCCTACTAACCCACCAACCCTTTCACGTTCCCTCTTTGCCTCTTCTTGCCACTTCCTCAATTCGCCCACAAGCTCGGGATCCTTGACCACAATGTCTCCATGTAGTCGCAGGAACACACTCATCCAAGCCTGTACCAGCTCGTAGTCTCGACGTTCTTGTAGTCTCGCAGTCAATGCCCCAATGAAAGTTCGTAGCTCAGTGTAAGGCTCCGTCGTGTCAAGGGTGCGAATTGCGATGTCAGCGGCCGACGGAGGAAGGGAAGAGAGGTGGCTTAGGAGAGGTGTATATTGGCCAGTCTCGGTCGCATGTGCAAGGTGACGGCTGAACACATCAGTAGCCGTGGCGGCGCTAGAACGCGAAGCAAGCGCGGAGCTGGAAATACGAGATTTGGGGTCTTGGTCGAGTGGTGCGAGAGCAGTGTTGTCTGCTCCCTGAATTTGATTCTGACCAAGGGATGGGAGGAAGAAAGGCGCCTTCTCTGGCGCTTTGGGAGCCTCCTTGGGCTTGTTGCGGGCACGGATGACATCGAGATGTAACAGTGTCTGCCAGCGAGATTTCGGGACTAAGCTGAGTGTTGTGATCTTGTCGCTGAGCTGGTCCATGACTGGCACTGTAACTTCGTCCTGATCCTCGTCTTCTGCCTGCTCTTCTGTCGCAGCGTCGACGACGGCGACACCGCCCTCGCCAGATGCTGTCGGCGCATTCACTTCGACGACATCATTTTCTGTTATTTGGCGGGTTGAAACATGAGTGAAGAGTGTTCGGTTTGTCCAAATGTGCACACCAACCTCGCCATCCAGCCCGGTAGCGAGAAACTCGCCCGAAGGTGAGAAGGCCACTGTGTTACACTTTCGGCGAAGTTTCATGGCGTCGATAAGATGGCCCGTCGGTAAGTCCCATACCCTGACTGTGGAGTCAGAGGCTGCAGAAATGATCCATCGGCCGTCGCTCGAAAATGTGTAGTCGAGAGTCTGCAACGCAGCATGGGACTTCGATGCCCATAGCTCTCGAATGAGTTTCTTCGTGGTAATGTCCAATACACGGATTGAGCCATCGTCGCAGCTCAGTGCTATCAGATCACTGTTTCGGTGGTAGCGTAGGCCGTGAATCTTTGTCATGGGGTACCAGTCGATCTCGTGAAGTAATATGCCGGTAGCGAAGTCCCAGAACTAAAAACGAGTTAGTGTTAATCAGCAGTGGGAGAAATAGTTACTTACCTTGACTTTGCCATCATCGGAGCAGCTTATCAGCGTACGGTTCAGACCATCTACGGCAAGACCAGTGATAGCTCCTTTGTGTTTGCCTTCGCCCTTTGCAAACTTCCGTGGCGAATCGTCTGCGATGTCCATAGCCTCCTCGGCTTGTAATTGTCGGAGTTTGTATTGTTTGGCTTCCGCCGGAGTGAGTCGAGCGGGAAACCTGCGACGGAATTGGCCAGACTGCAGGTTGTACATGTCGATGGAGCCACCAGCGGAACCAATCACAGCAAACGTACCGCAGGACGAGATTGCAACACTCTTGACCTCTGTACCGTCGCCTGTCTCGAATGCCCATCTACCAGCCCGTTTGCGCCCCCAGAACCAGGTTCTCGCGATTTTGTCACCAGCGTGTCCTGTGACAATGCTCTCCCATCCAGTCATGTTCACCTCTGTAGCTTTCTTGTCCTGACCCTTGACCTTGGATGAATTGGTCCAGATGCCAGTTACGCCAGGCATGGCGCCCATGCCACCATCGCGGTTGAGAGAACAAGCCATGCAGGTGATGGCTGGCGCTTTCAGGTCTTCCAACTTGATGTGGTGCTTGGAAGTCTCGGCATTTCCGTTCAAGAGCCCCATCTTCTTCGCTTTCTTCTGAAGAGCACCCTGGCTGAGCTCTGTGCTTTGACCATCGCGTCGCAAACTCCAGCCCCACAAGCTTCGATCTTGACTCGAGCTAAGAAGCCATTTGCCGACATCATCGGAGCCGTCTGAGTTGGAAGGGAGGAAGCGAAGAGTCGAAACTGGCGCAGCATGGCCGCCACGAGAATGCAAGATGCGCGGTAGGGGCGAGAAGGGGGTTACGTCGAAAATCCATGTCTTTAAAGAGTTGTCCAAGCCACTTGACACAATCACAGCTTGCCCAGCGAGGAATTCAATCTTGCTGATGCCGCCACCTACACCTCCACTGACAGCCGGGGGTGGACCATGAGCTCCGCGCAGAGTACCGGTCTTACGACCGCCTTTGTTTAGGTCCCAGAAGGTAATGTCGCCGCTCTGAGTACTGGCTGTCGCCATGACGCCGTCTTCACGACCATCGTCGCCAGCACCTAGTCCGTCGGTCCTGAAGGATATTGATGTCACTGGGTATTTCTGCGAGCCACCTGTGTTCAGGCGCATAATCTCCTTGTCGGCGCGAATGTCGTGGATTGTAATTGGGCCGGACTTGTATGCGATAGCGAGGAGGGACAAAGCGGGCGTCGGCTGTAGGGCGGTCACAGAGCCGAAGTCTGCGGCTGGCGGGAGAAGCGTGTATAGCAGCTTGGCAGTGCTGAGGTTCCAAATCTCGACAGAGCCGTCCTTGCGGCCTACGAATATCTTGTTCAGATATGTGGGCATGTTGCAGATGCAGCCCGAGAGGTCACTGGACGATGCGCCGTGGAGGGTCGTGTAATGCTCGCGGGTAGCTGTCCTCCAAACCTCAAGCTTGTACTTGCCGCATCCTACTATCCATTCTCCAAGGACGACCAATTTCCTGATGCGCTGTATGCCGCCGCGTGGTATCTCTAGCTCAGCAATCTTTTTCCCGCGCTGGTATACCCACACGCCACGCTCTTCTTCTTTCCTGTAGCTTGACCAAGCTGCGAAGACGACCTTGTTCCATGCGACTGTCGCAGTAATCTCCTCGGGGGTTTGCGGTCGAGTTATGAAGACGAGATTGAGTCCGCGCTTGAGATCGTACGTTTGGAGAGAGCGGCCGACTGAGGTTGTGATCTGGAAGGTCGTCTTGCCGAGCGGGAGTGCTGTGAAGGGAACGCTTGTAGGCGACACAAGGCCAACTGTCTGTCATGGGGTCAGTTGTGCGCAAGTGCTTGGTCGCGCTGTAGAAGCTTACTCGGAACGGCGCAAATATCTTAGACTGGCGGATCTGCGATGCGACGTTCTTCTCACTTTCGCGCCGTGTTCTCTGGCGCTTGGCCACTGGGCCGCTGCGGGCACTCTGCTGTACCTTGGGGCCTGCCATGTTGGGTGTAGGTTGGGAAAGGACGACCGGAGCGCATGCATCAACTGGCTGGTGTTGCAGCCGCCGACGCGACCAGAACTTTTTCTGCGGAGATGAGATGATCAGATTAGATTAGATTAGATCGCGTGACGGCGCCAAGCGATCGACTCAGGGTCCACCGCCTTGCATAGCAAAAAGAATACCAACAAGCTTCCATGCTGTCTAGTGAGTTATGCTTCAAATTGCAGCTCATAACCACGTCAGCGATAACGCGCTCACAAGACATCGGGATTACCTCAACTATGACCGGCATCGTCTGATCATCTTCCAAAAACATGGGGACGCGGAACGGGGTACCCCCGAAGCCTAGGTACAAGTCAACCTGGGCGGGCGCCGTTCCGATGTGATGTGCAACACGTGGCGCGCGTGTAGCCTCGCTGCAGCCCGAAGGTGGACATCTAGAGCTCGAAACGGCACAGCATATGCAAGTCTGTCCATTAAGATCGTGGCATTCGACCATGCTGCCAAGTTGCGCTGAGTGACGTACCGCGTCGTGAAAGTGTTTCGCATTTCCTAATGTATAGAGACTCATCTTCTACTGCGCTCCAAAGAACGAAGACGCTGTGAGGATACTGTCGCCAAACGTCCACTGTCCATTTCCCCCACGGCGCACGGGTGCAAGGCGTACCGAGTAGCATGGAGCAGCCACTATCCCGCACAGCCAGTTCCGAGAGCACACGATCATGGCGACAGCTCTCCAGTGCCAGCGGCGCGTCCGCAGGCGGCCAAAAGGCAAGATCGAGCGAGCCTGAGACGGGCGGGCGCAATGTAGAGCGTCCCAGCGTGTCCGTCCCCTCGCTCGGTGCCGCAGCGATTCGACAGAGCCTGCCCGCACGCCGCCCGTCCAAGGCATCTGATAGCAGCATCTTTGAGTATTTTGGACATGCCTGGTCTGGCTCCGCTCTCGACGACTCGGATGCCACGCCCACGCTAGAGAGCACCCGGGGAAGTCTTGCAAGCGCCCCAGTTAATCCTCTGCTGCTGCCGGATTCCTTCCGACAGCCGCGATCTGACGCGGGCACTGCAGCAACAGAGTCCAAGCGACTATCAATATCCTCATTCGTTTCTGCCATTTCCAACCGCGGATACAGTTGGAGTGGAAAAAGTTCCGTGTCGGGCTCAGAACCAGACGGTACGTACGTCATGGGCCATCACGGCCGCGCCATGAGCTTTTTCACATGCACACTCCAGACATTCCAAGTTGACCCACTGACCCTACCCAGCCAGGATGGACAACCCACACGGCACCACGACGGCCACCTCGTCGCTCTCCGTCACTACCTCGAGCCAGAATGGCAGTCTCGGCACCAAAACCTCGCCCACGCAATTGCTCTTCCCCCAAGACCAGCCCGCCAACAGCCAGACGGCGAGCCCCAACACCGCCCCGGCCCACCCCGCCTCTCCCCACGCCGGGCAGCCCCCTCTGTCGACGCAGCCCCGCCGCTCAAGAAGCCGGACAGCCCAGAGACGCATCAGCGGAAGCACGGCGACCAGCAGCAGTCCGGCAAGCCGGGAGATGAGAGAGAAGAAGCCGACCAAGGGCATAATCGGCGTGTGTGCGCTCGAGTCAAAGGCACGCAGCAAGCCTGCGCGCAACATCTTCGGCAAGCTGGTGGACGAGTTTGAAGTCAAGATCTTTGGCGATAAGATCATCTTGGACGAGGCCGTCGAGAACTGGCCTGTCTGCGATTTCCTCATCTCCTTCTTCTCCGATGGCTTCCCACTGGACAAGGCAATTGCCTACACCAAATTGCGAAAGCCCTTCTGCGTGAACGACCTGCCCATGCAGCAGGTGCTGTGGGATCGCCGTCTGTGTCTTGGTATACTGGATAAGCTCAACGTTCCTACGCCGAAACGTATTGATGTCAGTCGCGACGGTGGACCCAAGCTGCCATCGGCCGAGTTTGCGAAAGCCCTGTACGAAAGAACAGGCCTGAGGCTGGAAGGACCCGAAGACGGCACTGGTGGAGGCTCCCCGGCACCGAAATCCGTTGAACTCATCGACGACAACAACACGATCCGCGTCGACGGCGTTACCCTCACCAAACCATTCGTTGAGAAGCCAGTGAGCGGCGAAGACCATAACATACACATCTACTTCCACAAGAAAGATGGAGGCGGCGGCCGGAGGCTGTTCAGGAAGATCAACAACAAGAGCTCAGAAAAGGATGAAACTCTCGAAGTACCCAGGGGCATCCTTGAACCGACAGGCAGTTACATCTATGAGCAATTTCTTCAGGTAGAAAACTCTGAGGATGTGAAAGCATATACGGTCGGACCAACCTTCTGCCATGCCGAAACAAGAAAGTCACCTGTCGTTGACGGTCTTGTTAAGCGCAATCCTAGCGGCAAGGAAGTCCGCTATGTTACAAAACTCAGCGAGTCCGAGGCTGCAATAGCAGCCAAGATCTCAGAAGGTTTTGGACAACGAGTGTGTGGGTTTGATCTACTGCGCACTGGAGACCAGAGCTATGTTATCGACGTCAACGGGTGGAGCTTCGTTAAAGACAACGGTGACTATTACGATAAGGCGGCCAACATTCTTAAGGAGATGTTTTTGAAGGAAATTGCGCGAAAACAACGCAAGGACGCCGCTCAACACGCGGCTGCAGATGCCCAAGCTGGTACAGATAGTGCTGGCAATTCTATAAAGGGCGCCTCGGGCCATCGCAAGACGCTTGGAAAGCTGTTCAAGAGTCCGAGCATGTCAAGGGTGGGCAATCATGCTCACAACCTCCAACATATGCGGCAGTCCAACACGATGCCTTCGTCACCTGACACGTCACTCAGCTCTACGCCCATCGCATCCTCACCTAGTTTCGAGAAGCCCAACCCCGCCTCAATACTAAGTCCTGCAACAATCACTACTACCTCTACCTCGACTCCAGAAGGGCCAATGTCGGAACCCGAGATTACGCTTCCGCCTGCCTTCGATGACGATGACGACCTGCATCTTGAACAGGAAAGGTCAATGTCGGAAGATCATCTGGAGGTACCTCCTCCGGCAACTGCGGCGCAATGGAAGCTCAAAGGTGTCGTGTCAGTCATTCGCCATGCGGACAGGACCCCGAAACAGAAGTTCAAATATACCTTCCATTCTAAACCATTCGTCGACTTGCTCAAGGGCCACCAGGCTGAAGTATTGCTGATCGGAGAGATAGCGTTGCAGAGCGTGAGTGATGCAGTCAAGGTAGCTCTAGATGAAGGTCTCGAGGATACTAAGAAGCTGCGCGAGCTGCAACTCTATCTGAACAAGAAGGGCGCTTGGCCTGGAACCAAAGTTCAAATCAAGCCCATGTTCCGCAAACGCCGGAAGGAAGAGTTGCTACCGGGAGAGACTCTACCCGAAGAGGTACCGGAAGCTCCAAAGCCAGAGTCAACAACTGCTGAGGGCACTGAAAAGACTGCCGCTGCCGGCGAGGACGAACCAGAGCTACTCAAGAATCGAAGTGATTCCATGTCTGGCGTTACATTGTCTCGCATCACTGCGCAAGATAACAACATGGTCCTTGATAAGCTCCAACTGATTATCAAATGGGGAGGCGAACCGACGCACTCCGCTAGACATCAAACGCAGGACATGGGCGCGAACTTCCGCAACGATCTTTTGCTGATGAACAGGGACGTATTAGATGATGTTCACATCTTCAGCAGTTCAGAGCGACGAGTGACCACCAGCGCACAAATCTTCGGGGCGTCATTCTTGGAGAAGGAGCAGTATCAGTCCGAACACATCTCAGTACGCAAGGACCTTCTAGATGACTCAAACGCGGCAAAGGACGTCATGGACAAAGTCAAGAAGAAGCTCAAGACCTTGCTACGCGCAGGCGACAAAGCTCCGCCTCAGTTCGCATGGCCAAAGGACGTACCAGAGCCATACATTGTCGTTCGGCAGGTTGTGGATTTGATCAAGTTCCATCAGCGTGTCATGAACCACAACTTCAAAAAGATTGAGTCAGAAGCCATTTCTTCACTAGCTGCATTGAACTCTCCACCATCGGAAGGACAAACGACAGGGCAGTCTCAGTACACTAACGTCAATCACATCCAAACACGCTGGTGCTGTAATGAAGGGCCAGAGTTGTTCAAGGAGCGATGGGAGAAGCTGTTCAAGGAATTTGGAGACGCAGACAAAGTCGACCCAAGCAAGATCTCTGAGCTATACGATACTATGAAGTTCGACGCTCTCCATAACCGCGCCTTCCTTGAATGGGTGTTTACTCCCGATGCCAGCTTTGTGGATGAAGACTCGGTTGCAGACGGATCGAAGCAGACCACACCCGACAACAGCTCAGCCAAGTCTATACCCGTCGGTCCGACACCGTCAGATGCCCAGCTTAAGGCCGAGGCAAAGGAGCAGAGCGCGGAGAAGACCCATGACCGCGGTAGCCTCTCCCACCGTATGGGTTTCAGGCGCAAGTCTGAGATTACCGTCAAAGCCCCAGCGCCTCCGTCCTATGTACACGAGTCTTATTTCAAGCTGTACTCGGGTCTGGGTACTGCAGCCTCCAAAGCGCAAACCGATGCGAGATTGGTCAAGCTGCGCGAGATGTATCACTTGTGCAAGGTTCTGTTCGATTACATTGGGCCACAGGAGTACGGTATCGAGAGTGAGGAGAAGCTAGAAATTGGCTTGCTCACATCGTTGCCACTTCTTAAAGAGATCGTTGGAGACCTAGAAGAGCTGCAGGCGTCGGACATGCCCAAGTGTTTCTTCTACTTCACCAAGGAGTCGCATATCTACACACTGCTCAACTGCATCCTGGAGGGCGGTATCAAGACCAAGATCGAACGCAATGCTATCCCAGAGCTCGACTACTTGTCACAGATCAACTTCGAGCTGTACGAATCGGAGAATGCTAGTATTGACGATAAGCCGCATACTTTCAACTACAGCATTCGCATTACTCTATCGCCAGGATGCCACGCCTTTGCTCCGCTCGATGTGTAAGTCAAATGAATCTATGCAATGCAATACGACAATCGCTAACATGGACAGACAACTGGACTCACGCCATATGATCGGTTTTGCACCACGTCGCAGTCTCACTCTCCACCAAGACTGGAAAGAAGTCCTCGAGACTCTTCGGGCAAAATTCCACACGTAAGCGCATACCACCTCCCCCAATTTACGTTGGAAAACCATACTGATGTGTTCTAGTGTCAAACTACCCAAATCCTTCGTCGCCATTGACCTCAGCGAGAAGGTTCCCGAAGCTTTTGAGCGTAGCAGCAGCGTGAAAGGCAAAGAGCACAACATGACCGAGAGCGAAGAGCGCGGTAGATCAGATGAGCGAGACGAAGACGCCTCTCACATTCCTATTGCAGATGCACATGGCAACATTCTCAGCCCAGGAGAAATCGTGAGCCCGGAGCGCTTGGCGCTAAACAAGGAGATCAGCCCCGCCGGCTTGCCGCCGCCGGCGATGGATGCTGAGAAAGAGTAGAGATGAGAGCAGTCATTCGCTTTCAAATTGGGTGGCTGTTTAAGCATTTCGCATTCGTTGCATGGACTGGTGTTAGTGGGTGGCGTGTGGAGTCTGTACAGTATGTGGCTTCTACAGCAGTTTTGACCGCATCGCTAGCATTTTACCATATCAATCTACATACTGATGAATGGACTCTGATTCCCGCTCAGCCCCGTTCGGCGCTCGTAATCATCTTCGAGAATATCAAGCTCCATACCGCCATCTGTCTTGCCTGGAGCGCGTCCTTGTACATGGCTGGATACTGCCACTTGGGAACACTCCAGAAAAAGAACGCGAAAACCCATACCCGTCCGATGAACGCGCCCAACCAACTCTCTTTGACTGACTTCAGTTCTCTCTGATAACCAAATGCAGGCAGGAAGTGCTGCAAGAAAATTGTCTCCATCAAACAGGCAATGAAGTTGACCATGAACCACCAAACGTCCGTCCATCCATCACGACCTATCTGCCAGCTCACAAGACCATGAGATACCCCAGAAAGGCCAAACACGATAAAAGCAACAAACACTTTACACTCGTAGGAGTCGGAACGGAAGTTGAGCTGGCGAGCAAGAGCTCTTCCGATACATGTATACGGCTGAAGAGCAATCTTATGCCAGAATCTAGACCAGAACGTTCTCAACGAGGTAATAGAATTAGGATTACCAAATAGAGGGGGCCAATCCCAAGGACGATCCAGGCCGATGCTGACGAAAAAACTGGCGAGGATGGCGTTGGTTCCGTCTAGGTACACCACGCTTTGCCAGACCCAGATGACCGAAACGTAGGCCCGGATCAAGAAGTCTCGTGTGGTGACGTCGTGCCAGCGTCGGAGTAAGATTTGCTTCTCTTCAGAGACGTCCTCGGGGTATATCTCGCTGAAGACTGCGGCGACGAGAGTGGGTAGGATTTCGAAGTTGATGTAGTAGTAGATCGGCAGTTTTACTAGTCGTAAGAACAGGAAGACTGAAATAGGTTGACTAGACTTGTCTGTATCGCTGGTAGTGTTGGAGTCCGGACTAACACTGATGAGTTGCGGATTACCCCACAAGCGATACGTTGCTTGCCACTGGTATCGGAACCGAGCAAAACGGCTGAGAGGCGGTGATGTAGCAGGTGGGCGCGGAACGGGCCATTTTCGTATGTAAAGTAGACAGAACACGTGAGGAACGTTCAGCACCATGGCTTGCGTCCAGAGACTGGTCAGCCCGGGTATCCATATGAAGTGTGTGGAGGATGTGATGGAGAGGGAGGCGAAGAGGAGGAAGAAGGGTAGGAAGTAGTATCGATGGGTCTGACTGTGACAATGTAGCGCGAGGTGGAATATGAGGATTGAGGTGGCTAGGTAAATGATTGGGATGAGGAGGTGGAGAAGCATGATGGTATGGTGTGAATGAAGGTAGTGGAGGAAGGAGCGAAGTCGTTTGGGGCTTTGCCTCTTCTTATCGATAGAATACCCTCGCAAGCTGACGCGAATGATGTCAGCATGTCTCAAGAGGCCACACAGATGGGAACAATCATATCCACGGGTAAGCCTGGTCACTGGATCTGGCCATGCAAGCGGAGGTTCATGCATTGAAGGTGTAATTCGCCCGAACCTCTTCTTTATTGCAACCCCCACTTCATCCCTAGTAGGTCTTATAGCTTTATTGCGGTTCAAGTGTCAAAAGGAGCTGACATCACATCATGGTCAATTAGAGCTTCTTGGCCAAGATTCTTTTTCTACTTCAGTGCATGTACGTACAACCAAACGAGTGTGTGATCAACCGAAAAGAAAGCTACAACCGTTCAACCAAGACCACTTCCAATAAGAGATTGAGAGTGAGATCTGGGCGTCAATTCTAGGTAGGCCTGGCATCAAGCGCATCCTGGATAGCCTGAACGTCCTCGTTGGAAAGACCAGTGAAGGAGATGGAGTCAGTTCCCTGGGGTACAGGGTTTCCAGCGTTGAACTTGCCAGTAATGACAGTGGCCAAAGTCATGCACGCAGGGGGAATGCCGCTGACGAGAATGACTGGAAGACACGACGTTAGTGCACAGACAAGTTGCAGTAGTAGAGCGAATCGGACTTACCACCAGGACCGGTTCCCTCGAAAGTCACGTCAGCTCCCTTGAGCTGATCGGCGCAGTCTTGCCACGCGGTTCCAGTGCCGAATTCCTCATCCTGGCGCTTGGAGACGTAGCTGTGAAGTCCAGCCCAGTTGTCGCGGGCGTG
>Ga0265797_10006884_pt1 | contig 15854 bp, 16 predicted proteins | sample P2T30metagenome_FD_192433 | JGI IMG/M metagenome (GOLD analysis project Ga0265797, IMG submission 192433) | Plant litter microbial communities from East Loma Ridge, Irvine, California - P2 T30 | ecosystem: Environmental > Terrestrial > Plant litter > Unclassified | place: USA: California... | reverse complement strand
CGATGGCGACTATGCCTTCGACAAAACCTGGTGACGCATTAGTAGTGACATAACGTACATTGGCTGGATGCATACTGAAAGCTAACTGCTCGTCTGCATCATCCGTGTTCAAGCCCCCGATTGTCAGAACGCAGCCCTGCACCACTACGCTATGCAACCAAAAAGGTACGTATGATCAGTGAACTACTGATCATGGTGCAGGATAGTATATATCGTCAGCCAGGTCTGACACCGATGGCTACGGACAAATTTGAAGCAGTGGCAGGAACGTCAATTTCCTGTGTGAACTCGACGGTTTCGTTTGGCTTAACAATATCGCCTGCATGGACCTCGCCCACTAGCCAGGAGCTTTTGATGGTATTATTGCCCGTCGTTGAGGCGATAGCTAGAAGCAGGTCATCTTCGTTCACGTCACGGACCTCCTCAACGCGCACTTCCTTGATGATGAAACTGTAGCGGCCAGCGATAGCCACGTTTGCTAAGAGTAGAAGAGATAGCAACAGCCCCTGCAAAGTCGACAAAGGCATGGTATCTACAGCGGGAGGTTCGTACTTCCAAGGGGAGTGAAGTGTAGAGATTGAGGGAAAGTAAATTGAAAAATTGCAGCTGATGCAGACGGGTCTCAGAGATTTGGAGCAGTACAGGTCCAATTTGCACCCCATCGATCAGAGCATCTTGCTCTACTTAAGTTCATGTGTTCAGCCTACCGTAAAGATGCGGATATCAAAGCTAAGCTCCAATGGATGTAGATTTACACACTGAAAGTCGGTGGGAGACCATGGGAAAGCGAACATAGGATTCGATCGAGCCGTTTGCGGCCATCAACATGCGACGTGCATGCGCCTTTGCCAATGAACGCAGCTGGCCCCCCAATTTTGCACAGTATAGCGCCATGATGGTGTGATTGTATGACTCCGCCGCGATGGCTTTCGGGCTGTGTCATCGTATACAGGAACCAAATGTGTCTTCTAGCCTGTAGTCTTGCATGCCATGAGCACTCGAAGCTCACCTGAAATCAAACCTTCCAGAGTACTTGAACAGGGTGATACATCCTGGGCGACAGTTTGTATACACCAGGGTGCGTCCTTTGTCGGTATGCCGGTACCTCGTTCACCGTTAATGAGTTTGAAGCCATTTGCTTTCTATGCTGGAGTACCTAAAAATACCTCAATCCTTAGCCTTGTTACGCAGAGCTCGTCGCGTGGACCAAGAGTAACCAGCATCCCCTCATTTCAAACAAAAGAACTGAGAAGAGAACATGGTGAGTCGGTATTGATGTAAGTGAGATTTTGTGACGTGACGAGAGCGACAGTTTTCAGCCTCTGAGATCTTTGACAACAGACTGTCTCAAGCGAAGTATAGTCGCTAGCGATCGTGACTTCACCATTACAAGGAGCAACACCAACTCAGAATAAGATGCTAAAAGGGTCTAGCCCGTTTTTTCGGGTAATGCCTGACCGGTCAAACTGTTTGTCTGCCGTTCCAGTCAGCACTAATCCATTTGCAAAAGGTACGGCTGAGGATGAAGCCGCAATTGCTAGCGACTATAGGATGCATGCATGCGCAGTCATCGACGCAGTAGGCATTTGAAAAAAAAAAACAATTTGTGCCATGGCGCCACAAGCAGTATACAGAAATTTAAACGGAAGGTAGCGTTTCGGACATGGGAGGAGGTGATTGTGTGTATCAAACGCGGCAATCGTAATAACGGTTGGCTTTTCGAAACAATGTTGCAGTGGAGTTGCAAGTGATACCGATATGTTTTCTGGCGAGCTTGTTGGAAGGGACACAGACTGGAAGACGACGATCTTCGTTAGAACTCGCATCAATGCCACTCGCTCTATGCTGGTATATGCCCCTCCAGTTGAGCCTGTGCAGCAACGTGGTACATACCTTCAGAGAAGCAAACTGCCCTTATTCAACGGGGATGAGCAGAGATGTTTAAGCAGGTCAATCGTATCGCCAGCTCCCCGTGTCACATCACTTTATCCGCTTGATTCGCATTAGGAGGAAGGCATATTGATTGGTTGTATCGTATAGCGTTCGGAGTAGGCTGAGGACTTAATCGCCATAGTCCTTATCAGTCGACTGTGAATACCTAGGTAGGCATCCATGGTTTGTAGGCCATTGACGTCTTCGCCCCTGTATCAGCAGTTAGCGCCAGCTACAATAAAACAGCACTAGGTAATATTGCTGTAAGCTTGGCACGGAAGGGCGGTGGAATCAAAAGGCTGAAGGATGGGTCGGATGGGTGATGTTCGGGTCCTGGCGCGTTCCCCTCTGGCGGCTGGAAGCGCTGCGACTCGCGTCCAGGGGCTCCTGCGCTAGGCTTGCTCGGTGCTAACGTGCTTGGCAAAGCATCTTTCCGCACGAGCGTCATATGTCTTGCTGCGTCACCACAAAGCTCGACATTCGCCCTCAAAAACTGAGACACCGGATTCTTGAATCCAGTTCATCGAAGTGATCATTACAGCCGGAAACTACCGTCATTATGAGACGATCACCATCGCGAGACGAAGTCGCTCTTTCTAGCGCAGAGTGGGTTGGCGAGGTAACAAGCAGCAAATTATCCCTGTATACCATCAGAGCTCTGAACGTGATTATCTCGTGATGGGAAACACATATACCCGACCCCACTCTGCCTCTTTTATGTGGACCGGAAAACGATCCCCGTACCTGCGCAGGTACCCCGCGACATTCATTCTAGTGTCCGCTACCCCGCCACGCTATTTGGGAGTAGTTGGAAGAGAAGTGTGATCGTAGGAAAACGATATATGTGAATTACTGAGAACAGCCTGGTGGTGGTTCTCCGGGTGACGTATCAGTGTTGTTGGGAGCATGGGTACTTGACGATCCCCACCGAGCAGTGGATACTTGGCCAACATACTTCCTGCTGGCACTGGCATCTCTCACAGAACACATACAGTCTTTTCATATGCTCCCAATTCTTTCATCATGTCTACACAAGACTATAGTTCGAGACTCCTTTCGTATGTTACACTTGTCAATATCGCGCTAGCACTCGTAGCATATATTACTGTCCAAATCCTTTACCAGATAACTTACTACCGGTTCTTCCATCCGCTACGACACTTTCCTGGTCCTTTCTGGGCCAGCGTAACGCGTCTATGGATCGCTTACCACAATATCAAAGCCGACGAATGCGAGCTCGAACTTGCTCTACACCGCAAATATGGTCCAGTGCTTCGAATTACGCCTACCCTCCTTTTGGTTTCGGACGCAACTAAGTTACCTGAGGTATACAACCGTCAATCGAACAAGTCAAACCACTATATTACCGGCAGCTTCGGGAAGACTGAGAGCCTATTTAACATGCGCGAGCATAAGCATCATGCGCATTTTCGCAAGATCGCTGCTGGCCCTTACAGCTTCAGCAACGTTAAGAAAATGGAAGGCCTGGTAGATGATCGCATTCAGCAGTGGATCGATAGACTGGAAGAACTCTTCAGTAATGGCAAGAAATTTGACTTTGCGCCCTGGGTATGCTTCACACTGATTACGTGACGAGAATAGGGAGCACTGATACTTTGATGTGTAGGCAGTGTACATGGCATACGACATCATATCGGAAATTGGCTTTGGCGCGCCTATCGGCTTCATAGAAAGCGGCTCGGACATTGATGGTCTGATTAAAGGCTTCCACGATGGCTTACTTCCCTTCGGTCTCATGGCTCGACTTTGGCCCTTTACACAGTGGGCAAAAGGTACATGGCTTGGTGAGAGATACCTCGTCGCGAAACCGGAAGATGATTCTGGCATCGGCACGCTCATGCGCTTTCGTGATAAGCTCATTGCACAGCGACTTGAAGATATTGAGGCCGGTAAGATCGAGCGAGTCGATCTGCTACAGACATTCCTCGATGCAAGGACGGAAGATGGTGCGCCACTAGAGTTGGATTACATCAAAGCTGAGATCCTTCTGGTGCTGCTTGCAGGTGCTGATACCACAGGCACTGCGTTCCAAGCGATGATTGCATACATTACCTCTGACGCTCAAGTGTACACCAAGTTGATGAGAGAGGTTGATCGCGTCACTCGTGAGGGAAACTTGAGTTCTACACCACAGTACGACGAAGTGCTAGAACATTGCCCATACTATGTCGCCTGTGTCAAGGAAAGCATGCGGTAGGCTATAGTCTCTTTTCAATAGTTATCCCCATACTCACATCTACAGTTTATGCCCCTCTGCCCCCAACATCTTCCCTCGTCTTGTTGGGCCATCGGGCATGCATCTGCACGGTCGATATGCTCCACCAGGGACAGAAATAACTTGCAACCCGTGGCTCGTGCACCGTGACGAGAAGATCTACGGTGCCGATGCCTGCGAGTTTCGGCCAGAACGCTGGCTTGAGAGCGACGAGAAAGCGAAAGACTACAACAAGTACAACATGGCCTTTGGTTACGGCGCAAGAGTTTGCCTCGGAAAAGATATTGCACTTATGGAGCTGTACAAGGCGCCGTTGCAATTTCTTAGGACGTTCAAGATTGACATGGATAAAGGTCGGAAAGGCAGGTTTGTCGTCAAAGGTGGAGTAGGCTTTTGGGAGGATATGTTGATTAGTATACAGCGACGGGCAACGTAAGATTAAGGTGGCACTTCAATGTATGCTGACCTACACAAAGCACTATAGATGAGATGATGTACGATTGAGTCGCGTGAGTTCGCACAATGATGAGATGGCGTTCTAGATTATCCCGTACCCGATGTCGTCACGTGTTGGCGCGATGATTTTCCACTAGCGCGGTCTTGGACGAAACAATCCGAAACGTCCGCAATTACGCTACGAAGCTTACGGTCCGCGCCTCAGCTATCCCACCACTCGCAGTACACAGCTGGTCTTGGTATAGGCTCATTGTCCCCGCACTGGGGCGCACTGAAAATGTCCCCGAGATGATTCTCCGTCGGTGCCATATCCTTGGACCAGGCCTCAGGCCCAGGCGGAAATAGCTTGTTTCGTAGCGCGCTTGGTATATAGGAGAGCGACTCCAACATGACGATGACCCTTACCGCTTCTACGATTTTTTGAATCGATTTCTTTCGTTTTTCTGTCACTCACTGACACTGACCTTGTTCGCTGGTCGTTCATTCATTTCGTCACTCGCTTATCTACTCGTCCGTTCGCATCATGATGCGTTCAACTTTCTTTTTCTCCCTGCTTGCGGGCACGGCCTTTGCTCAGCTTGCCGAAAACAACTTGAAGACCCACGTCGGAAGTTTGAAGCTTTCTGCACCCTTCAATCCGATCAAAGAAGCGTACTGGACTGGACTCCCTCACCATCGCCGCACTCCCTTTGCTGTCTCGCCAGATGGCAAGTCAGCATACCTTGCGTACCTAGACGCTTCCGAGACGGACGTACATATCCAGAAAGTCGACCCTGCTACCTTTGCGACCGTAGGCGATGCAGTGACCGTCACTGGTGGAAAGGAAGCTGGTGGTCTAGTTGCTCACAATGACGGTTTCGCTTTACTCACTAACGAGGCCATGCCGTCAGGCACCACCAACGCGCCGCCTGATAGTACCCCAGTAGCTGTCTTGTACCGCTACACTGCTGGCAAGCAGACCTTCAAGACGTTTTTGGGCGGCCCTGACAACGTTGGCGGTATGGGCGCACTGGCGTCCCCGGACATGAACGGAGACCTTGCTTTCTCTGAGGCCACTGGCATGTACGGTGCTTACTTCGTCGTCACCGCGTACTCTGGCGATGCCAAGGGTCATTTTGGTGACGCCATCCAATACGTTAGCGAGAACGGCACGCTCGAGCAGATCCAGGGTGCTAGTTCAAGCTGGGGATGCTCACACAACACTGGTATCGCATTCGAGGCCGCTGATTCTGTTCCGTTTCCTAGCATCTGTTCCGAGGACCAGGGTGCCATTTGGCTTAACACTGGAGGTACTGGAATGGACAAGAGCGGTGTCAAGGTCTCCAACGAAAACGTCCAGAATGGTGCTGGAAATGAGGCTATGGGTGGCATGTCCGGATCCTACAGTGGTCTTGCACGCTTCATCGACAGCGACTCCTACATCTTCTCCTGGGTTTCGCGTGGCGCCAAGGATCTGACCGAGAACGAGTGGATGGGCGCAGGCTACACTCACTCCGAGAACCGCACTGTCAACCGCAACGTTGCCATCGCTACCTTCTCAGACAAGAAGACAATTGTTGGCGAGCAAGCTACCTCTGAACTTGGCCCCGATGGTGACTCACAAGTCAACTGGATCACCACAGGCTCTGCTGACTGCCAGAACGCTCACGTTGCTGCCTTTGATGGCACCAGCGCTCTCGTCACCTGGGAGGAGATCGCTGAGCCTACGTGCGAGTTCGTTGCCATGGGCTGCAAGGGTGCCTTTACTGGCTCTTACTTCCAGCTCGTCAAGGACGGCAAGAAGGTTGGCGAGCCGGTCAAGTCCATGGACGTCTACGTCGCGGGAGACATGGTTACCATGGCTGATGGTCGGGTATGCTGGCCTTACGTTGACATGGACTGGACACTTGACGCACCAGTGCGTAACCCCGCAAAGGTAGAGGCTATCAGCTTCGCATGCATGGGCCTGAGTGGCAACGAGTCGGCTGCACCTGCTTCCTCTGCCCCAGCTGCCTCAGCCCCAGCTGCCTCAAAGACACCAGCTCCCTCATCCAAGGCTCCCGTCGCTACTTCTGCGGCTGTCAAAGAATCAGCTCCTGTAAACGAGGTTGCCGAGTCTACCGAACAAACCCCAGCCGTTGAAACACCTGCTGAGTATGCTCCAACGCCCGCCCCAAACCCGATCGAGTCCCTGCTCCCCATAGCTCCCATCGTCTCTGTCATCACATCTGCGCTTGAAGCTATTCCATCAGGCTTCCTTCCCGACAACGACCTTCCCGCGCCCTTCCTGTCAATCTTCATTCCGGCTTCTGAGTCTTTCATCGCCTCTCTTGCACCTGCTTTCACCGAAAGTGCTAAGATACCTCTTCTGTCCCTTGAGCCAGTATACTCCAGCACCCCCAGCTCTTTGGTCGCTGAGCCTACCGTCGAGCCTACAGCTTATCCTGAATACCCAGAGGCTACTCCTATTGTCGAACCATCTCAGCCAGCAGCTACTCCTATCGTTGAACCTTCCCAACCCGCGGTGACTCCCACCGTCGAACCGACTCAACCCGCAGCTTCAACAACATGTACCGAAGGCAAGACCCAGAGCACTCGCGTACCCCTTGACGCCACTCTTTCGGCAGATGCTCCCCCCTACCCTATCGGTACAGGCTCAGCCGCCTACCCCACTGGCAGTGGTATGCGCCCCTCCGGTATCGCGCGCCCCACTGGTGCTGGCCGTCCAGACTGGTTCCATGGTAGCCGTCCAGATGGTAGCTTTGGCTGGGGTCGCCCCAGGCCTTCCGGTATGTGGCCTGCTCACGGTTACCCCCATCCTACAGCCGGCTTCCACTACCCTTCCAAGCCCTCTGAAGCTTTCGGCCATGGAGGTGCTGCGGGCGTTAAGGCTAGCAGCAAGCCTTGCACCCTGGAGACCAGGGTCAGGCCCACGCCTACTGCTCTTGTGCGTTAAAAACATCATGGATTATGAGATGTCATAACATCATCCATATCGTTCTCACCCAATTCATGTATATATATTTATCTTCCACAGACCTCCAGGCGGGGTGAGACTAGCTGCCGCAATTCACAGTCGGTACAACACGTACAACTGTTACTCTATTTCTTCCTTTGCCTCACATGCGTTCAACTGGTTTCTCGTCCTTGGTTTGCGTTGCTAGTTGTAGGCCAAACGATTCTTTCAGAAAACTAATCTATCAAGAACCTTGTCTCCAAACGTATTCGTCGGTCCATCCGTGTCTATGCAACTGCTCATGTCGCTTTGTCACTTCCATCGCTTCATGCTAACCGCAACGAGTGCGCAATCAGTCTCTAGGAGGTTCGACTTGCAGCTAGCGGGCTTGACAAACAAACGCACCTCTCTCACCATTGCTCAGTTGTCTTTTTGCTCTCCTACTGATCCTGCTTCTGTGTTTCCCGCGACTACCGCCCTTAATCGCGACTGACTTCGCACACGTTCAGCCAGGATGACTGAGGAATCAGAGCTCGTAACGATCGATCCGAACGGCGACATGCTCATCATATTGAAAGACCCGAACACGGCACTGTTGGAGTGGAAAGAAGACAAGGACTTATTGGAGGAAACGATCGCTCAGGCAGCAGCTGAAGCGACTGAGACAGTCAACAACAGCGAAGTTGCACCGCTAGAGCGAGAATTACCCAAAACTCGGTATCTGGTGTCATCGCGGCAAATGCGTATCGTATCACCTTACTTTGAAAACATGTTCAAATTCAACTATGGCGAGACAGTTTCGGTTTTCGAGGATGATCTATATCATGTCCAAGCACAAGGGTGGAACCCAGAAGCATTTGCCGTGGTGCTCAATGTCGCGCATGTCCAACTTCAAGCCATACCGAAAAAGGTCAGCCTCGCTTCGTTCGCTTGGCTCTACGTTATCGCAGACTATTACCAGATGGAGGGTGTCTTGGGACTATTCACAACGGAGTGGTTGAACCAACTGAAGCGGCAACCGATGCCGATAACCTACAGTAAGGAGCTTGTACTCTGGATGTTCTTGAGTGTGAAACTCCAAGACATGGAGACTTTTAACCACATGGCATTAATTGCGACAAGGAAAGCTTGCTATCCCATACAGTTTCTGGATCTACCCTTTCCTCCAGGAGGGCAAGGTAAGCTATCTATCTGCTTCGTGAGAGCCTGCTGACTCACATAGTACACAAGCTTGATGGCATGCGGTGTGCCGCTATTGAAAAGCTTCTGGGTGGTGTACGTAAACTTATCAGAGAGCTGTACCAAGGCAAGGAGGGGTGTTCGGAGGCATGTTCGGGCATGCTGTTAGGGTTCTTGCAGCGGGCCTTGTGGAAAGAAGATCTGCAGGGTGTCGTTTCAGAACATCGTCAACGTCCCTTCGAAGGAATTGGGTTTGATTCACTTCTTTGCGAGATCGAGGAGATAGGAACTCCCTCTGATGGTATATGGGATTTGCCCAACTGCTGTCTACTTGAAGACCTTCTTTTTCCGATCCGTTGCGATGCTGCGGCTTGCCTAGAGCTGGATATAAGCATTGCAGAATACCAGGGGCAATAGGATTGATTCGGGACTGGTCTTGAAATAAGTTCTCGTAGTAATGACCTACACAAGTGCAAGTCAAGTATGAGTCTGTGTTCAGGCTCAGTAATAAAATTTTAAGTGAATGATTTAAGCGTTTGTGAACTCAACAAGTGTATCGTATACTTCGATGTGGGTGGGCTCGCCAACATCGTAGCGGCTGCTGGAGCCGCGGAAGATCTTGAATCGTATAACGTCTGCATGGTGTGAAAATCGTAACTGTGCCCCGCATTTAGTAGAGCTAGAATGAAGTTTGGATTTGATACTAAAGGAGATGAGAGGGATGCGACTACTCGCGCAGAGATGGCCTCCGCCAATGACGTCCTCTTGGCCCCGTCCAACGCTAGCCGCCAGCATCGCGTCTCTTCACGTACCATCCTAGAACCTCGAACCGCTATATAGTGCCTTTCATCGCGGTAATACACTCACATTTTGATGTTTACTCGTCTTGCTACACGATCTGTTTCATCGCATCGGGATCCGCATGCACTTCATAGACCACGATTGTTAGCGACGCAGCTCAGCGGCGTTGTGTAACGCAAGCGACCAATAATGGGTTCTTCCTGTCGTGTTGGCGCTGACAGCGAATGAGTTCCTGCACGACTCCGCACTGATAGCTTGCCGGCCACCCATCATTGGTGACTTTACCGCAGGTGAAAGTAAAGAATGTTTAACATTGCGCCGCAGTGATGCGTACTCTCCTCAGCCTGCTTCAGTCCCTGCCTAAGAATCTCGACACCTTTAAGACAAACAATCGATGCATGTTCCTCTGTATCGGCCATGGCATCCGTCGTGCACGTAATCGATCCAGATCCAGATACAGTGTTAATTCTCACAAATCCTTGCACAACCTTCGCGCCTTGGGGTTCTGAAGAGAAATCACAGAATCTAGTGGCACCTGTCGGGAAGGAGAAGAAGAAGAAAAAGGGCAAAAAGAGAGTCGATAGGCAAGCAAAATGCTAACCTGATACAAAACTTGTTCTGACTCGACACAGCTTAAGCCACACAGAACATTATCCTCCTTTGGCACCTGGTGGACTCACTGTTAATAGCAGTGAAACGTTTCCTGAGGACGAAGTTGCACCTTCACTGACTACACACAAAGAGCCTGTTGAGCCTGAAGAAGAGTCGATCCACTACCATGTTTCCTCACGCCACCTAATGCTCGCGTCGCCTGTGTTCAAGCGAGCGCTAAACAAGGATGGGTTCGCCGAATCCGTTCGCAACGAGATCGATGGTTTCTTCCATATACAAGCCAGTGACTGGGATCCAGAAGCGTTTCTCATCGTTCTCCGAATTTTGCACGGTCGCAACAAGCAGGTGCCACGAAAAGTGAGTTTGGATATGCTTGCCAAGATCGCTATCCTCGAGGACTATTACACTTTCGGAGAATCCCTGGACGTGTTCACAGAGATTTGGGTCCAAGAACTCATCAAGGTGTCTATACCTACAGTATACTGCAGAGATCTGGTATTATGGATCTGGGTAGCATGGTTGTTCGATAAAGATCAGCAGTTCAAGGAAGCCACCACCACAGCTATCAAGCAAAGCACTGAATCTCTCCGTACCTTGGGTCTTCCCATCCCTGCGATATTATCAGGTATGTTTGTTTCTTGCTCTCATGAGATACGTGGCCATTTACATATTGCAGACGAAATCGACAATACGCGGTACCAGGCCATCGATTTTGTTGTCGAGTCCCTTCACGAACGTCTCGAGAGGTACCGTTCCATCGATTATGTGTGCCCATATGGTGACAATTATTCCTTCGAGTGCGGATCCTTTCTTCTCGGAAATATGATGAAAGAGCTGACCCGTCTGAACCTATATCAACCACGCCCAGAGGTTCCGTTCCCTAGCTTGAGTTTCAAGGACTTGTGTAACCGGGTGAGAGGCATACGCCCTGCTTGCTGGGCTCCTGAAGGGCACTACCACAGCCATTCATGTACATTGGATGCAGCAATGGAAACTCTGATAGAGGATGTATCGACTGCAGTTGGAGGGCTGAATCTGGGCGATCTCAAGAAGAGACGGGATGGCTGAACAATCTAGCATGTACGTAGTTCTAGCGGGAGATTCAATGCTCAAGTGTATGACACCGTTCTGCTTGACCGTGTTCGCCCCACAAGTCGCAGCCGGAAGCGCAGGAGTGAGCCAGGCCAGAAGCGGACTAGTGTCGAAACAGGGGTCCAATGTCCGATGTCAGAAGTCGGGAATGACACCTTAACAAGCGCTCGAGTTGCAAACCTCCCTTGATTTCGACAATGCCACGATGAGCGAAAGCAAAGGGCTCCTGCATGAGCATCCTTCAGACAGCGACTCGGAACCCGAACACGAGCGCAAAGCAAGTCCGCGACACCTGTCTCCATCGCCCTCATCGTCACGAACCACATCCGCGTCGCCAGCACCGCCAGGGTCACGACCAAATGGCAACTTCAAACGGCAATCGTCTTTCGCACAGCCCCGGCCCGATGGCACGCCGAGAACGCCAAACCGGGTGCGCTTTGAGGAACCCAGGAGGAGCATGAACGGAGACTCCAATGGCGACTGGCTGGAGATGGACGGAGATGACTACATGGACGGCGATGATGGGCGGGAAAGAGTACAGCGACTTCCTCTGCTCACTGGGATAGAGGCGCCTAGCGTCACTGTCGCAGAACAATCATTCAATCCGGAAGACCACCTCGAGAGTGCACAGCCACGGAGCGGGATGCGGAGCGCCTTTATGAACATGGCAAACAGCATAATGTATGCCCGTCAACACGGAATCTAAGCATGGAAGCTAATCCAAAGCAGAGGCGCTGGAATCATTGGCCAACCCTACGCCATCCGCAATGCGGGCCTCTTGACAGGCACCGCCCTCCTGATCGGCCTTACCGTCGTGGTAGACTGGACTATACGGCTCATCGTCATAAACTCTAAGCTCAGCGGTACTGACTCGTTCCAAGCCACGGTTCAGCACTGTTTTGGGAAATCAGGACTGATAGCCATATCTCTCGCGCAATGGGTCTTGTATGTTCACCCCACGGCATACCGAATGCAGGTTATTGACAGCATGCAGTGCTTTTGGAGGCATGGTCGCGTTCTGCGTAGTAGTCGGAGACACAATACCAAGGGTCTTGGATTCAATGTTCCCTTCTTTGGCCGATATGTCGTTCCTCTGGCTACTGACCAACAGAAGAGCCATCATGATCCTGCTTATTCTCGGCATATCCTTTCCACTGTCGCTTTACCGGGATATATCAAAGGTATGCACTGTGACCCAGCACACCGACCGGGCTAACAACATGTAGCTTGCCAAAGCTAGCGGTCTGGCACTAGTTAGCATGACCATCATCATCGTGACCGTAGTCACGCAAGCCTTCCGCGTACCCGCCGAGTCCAAGGGTCAACTTCGTGGCTCCCTCATCATCCGATCCGGTATCTTCGAGGCGATCGGTGTGATAGCCTTCGCCTTCGTCTGTCACCACAACAGCCTCCTTATATACGGCTCGCTGCGGAAGCCTACCATCGATCGTTTTACACGCGTTACACACTACAGCACTAGCATATCCCTGGTCGCATGTCTTGTCATGGCTTTGTCAGGCTACCTGACGTTCGGTGACAAGACCCTCGGCAACGTGCTCAACAACTTTCCCAATGATAATCTCATGGTCAACATTGCGCGGTTATGTTTCGGCCTCAACATGCTCACGACACTTCCACTCGAAGCCTTCGTGTGTCGAGAAGTCATGAACAACTATTGGTTTCCCGAGGAACCCTACCATCCGAACCGCCATCTCATCTTCACTACTTCACTCGTCGTCTCTGCCCTCACTCTCTCACTTCTCACCTGCGACCTGGGCATTGTATTTGAGTTATTCGGCGCAACATCTGCATGTGCACTGGCGTTCATTCTGCCGCCTCTATGCTACATGAAGCTTAGTCAGAGAAGCTCCAAGACGTACTTGGCGGGGGCTGTTGCTGCATTTGGATGTACCGTAATGGTCATTAGCATTATAAAGACCACGAGCAAAACAATGATGGGCAACAGCGAAGGTGCTAAATGTGGTTGAACCATGTTGTATTATATACATAGCGAGCATTGGGTGGCGTTTTGGTATACACGTTGCATATGCATGGCGGACGAGTGTCTGGAGTTAGCAAGATCGACCTTGTCAAGCAAAATAAATATCATCACCAGTTGTATCATCTTGCGCGTCGTACATGCTTCGCGGGAATGCGGCGCTTAGCTCTGATGTCGTGGTCAGATGTAGATAAGTAATGCGACCATGTCGTCCCTTCCCGATATTGCATGCACAAAACACATGGTAGGCATGCCAATCGTTCAGGGGCATTGGACGCAGGGCGCGTCTTTGCTTTTCTCCCGGACTTGCATCTTCAACAATCGCTTGCGCGACATGGCGTTCCGCGTATGAGCACCAGGACATGACGCGACTTCAGCTTATCTAAAAGTCAAGTGTTGCGTTCACGAGAATGGAGATTAAGACATGGTTCCAACAACTCGCTCGGATGCAACGGCAGCGAGTTCCTTGAAGTTGGAGTTTAGTTAAGCTCACTAGCTCTGCTCAAGTCCGGTACACCAAAGGTCTCCGGCACAGTATCCGCCGCTGAACGCGTACTTGCAGACCCACATAAACCTGAACACCACGCTAAGCTTCAATTCACAACATCGCAATCAATGTTTCACGACAATCGTTTTTCTGGCTATCATTTCATCTCGTACCTGAGCGATGACGATGCGGCTGCTTTCTGTGATGTTGGAGGCGCCGATCACCCCTTGCTTTGGGGCATTGACGTCACTCGATGCGGGTTTCCGAACCCTGCTTTCACGACCTTGAAAGACACCTGGGAGACACGACGAAAGAGCGCGCTATGACAGGGACACTTCACATATAAGGCACGGCATCTGTTTCCCGAACCCTCTGTTCTATCCTCCAGAATCTGTCATCTCCAATTTCCAGCCAAATAGTAGCTACCCAAACCTCGTGTCAACTCCAACTTGAGCCTTTCCGTACCAATACACCAAACCATCAACATGCCTCTCTTCGGATCCAAGCGCGAGCCCAGTCCTCCACCTGCTCCTCCTCAAAAACACTCCATGTTCTCCAGGCGCCGCTCTTCCTCCCCTTCATACCGGGACACACGCCACAGCAGCTCCACCAGCCGCACTACTACCACACATACTTCCTCGCCCAAGCGCACATCTGGCATGTTCAGCCGTGGCTCCGGAGACCCTAGCATTGCTACTGCCAAGCAGAGCTTGATGAACGCCGAGGCAGCGGAGAGGGATGCTGACCGCGCGCTTTTCGTTGCGAAGAACGCTGTAAGGGAAGCAAGAGAACATGTTCATCGCCTAGAGAGGGAAGCTGCTGAGGAGTAAGTTTATGTGATTTGCATCAAGGGAATATGGCGCTAACAATGTTATAGGGCGAGACTTGCGAAGATCAAGCAGGGCGAGGCCAAGGCTCTCGGCAAGAAGGGCAAGTTGCTTGGAAGACACGACCATGTCTAAGTTGACCTCAGCCGTCATATTCAAAAGCAGCCGTGGAGTGGTTGTTTGGGCGATGCCCATACGGACGTTGTTTCTTTTCGTTATGATACTGAATGATGTGAAGCGCGGAGTTGTCGGTTTTCTTACGTTACTATGAGCGCTTGTATAATACCCGTTATGTTTACTTCAGCATTGAATGTCCATCGCATTTCTGCCTGATATCATTCGTTCTTCCGTCATCTCATTATTCTACACAGTTATGATACCACCAAATTCGATAACTCATGCAAAAGCAGATCTACCCGTCCTACTATATACGATCATCATATGTGGTTATAGGAACAAGATCAGACGAACAGCAGTACTATGAGACGCTCTAGTCGCGAAAATGAAAGACTTCCACGACAAACGAAAAAACACTCTTCCCACTGTATTCTTTCCATTCTCCGACCCCACCAACACAAGGTCAACTCTACAGTTCATCAATCTCTTTCAACAAACTCATTTTGATAAAATGGCCCGCGAGAAGCGCATTGCCCATAAATCACAAAACTCCCTCAGCGACGCAAACCGTGATATTACTTCCGCCCAGGCGAAGCTCATTCGCAACCAGAACACACATGAGCACCGTCAAGCTCTCGTGAACTCATCAGTGCCAGAAGAGACACTCGTATCAGTCGGCTTCGTAAGTCGCCGCGTCCTCGAGAGCCCCAGTATTGACCACTGATATTACTCGCCCTCAGGCCGCCCAGATCGTCGACGAAGCACAGAAGTCAAAGTGTCAGGCCGACTTGGAAAAGGCTCGTAGTATTCTTGACAGGCGCCAAAAAGGCCAACCAGTCTCGTGGGTTGAACTTGAATGGACGAAGACACTGTGCGCCAGGGAAGCGAAGCTGGAGGGGGCAGAGATAAAGGATCTTACAGCGACCGACATGGAAAAGCAACAGTGGCAGCAAGATCAAGAGCGGAAGATTCAGGAGATCAGCGCTGCGAACAAGCATCCCACTTGGACTACTCGTATGCTCCTCAGAGCTCGGCTGGGTGAGGGAGACAAGTCGGATTCAGTGTCTGACAGCGACTTGAGTAATGCAAGTGGAGTATCTGGTGGCGCTACGCCTGAGCCTGCTCGTGTCTCGCAGAAGAAAAGTTCGGCTCGCGAGCCTGAAGATGACAATGGTGGTAGC
>Ga0265797_10006883_pt1 | contig 15859 bp, 14 predicted proteins | sample P2T30metagenome_FD_192433 | JGI IMG/M metagenome (GOLD analysis project Ga0265797, IMG submission 192433) | Plant litter microbial communities from East Loma Ridge, Irvine, California - P2 T30 | ecosystem: Environmental > Terrestrial > Plant litter > Unclassified | place: USA: California... | reverse complement strand
AAAGCCTGAAGCAGAGAGCGCGGCGCCGCTCGAGTCCGCCGCGCCCGCCGCCGAGCCGGCCGAGGCCGCGGAACAGCCGGGCTTCCTGAGCCGCCTGTTCGGCAACCGCGACGCCGTCCCGGTGCCCGCGCCCGAACCTGTTCCGGAAGTGCCTCCGGCGCCGGAATCGCCGCCGGCGCGCGACGCCACCAACGTCGATCCGATCGCCGCAAAGATCGCCCAGGACGCCGCGCTGCTGTCCAACGCCTACGAAGGCCAGATGTTCCCCGAGACCGCCGAGCGGCCGGGCAACGAGCTCGAGAAGAAAAAATCCTGGATGACGCGCCTGAAGGCGGGCCTGGCCAAGACCTCGAACAACCTGTCGCTGCTGTTCGTCGGCGCGCGCATCGACGAAGACTTGTACGAAGAGCTGGAAGGCGCGCTGCTGATGTCGGACGCCGGCATGGACGCCACCCAGTACCTGCTCGACAACTTGCGCCGCAAGGTCAAGGAAGACAAGCTGCTGGACGCCGTCGCCGTCAAGGGCGCGCTGAAGGAATTGCTGGTCGAGATGCTGCGTCCGCTCGAAAAGCCGCTGGAACTGGGCCGCCACGAGCCGCTGGTGATGATGATCGCCGGTGTGAACGGCGCCGGCAAGACCACCACCATCGGCAAGCTGGCCAAGCACATGCAGCGCTTCGACCAGTCGGTGCTGCTGGCCGCGGGCGATACCTTCCGCGCCGCCGCGCGCGAACAGCTGATGGTCTGGGGCCAGCGCAACAACGTCACCGTGATCTCGCAGCAGTCGGGCGACCCGGCCGCGGTCGCGTTCGACGCGGTGCAGTCGGGCAAGGCGCGCGGCGTCGACGTCGTCATGGTCGACACCGCCGGCCGCCTGCCGACCCAGCTGCACCTGATGGAAGAGCTCAAGAAGATCAAGCGCGTGATCGGCAAGGGCATGATCGATGCCCCGCACGAAGTCCTGCTGGTCATCGACGGCAACACCGGCCAGAACGCGCTGGCGCAGGTCAAGGCGTTTGATGACGCGCTGCAGCTGACCGGCCTCGTGATCACCAAGCTGGACGGCACCGCCAAGGGCGGCATCCTGGCCGCGATCGCACGCACCCGTCCGGTGCCGGTGTACTTCATCGGCGTCGGCGAGAAGCTGGAGGACTTGCAGCCCTTCAGCGCCGACGAATTCGCCGAGGCGCTGCTGGGGTAAGCTCAAGAATGATCGAATTCCAGTCCGTCTCGAAACAATACTCGGCCGACGCGCTCGCCCTCTCCGAGGTGTCGCTGAACATCGGCAAGGGTGAATTGGTGTACCTGGCTGGCCCGTCCGGCGCCGGCAAGTCGACGCTCATGAAGATGGTGGCCGCGATCGAGCGCCCGAGCTCGGGCCGGGTGATCGTCAACGGCCAGGACCTGGGCAAGCTGGGCAAGGCCGGCGTGCCTTTCCTGCGGCGCAACCTGGGCCTGATCTTCCAGCACCAGCGCCTGCTGAACGACCGCAACATCCTGGCCAACGTGATGCTGCCGCTGATCGTCACCGGCGCGCCCAAGGCGCAGGCGGCGGAACGCGCGCGCGCCGCGCTCGACAAGGTCGGGCTGCTGGAACGCGCCAAGGCGCATCCGATGGAACTCTCGGGCGGCGAACAGCAGCGCGTGGCGATCGCGCGCGCCATCGTCAACCGTCCGCAGATCATCCTGGCCGACGAGCCGACCGCCAACCTCGACCGCGCCGCGGCCGACCGGGTCATCGGCGCCCTGCACGCCTTTCACGCGGCCGGCGTGACCTGCGTGATCTCGAGCCATGACGAACAGATCCTGGACAGCGCCGCGCGCGTGATCCGCCTGGAACAGGGCCGCCTGGTGGCTGGAGGTGCGGCATGAACATCTGGTTCCGCCAGCACCGCTTCGCCTTCGGCGCCGCGCTCGCCACCATCCGCAAGGCGCCGGGCAGCTTCCTGTTCAACGTACTGGTGGTGGCGGTGGCGCTCGCCCTGCCCTTCGCCGGCCTGACCCTGCTCGACAACGTGCGGCCGCTGTCCGAACAGCTCTCGGTCGATCCCGAGATCAGCCTGTTCATGAAACCCGGCGTGCCGCGCGAGGACGCCCAGGCGCTGGCGCCGCAGCTGCGCCAGCTGCTGGCCGGCAGCCGCGCCAAAATCAGCTTCGTGCCGCGCGAAGAGGCGCTCGACAGCCTGAAGACCAGGAGCGGCATCGCCGACGTCATCGAGACCCTGGGCGACAACCCGCTGCCGGACAGCTACGTGATGAAGCTGGAAGGGTTCACGACCTCCGCCGCCCGTGCCGATGCCGCGCGCGTGGACCTGCTGGCCGACCACATGCGCCAGTTGCCGGGCGTGGAATCGGTGCAGGTCGACTCGGCCTGGGTCAAGCGCCTGGCCGCGCTGCTGGGCGTGCTGCGGCTGGCGCTGTTGTTATTGGCGGCGACGCTGGGCGTGGTGGTGATCGCGGTGGTGTTCAATACCATCCGCCTGCAGGTGCTGACCCAGAAGGAAGAGATCGCGGTTTCGAAGCTGCTCGGCGCCACCGACAATTTCATCCACCGCCCCTTCTATTACACCGGTGCCCTGCTCGGCCTGTGCGCCGGGGCCGTGGCCCTGGGCGCGGTGGCGCTCGCGCTGCGTCCGCTCAACACGGCCATCGCCGAGTTCGCACGCCTGTATGCGTCCGAATTCCAGCTGGCGGCGCTACCGCCGCTGGGCGTGGCCGGCCTGCTGGCGATCAGCGCCGGGCTCGGGCTGGTCGGCGCGCTGCTGTCGGTGCAACGCCATCTTGCACGGCTGAAGTAATAGTCTTTAGCTAACCCGTCCGCTGCTGGCCAGTCAAACCTGCGGCGGACGCGGGGTTTACGCCTACAGGCGTACGTGCGCCACCCCACAGAAGGCGAACACTGTCTCGCCTAACCTGTCTTCAACGGAATTCAAACGATATATATGTCTCGTTTGAGTTAAATCAACTACATCGTTCGACTCTGCCCTACAGTTGAAAACGCACTTTAATTTCATTCCCAAAAGCAACACTTTAGTGAAACTTAAAGGCGTCACCGGGAACATGGAGGCTTCTGGCACTCACTTCAAGAGAGTGCTAATATAGTGTCCGTACATGACGTTTGGTGGCTTGATAGCACAACGTCTCGCATCCGGTACAAGCCATGCGGTTACGCCTTCGGGGTACGAATCATGGCAGATGGACGATGCAGTACAGCTTACTCTACAGGAGGAATGACTATGTCCGCACAATCCGCATTGGTTCCTGCTGGCAGCCGTGCTCTGGGACTCGGTTTCAACGGCAATCTCGGCAATATCGACGCCTATATCTCGGCGGTAAACCGTCTGCCGATGCTGTCCCATGAGGAAGAGGTCTCGCTGGCAACGCGGCTGCGGGACAATAGCGACCTGGACGCCGCGCAGAAGCTGGTGATGTCCCACCTGCGCCTGGTCGTATCGATCGCGCGCGGCTACCTGGGCTATGGGCTCCCGCACGCCGACCTGATCCAGGAAGGCAATATCGGCCTCATGAAAGCAGTCAAACGTTTCGACCCGAACCAGGGCGTACGCCTGGTGTCGTACGCCATGCACTGGATCAAGGCCGAGATGCATGAATACATCTTGAAGAACTGGCGTCTGGTGAAAGTTGCAACGACCAAGGCGCAGCGCAAGCTGTTCTTCAACCTGCGCAGCAACAAGCAGGGTCTGGACGCGATGTCGCCGCAGCAAGTCGAGGCACTGGCCAAGCTGCTCGACGTCAAGCGTGAAGAAGTGGTCGAGATGGAAACCCGCCTGTCGGGCCGCGACATTGCGCTGGAAGCGCCGACCGACGACGAAGACGACAAATTCTCGCCGATCGCCTACCTGTCGTCGGACCAGCAGGAGCCGACCAAGGTGCTCGAAGCCGAAGAGGTGGTGCGCCTGCAGTCGGAAGGCCTGGAAACCGCGCTCGGCAAGCTGGACCCGCGTTCGCGCCGCATCGTCGAAGCGCGCTGGCTGGCCAACGACGACGGTTCGGGTGCGACCCTGCACACGCTGGCGGAAGAGTTCGGCGTGTCGGCCGAGCGTATCCGCCAGATCGAGACCGCCGCGCTGAAGAAGATGAAAACGGCCCTGGCCGCTTATGTCTGATTCTTGAACCGCAGTAATGAAAAGGCACCCTCGGGTGCCTTTTTGTTTTGTCTGAACAAGTGGAAATGTGTGTGTTTATGGGCTTGCCAATTTGCCAGCCTGTCGGCTCGTCGATTCCGGGCGGCCTGATTCAGGCCAGCTTTTCCTTGAAGAAGGCGACGGTCCGCCCCCACGCCAGCTTGGCCGCCGCCTCGTCATAGCGTGGCGTGGTGTCGTTGTTGAAGCCGTGCTCCACGCCTTCGTAGACGAAGTGCTGGTAATTCACCTTGTTCGCCTTCAGCGCGGCCTCGTAGGCGGGCCAGCCGGCCAGGATGCGCTCGTCCTTGCCGGCATCGTGGATCAATAGCGGCGCCTTGATGCGGGCGACGTCCGCCGCCTGCGGCTGGGCGCCGTAGAACGGCACCGCCGCCGCCAGGTCCGGCAACTGGGTGGCCAGGTAGTTGGCGATGCCGCCGCCGTAGCAGAACCCGACCACGCCGACCTTGCCGCTGGCCTGGGGCAAGGTCTTCAGCAACTGGGCCGCGGCGACGAAATCGGCGCGCGTCTTGACCTGGTCCAGCTTGGGGAACAGTGCGCGCGCCTTGTCTTCGTCGCCCGGGTAACCGCCCAGCGGGAACAGCGCGTCCGGGGCAAAGGCGATGAAACCCTCGAGCGCCAGGCGGCGCGTGACGTCCTCGATATGCGGGTTCAGGCCGCGGTTCTCGTGCACCACCAATACAGCAGGCAATTTACCCTTGGCATCCGCCGGCAGCGCAAGATAGCCGCGCAGCTTGCCGTAGCCCTGCGGCGACGGGAATTCCTGGTAGCTGGTCTTCAGGCGCGCATCGTTCGCGGCCACGACCGGCGCCGCGAAGGTCGGCGACAGTTGCGCCAGCAAGGTGGCCGCGGTGGCGCCGCCGACCGCATAGCGTCCGGCGCGCGAGAGGAAATCGCGGCGCGACAACTGGCCGTGCACGTAGCCGTCGAAGAGTTTCAGGACTTCGGGGTCGAAGTCGTCCGCGGTGAGTCGGGTCATAGGCTGGCGCTCCCTGTTTTGGAATGGTCGAGGTCTGTGCGCCAGCATACGCTCTTTGCAGGGTACTTGAAACTGTGCCGTTCGTCCTTTAATATAGTTAGGTAGCCTACCTAACTCCTTGACATGAGCACTGACTCCGATCCCGGCCAGCAAGTCTCCGAAGACCTGCGCACCGCCTTGAAAAGCCTGATGCGTGCCATGCGCCGCGACGCCGAACGCCAGGACAGCGGGCTGTCGCTGCTGCAGACCATGCTGCTGCACAGCGTCGGCGAACATCCCGGCATCGGCGTGGCGGAACTGGCGCGCATGCAGCAGGTACGTACCCCGACCATGAGCGCGCAGGTCAAGGCGCTGGAGACGGCCGGCCTGCTGGCGCGCAGCGCGCCCGATCCCCAAGACCGGCGCAGGAGCGGCCTGCAGCTGACCAGGGAAGGCCAGGCGCGCCTGGATGAACTGCGCGCCCGCCGCATCGACTGGCTGTCCCAGCGCGTGGCCCGCTTATCGCCGGACCAGCTGCGCCAGCTCGCCGCCGCCATCGAACCGCTCACCATCATCGCCCAGCCATGACCCAGAACCCCCACCTCGACACCGCCGCCCCCGTCACCGAGCGCGAAATCCGCTCGGTCTACCTGTCCCTGATGGCCGTGCTCGGCCTGGGCGCGCTCGACCAGAGCATCGTCGCCACTGCCCTGCCGCGCATCGTCGCCGACCTGGGCGGCATGGCCCATTTGTCCTGGGTCGTGACCGCCTACGTGCTGGCCTCGACCGCCACCATGCCGCTGTACGGCAAGCTGGCCGACCAGTACGGCCGCCGCCCGATGATCTTCACCGCGCTGGCCACCTTCCTGATCGGCTCCGTGCTGTGCGGCCTGGCGCGCGACATGACGCAACTGATCGTGTTCCGCGCGATCCAGGGCCTCGGCTCGGGCGGCTTCATGCCACTGGCCCAGATCATCATCGGCGACCTGGTGGCGCCGCAGGACCGCGCCAAGCGCCAGGGCTCGATCGCCATCGTGTTCGCGATCACCAGCATCCTGGGCCCGGTGCTGGGCGGCCTGATGACCGACCTGCTGTCCTGGCACTGGATCTTCTTCATCAACCTGCCGATCGGCGCGCTGGCGTTCTGGGCGATCGCGCGTTCGCTGCGCAAACCCGTGCGCGCCCATGCGCACCGCATCGACTATCTCGGTTCGGTGCTCTTGACCGGGACCATCGTCGCGCTGCTCTTGGTGCTGGCGCTGGGCGGCACCGAGTGGCCGTGGGACGCGCCCCAGATCAAGGTGTGCGCGGTGCTGGCCGCGGTGCTCGGCACCTGGCTGGTGTTCCACCTGCGCCGCGTGCCCGAGCCGGTGCTGCCGCCCGACCTGTTCGCCAACCGCGTGTTCAACGTAGCGAGTATCGTGATGGCGCTGACCTTCATGGGCCTGATGGGCGCCAGCGTGTTCTTCCCGCTGTTCTTCCAGCTGGTCATGAACAGCAGCCCGGCCCATTCCGGCATGATGACGGTGCCGATGATGGTCGGGATGATCGTCTCGAGCACGCTCAACGGCAAGGTGCTGTCGCGCGCCAACAAATACAAACAGGTGCAGATTGGCGGCCTGGCGGTGGCGGTGCTGGCCTTCGGCGTGCTGGCCTGGGGCATGGGCAGCGGCCAGGGCTACATCGTCATCGAGCCGGCGATCTTCATGCTGGGCGCCGGCCTGGGCCTGGTGATGCCGAACATGACCATCGTCGTGCAGTACGCGCTGCCGCTGCAGCGGCGCGGCGTCGGCACCGCGATGCTGACCTTCTTCCGCTCGCTCGGCGGTTTGCTGGGTGTGACCGGTTCCGGCGCGATCCTGGCGCACCAGCTGCATGCGCACGGCGTCGCCGCGGCGGCCACGGCGGGATCGGGCGTGACGCTGGCGCCGGCGCTGCAGGCGGTCTACCGCGAGGCGATCGCCAACATCTTCGGGGCCGGCACCATCATCGTGCTGGTCGGGCTGGTGGTGCTGCTGTTCCTGCCGCATGTGAGCCTGCCGGCGACGGCAACCGCGCCGCAGCCTGCGCCGCCTGCCGCAGATTGAAACACGCGGGGGGCACACACGGCCCTGCACCGCCCTGCCGGGGCTGGCGGTTTTGCTATCATTGGCATCACGCAAATCTCCGGATGCCCCGATGACGCCGTCCCGGCCGCTGCCGCACCTGATCGCCCCCCTGCTGCTCGCCCTGGCCGGCTGTGCCGGCGCACCGGTGCATGACGCCACTTACGTGCTCAAGCCCCAGCAGAGCGTCGACGTGGCGCGCGGCCTGCGCATCACCTACGACAGCTTCAGCGACAGCCGCTGCCCGCCCAACACCCACTGCATCTGGGCCGGGCGCCTGGCTTTCCGCTTCATCGTCGCCGGCCCCGGGGGCCAGGAAGAATTCACGCTCGGGCCGGACCAGCCGGTCGCCGTGCCGGCCGCGCTGCACGGCGCGCGCGTGGCGCTCGACCTGGGCGCCCTGCCGCCGGCGCGCGTCCCCTCCACGCGGCCGGCCGACCTGATTCCCGTCACGCTCAAGGTGTCCGCGCCATGAACGTCTCCCATTCTTTTTGAAGATGCTGCCCATGACCCCATCCGCCCGAACCCTTGCCGGCGCGCTGATCCTGTCGATCGCGCTGGCGCCGCCCCTCACCTATGCCAAGACGCCGGTCGCCACCGGCACCGGCGGCGCGGTCGCCACCATCAGCGAAAAGGCCTCGCAATCGGCGCTCGCCATCCTGAACAAGGGCGGCAACGCGATCGATGCGGCGGTGGCCGCCGCGGCCACGCTGGGCGTGACCGACCCGTTCAGCTGCGGCATCGGCGGCGGCGGCTTCATGGTGATCTACCTGGCCAAGGACAAGCGCGTGGTCACGATCGACCACCGCGAGACGGCGCCCGCCGCCTTCAGCTCCTCGGTCTTCCTCGAGAACGGCAAGCCGATCGATTTCGAGACCGCCGTCGCCAGCGGCGCCTCGGTCGGCGTGCCGGGCACGGTGCGCGGCTGGCACGAGGCGCTCGAGCGCTATGGCACGATGTCGTTCAAGCAGGTGCTGGCGCCGGCCATCGACGTGGCCAACAAGGGTTTTACGGTCAATGAAACTTTCTCTCATCTGGTGGCTGAAAATGAAAGAAAATTTCAGCAATTTACGAGCACCAGCCAGCTTTACCTGAAGAACGGCAAGGCGATCCCGGCCGGCACGGTGCTGAAGAACCCGGACCTGGCACGCGCCTACCGCGAACTGGCGGCCAAGGGTTACAAAGGCTTCTACCAGGGCCCGATGGCCCAGGCCGTGGTCGACGCCGTCAACCGGCCGCCGCTGGCACAAGGGGTGTCGGTGCGCACCGGGAACATGACCCTGGCCGACCTCGCCAATTACGAGGCGCGCATCCGCCAGCCGATCCGCTCGACCTACCGCGGCTACGACATCTACGGCATGCCCCTGCCCAGCAGCGGAGGCATCGCCGTGGCCGAGGCGCTGAACATCCTGGAAGGCTTCGACCTCAGGAAGATGCAGCGCCCGAACGTCGAGCACCTGTACCTGGAAGCCTCGCGCCTGGCCTTCGCCGACCGCAACGCCTACCTGGCCGACCCGGAATACGTCGACGCACCGGTCGACGGCATCCTCTCGAAGCAGTTCGCGGCGCAGCGCCGTTCGCTGATCCGGCCGGACAAGGCCGCCGGCGCGAAGGGACCGATTCCGGCCGGCGACGCCTTTCTATACGAGAACGACCAGAGCTTCCCGCTGCGCCCGCGCCAGGGCGTGATCCAGCAGGAAGGCCTGCACACGACCCACCTGACGGTCTCGGACAAGGACGGCAACGTCGTCGCCTACACCTTCACCATCGAGTCCTGGGGCGGCAGCGGCATCGTGGTGCCGGGCTACGGCTTCCTGCTGAATAACGAGATGACCGACTTCGACTTCAGCGGCCCGGCGCCCAACATCCCGGAAGCCGGCAAGCGCCCGCGCTCGAGCATGGCCCCGACCATCGCGCTGAAGGACGGCAAGCCGGCCTTCACCGTCGGCAGCCCGGGCGGCGCCACCATCATCACCACCGTGCTGCAGACCATCGTCAACTACCTCGACCTCGGCATGCCCATGGACCAGGCGATCGACGCGCCGCGCCTGTCGCAGCGCAACGCCGCCGAGACCTCGGTCGAGCCGGGCTTCGTCGGCAGCGCCCAGGCAAAGTCGCTGGAAGCCTTCGGCCACAAATGGGAAGCCAGCCCGCCGCCGGAAGAAATCGGCGCAGCGAACGCCATCGTGTTCAATCCGGACGGCACCGTGACGGCGGTCAGCGAAGGCCGCCGCCACGGGGTCGGTACGGCGCTGGTGCAGAAACCCGCGCACTGATCCGTTTCAATCGAAGCGGCGCGCCGGGGTAGGCCGGCGGGGCCGCCAAAATATCAAACTCGGCGCGCCTTGTTCAGTTGGAGATAGAAATCAAATTTGGATTGGAAGTGTCGTCTGCTTGGTCAGCTTAGGCTCGCTCAGAAGCTTTGTCTTATAGGCCATGATATCCGCCTCTGGAACGTCAAAGCGAGCAAACCATTCTTGGGCGGCCATGCCTGTCAACCGCGGCTCCCCATCATTGGAGCCATAATGGAGAGATCCAAAATCCTTGACGCGCAATTCTCGCAATAGCATAGCCGGCAGGACGTAAATGGCAGGCTTTGGGTCCAGCTCTACCGGTGCGATCTCAGGCTCAGGACCTGCTTGAATGACGATGCCATTGCCATAGTCGTACTTCGCAAACCAGTTTGCCGGAAGCTCCGAACGAAGCGCAGCCAGTCCCCCTACCTTCTCTGCCATCTGATGATTGATAGCGGTCAACCAGCTAACATTGACAATATGATCATCAACACCTGCATCGTAATTTCCTGCGATGAGGACGGCGGAACCCGCATCGAGCCCTGCCATCTTCGAAACCATAAACGCCTCCGTTGATTCATTCGGTTCCGAGCGAACTAGCGAAAGGTTCAATGCGTATCCGGCGTAGCCATGCTCCGCTTTCAGTAGGCGAGCAAACTCAACGAACAGGTTTTGAAACAAGGTTGGGTGCTGCTGCACGATCTCTTTTGGGAAGGAAAACCGCAGCGAGTCAAGTCCGTTCCAGCCCAGCTTCGCTTCCCAGGCGCGCAGACCAGAGACATAGAAGAGCCACGGGCTTGCATCGTGCGGCTTCTCGCCGCCGATGTATGCGAACCCTACATGATCATCAGCATCCATCTTTTTGAGCATCGCGCGCATCGCTGGAGCCTTCGCGTAAGCAAACTTATCCGGCCCCTCCGGTGGCTCTTCACGCCACAGCCAGGTCAGGTGGTCTTTGGCGACTTCCAGGTAGGCGTCGAAGCACTTTGCGATGGCTTCACGAACCTCCGGGGTATGGGATCCTTTAAAGTACAGAGTACCTCGCACACAAACGGTGGCGCCCACATAGTCCTCGGGGCCGTATTTCATCAGCATCGCACCTGGCAACACGTCTTGCTCATGCGTGTGCGTCCACTCGGCCATGAACTGTTCTTTTTTCGAAGTGGCCATACAAAACCTTATAAAGCAGGAGCAAGAGGGGGTCGAATCCTTCCTCTGCTCAGGATGAACGCAATCCAGCCTGCAGCGGCGGCGGCAAATCCTAACTGTTCGACCGGAATCTTCGATTCTTGCTGCTCCCTTGAATCGCAGTCGCATTGACTAGGTTCGAGCTTCAAGAGTTTGTCCCTATTGCCCGCAATACGGATGTATGCGGCTCGCTGCGGTTCGCTCAAGGCGTCTGGAGGGAACTTCATCTCGATGATTTGCTTAATATTGTCCTGTGTAGGCGGCATGCTCGGATCCTTGACGATCACCACGTCGGGGCGGCGGATCAGTCCCCTCCCCGCCTGATAAGTCGGAGGATGTTCTGGTTCAGTCCCCCAGTACTTTTTAATCCAACCGGGAAGGTAATCATGCCCCTTTGTAGCGACGTTACTGTCCATGATCGGTGCCGGTGGCCGCTTGGTCATATCGTAATTAACCTCTTGCTTGTATGGACTCCGGTGATCCATCAGCTTATCCAAGGCCTTCATGTTGTCGGATACGCAGCCCTGCTTGAGCTGTTGACCGTCCTTGCCAACGTTCGGTTCCTTGTTGCACTTACACATGGCTGTGCATAGGATCTTCTTGTCGACCGGATCAATCTGCGGCTGGTTGACCCGAACAATGGTGGTCGTTCCTTCGGGCGACATGCCGCCATTCGCGAGTGGGGGAGTATTACTCATGTTTTTTATCGACTATATCGAACGCGAGCGCTTCTTTAGTGCCGCGCTCAACCCACTGCGTAAATCCTTCTTCATCGGTTGTCCCGGTGATGGACTGGCCATCGGTTGATCGAACGCGCACGGGCTTGCCGACGATTGGCTTTCCGTCCTCCATGCTGACGAGCTGGAACCTGCCTTGATATCTCTGACTCACTACATCGACCAGCGTGTCCTGGTACGCGGCGGCCAATCCAGAGCCGATCGCTCCGAAGCCATTCGAACCGACCTCGCTGGATGAATCGCTAGCCGCCGTAGGCGCAGCCCCTGACGATGGCTCCGTAAGTGTTCGGAGTTGGCTGGAAATGAGCGACGCTCCACATGCTACCTTGCAGCCGTGGTATGCGACAGGCGCTCCGTCGACGATCGTCGATTGATCGCCCTCGGCAATTGGAAAGACACCACTGCACTTGGGGCAAGCAACCAGATCACCCACGCGGGCAATCGGTTTACCGTCACAGTCAGAGAACGGAGAGCCTGCGAGGACTGTGCCACCGTGCGAGGTTTTGTCACCTACTACAATAAATGGCTGCATGTTCAGACCCATATTTCGATGCTTGGCAATCTTGAATAATCATTAAGAAAATGTCAAGAATCCATAGAGTCTGTCAGATTTTTCTAAATTGGGGAAAGCCCAATCTTGTGGCGGTCAGCGAAGGCCGCCGCCACGGCATCGGTACGGCGCTGGTGCAGAAGAGCGCGCACTGATCCGTTTCAATCGAAGCGGCGCGCCGGGAAGGCCGGCGGCGCCGCCAGCATGATGCGCCAGGTGCGCCGCAGCTGGAACACGCTGCCGGCGACGGCCATCGCGATCAGCAGCAGCCAGCCGAACATGGCCTTGCCCGACAGGATGCCGACGCCAAGCGCCACCCCGCCTTCCAGCAGCGCCAGCAGGAAAGCGCGCAGGCCCAGCGACAGGTTCCAGCCGATGTTGCTGCTGAAGCTGTTGAGCAGCACCATCAGCAGGGAACGCGCGGTTGGCGGACGCCATCCGCCATTGCTGGCATAGTCGCCGAGCAGCCCCATCATGGCCACCTGCCCGGCCAGGAAGCACAGGCCCAGGTGGCGCAACAGCGCGCCGGCGTCCGCGGTGATGAGCGCGCCGGCCACCAGGATGGCTACGGTCAGCAGGGCCCACAGTATCATGCCGTTCTTTAGCAACTGGGTCGCCAGGCGGCGGTTCAGGAACCTGGCGTCGCCGGCCAGCGGCGTCAGGCGCAGCAGGGCCTGTTCGCTGCGCACCCGCGACATCTGCTGGCTGACCTGGATCGTGCCGAGCACGGTGGCGATGATGAAGCCGCCCAGTCCCGCAACCGAAGCACCGTGCACCACGACCTCCAGGTGAGCGTCGTTGCGTACGGCCAGCGCCAGGCGCACGCCGACGCCGATCACCAGCAACACGGCCACGCTGGGAATCCAGGCACTCCAGTGCGCTACCGGTCCCAGCGCATGCATCAGCATCCGGCCCGGGTCGCGGGTTTTGCAATCGCGGCGCAACGCGTCGCCGTACAGGCGCAAGGCGTGCCATACGCGTGTGTTGTTCTCGCTCTCCTTTGCCCAGCCCTGCCCGTTTTCGTAGCGGCGCATGCGGGTGACCTGGGCGCTGTGCCTGTCGTAGTGCTTGTCGCCGGCGGCCGGGAACATCCACAACACGCCCCAGGCCAGGGCCGGCAGCATCAGGACCGCCATGATCGTCTGCGAGGCCTCGCCCAGCAGGAAATCCGCGGAAGCGGACGGCAGGAAGACACGCAACAGCCAGGGCATGTTGCCGCACAAGATCATCGCAAACAGCGCTGCCCTGTTGCCGGCGGCCGTCATCGCAAACGCGAACACGAACAGGCCGACTACCGGCGCGATCTTCCAGCTGCCGCTCGCGGCCGTGAACAGGAAGGTGAGGAGCAGCCAGCCGCCGGCCACCATCTGCATCAGGCGGCGGCGCTGGCGCGGCAGCAGCCTGGCGTTGGCGGCCGAATTGAGCAGGAGCGCGCCGGGCACGAACAGGGTGGCCCACACGATTCCGATCCAGAATCCGGAAAGGCCCGTCAGCACGCGCAGCAGGACGGGGATGCTCAAGGCATGGTGCTTCAGGACGTCGAGGACGACGACGATCGCGAATCCAAGGATCAGCACCCCGGCCAGGACGGCCATGAAGGTGTTGGAGCGGGCGTCGCGCTGGGTGGTGGTCACGCGCCAGATATTGCAATAGTCCTGCAAGACGGCACTCATTTCGTCACCTCGATGAACAGGTCTTCCAGGCTCAGGGGTTCCACGCGCACGCCCGGTTCGCTCGCCAGCCGCTCGACTTCAAGGCCCGCTTCCTGCACGATCACGCTGGCCACGCCGCCGTCGCGGTGGCGCCGCACTTCGCCGTACAGCGGTTTCAAGGGCAGGCTTGACGCCGGCATGGTCACGCGGCGCGCGCTCTCCACCAGCACGTCGGTCTGGCCCTGCAGCGCGATCCGGCCATCCTTCAGGAATGCCAGGTCGAACGCCACCCGCTCGAGGTCGGACAGGATGTGGGTCGAGAACACCACCGTGGTACCGCGCTCGATCACGTGCTCGACCAGCTCGCGCAGGAAGTCGCGGCGACCGACCGGGTCCAGCGCCGATACCGGCTCGTCCAGGATCAGGAGGTCCGGATCGTGCGCCAGCGCGCGGATGATCGACAGGCGCTGCTGCTCGCCGCCGGACAGCTTCTTGATCTGCTTGGCGCGCATCGCCGCATCGAAGCCCCAGCGCGACAGCAGGCCCTCGACCTTGGCCGTGTTCCAGCGCGGGTACATGGCCTTGAAGTAGTCGAACATCTGGTTCGGCGTCAGCCACTCGAACAGTTCGGCCTTCTGCGGCACGTAGCCGATACGGGCGCGCGCCGCTTCCGACAGGCTGGCGCAGTCCTCGCCGAACAGCTTCACGGTACCGAATTCCACCTCGCGCAGCCCGAGCAGGCATTCGAGCAGGGTCGACTTGCCGGCGCCGTTGCGGCCGAGCAGGCCGACCACCTGGCCGGGTGCGATGCGCCAGTCGAGGCTGTCCAGCACGCGCTGGCTGCCGAAGTGCTTCGTGACCGAGGACATCTGGACGAGAGGGGAACTGCTGCGGGCGTTCATTTTGCTTCCTTCAGGATGGTTGCGAACAAATTCAGGACGGTGTCGGGGTCGAGCTCGAGCTGGCGCGCTTCGCGGGCGGCGCGTTCCAGGGTCGGGCGCAGCAGTTGGGCGCGCTCCGCCGGCTGGCCGGGGCCGCTCGATTCGGCCACGACCATGCCGAGACCGCGGCGGCGCGCCAGCACGCCTTCCATTTCCAGCAGGCCGTAGGCCTTGGACACGGTCATCGGATTCAGCGCCAGCGCGTGAGCGATCTCACGCACCGAGGGCATCTCGTCGCCAGGCGCCAGCTGGCCGGCGGCCACCAGCCGGCGCACCTGCTCCACGAGCTGGCGGTAGATCGGATCGGCCGAGCCGGTCGCGATCGAGAACAGGGAGGCGGTATGGGTTGTCATTGCAATCTACTGTATTAATTGAGTGATACAGTAAGACAGGTCGTTCAATATCGTCAAGCAATATTTGCATGCATATCACCGGGAATTCGTCGTCTGTTCCCGGATTTCGACAGCTGGTCACAAAATGCTGACATCGCGTTTCGATCACGGTAGATTAGCCATAAAGAAATACTTTCTTGAAACCGTGGAGAAACACGCAATGCTATCGATCAAGCAGCTCAACAAGACGTATGCGAATGGCGTCAAGGCCATCAACAATGTCAGCCTCGAGATTCCGAACGGGATGTTCGGCCTGCTCGGCCCGAACGGCGCCGGCAAGTCCTCGCTGATGCGCACGATCGCCACGCTACAGGATCCCGACAGCGGCAGCATCCATTTCCACGGCCTGGACGTCCTGAAGGACAAGGAAGGCTTGCTGCGCCAGCTGGGCTACCTGCCCCAGGACTTCGGGGTCTACCCGAAGGTCAGCGCCGAAAAGCTGCTGAACCACTTCGCCGTCCTGAAGGGCCTGGCCGGCAAGGGAGAACGCAAGGAAGCCGTCGAAGCCCTGCTGCACCAGACCAACCTGTGGGATGCGCGCAAGCGCCACCTCGGCACCTATTCGGGCGGCATGCGCCAGCGCTTCGGCATCGCCCAGGCCCTGCTCGGCGCGCCGCGCCTGGTGATCGTCGACGAGCCGACCGCCGGCCTCGACCCGGACGAGCGCAACCGCTTCCTCAACCTGCTGGCCAAGATCGGCGAACAGGTGGTCGTCATCCTGTCGACCCACATCGTCGAGGACGTGACCGACCTGTGCCCGCGCATGGCGATGATCGCCAAGGGCACGGTGCTGCTGCAGGGTGCGCCCCAGGACGCCATCGACACCATGAAGGACCGGGTCTGGCGCCGCACCGTCAGCCAGGAAGCGCTGGCCGAATA